>Ga0207691_10000168_pt1 | contig 60959 bp, 57 predicted proteins | sample KBSM13metaG_FD_184327 | JGI IMG/M metagenome (GOLD analysis project Ga0207691, IMG submission 184327) | Miscanthus rhizosphere microbial communities from Kellogg Biological Station, Michigan, USA - KBS M1-3 metaG (SPAdes) (version 2) | ecosystem: Host-associated > Plants > Roots > Rhizosphere >...
CAAGTGAATGGGACAAAGTCTTAGAACGCACCAAGACCAAGCTCGACGAGGACCAGAGTCGGCTCTTCATGCATTTTGTCGTGGCGGAAGTGGGCACATCCGATGTCGATAAGACGGGTCGTGTGCTGATCCCGGGCCGCCTGCGGAAGCAGGTGCCGATGGACGAGGACCAGGAAATCATTCTCGTCGGCTTGTACCATCGTCTGGAAGTCTGGAATCCCGCCGAATGGCGTCGCTACATCAGCCGGACGGAAGATAAGTACGAACAGAACCTCAGCAAGATTTTCAACTTATTGTAGGCGAGGCTGCCGCTGCCTAGAAAACTGCCGTCCGCTGAGAAAGCGACCTCTGTCCGACTGACCAGCTATCGCCCGTCCGATTCCCACACCGGTCTAGTTCAGGCGCCGGCATCTCCATTGAAGACCACACCAGCGTGCGCACCGCCTCCCCGACGACGTGTTGTACAGATGACCGTCATCGCCCCCGTGCTTCCACCGGCCACTATCCACGCGCATTGTCTCACGATTACATTGCCGATTCCGCCTAGCATCAATCATCAATATGCCACGGTGAATGGACGGCGAATTTTGTCCGAGGTGGGACGTCGCTACAAACTCGAAATCGGTCAGCATATCCTATTGGCCCTGGCTCGCTCCCCGCACAAGCACGCGCTTCTGGTCAATTTGCGAGCGGAATATTTAGGACTGTCCATTCGGTGTCATTTTGCCTCCCTGCTGAGACGTGACATCGACGGCGGACTGAAAATCACACAGGATGCGATTTGCGAAGCGCTAGGGCTGAATGATAATCGGGTACTCGAACTGCATGTGTACAAGGAAGTTGCGACGGCCTCGCCCTCGATCGAGCTCACTATCAGGGCGCTTGCCGCCCCACTCTCCGAGTAAGCCAAGATATCTTTCGCGCGCGACGAAGGCGTCGCTTCCAGTCATTATTCATACCGAAGCGCATCGATAGGATTGAGGCGAGACGCCTTGTTGGCGGGATATAGACCGAAGAAGAGGCCGACTGCTAGGGAAAACACGGATGCCACGACAATAGAACTCGGACTAATGATGGTTGGCCAACCGGCCACGAACGTCATCACTCGGGCGCCGACGACCCCAACAATGATCCCTAAGATCCCACCCACCAGTCCCAAGGTCATCGCTTCGATAAGAAATTGCATGAGGATGTGGCGGCGCTTGGCTCCGACCGCCATGCGCACTCCAATTTCACGTGTCCGTTCTGTAACCGAGACCAACAAAATATTCATAATGCCGATGCCGCCGACCAGGAGAGAAATGGAAGCGATCGCAAACATCATCACCGTCAAGGTTTCGCTGGCGCCCTCTTGCACTTTTCCGATGTCCACCTGCGTGCGAATCGTAAAATCATCCGCCTGATCGGCCTGGAGTCGATGACGCAGCCGTAACACTTCTCGGATCGCCTCGACCGCCTCGGGTAGATCATCAAGCCGGCTGGTAGACGCAAAAATTGCCCCGACGCTCCCCAAAAATGATGTTCCGACAAGCTTTCGCTCCGCCGTGGTAAAAGGGATAAAGATCACGTCGTCCTGGTCAGTCCCCTGTGCCGACTGCCCTTTCGCAGACAGGACACCCACGACCCGAAACGGCACATTTTTGATCCGGATCGTCGAACCAACCGGTTCTTCCCCGGGGTCGTATAAATTTTCGACGATCGTTTCACCGATGATGGCCACCCGCGCTCCTGCTTCAAGATCGGCCTGCGTGATCGGGCCTCCCCCCGTAAACGACCAATCGCGAATCGTCAAATAGCTCGGTGAAATACCGTTCACCGGCCCGTTCCAATTCTTATTGCCGTTGATGATTTGCGTCACGTCGCGCTTGGCCCAGCCCGTGTCGACCAGGAGAGGAATCTTTTTTTTCAATTCCTGCGCATCAGCGACGGTCAACGTCACAGCCCCTCCAGCCGCATTGCGTACGCCGCCGACTGTGGTCGAGCCGGGCCACACAATGATCAGATTCGTGCCCATAGTCGCCACTTGTGCTCGAACGGCTTCTTTCGCGCCTTGTCCTATGCCGACCATGGCAATCACCGCTCCCACCCCGATAATGATCCCGAGCATGGTGAGGCCCGCCCGCAGACGATTCCGGCCCAGCACGCGAAACGCGGTGACCATCGTCATGGCGATGAAGGTCCACATGACTATGAGATCGGCTGACTCAACGGCACCTGGACTTTATCGGCAATCAATTGTCCGTCTTTAAGAAAGAGTTCACGGGACGTAACGGCGGCAATATCCGGATCGTGAGTCACGACCAGAATGGTCAAGTGGTCTTGTCGATTGAGGTCCGTCAAGATCGTCATGATTTCTTGGCTGGATTCCGTGTCGAGGTTTCCCGTCGGTTCGTCCGCCAGAAGAATGGACGGGTCCGCGACCAGTGCGCGCGCAATGGCGACCCGCTGCTGCTGCCCTCCTGAAAGCTGGGACGGGAAATGCTGCTCGCGTCCGGAGAGTCCTACTCGTTCCAGCGCGGCGGCTGCGCGAGCGCGTTGATCTCGCAACGACAGTCCTCGGTAGAAAAGTGGCAGCTGGACGTTTTCCAGCGCGCTCGTGCGCGGCATCAGATTGAAGCTTTGAAAGACGAAACCGATATGGCGATTCCGAATGTCCGCCAGTTCGTCAGGGCTAGCGGAGGCGACGTCGCGTCCGTCGAGTCGATAGAGCCCTTTCGTCGGGACGTCTAGACAACCGAGCAAATTCATGAATGTCGATTTCCCCGATCCGGACGCTCCCATGAGAGAGACGAATTCCCCGCGCGCGATCGAAAGGCTCAGGCCGCGAAGCGCCTGGACCTGTACGTCACCGAGCCGGTAAATCTTCCAGAGCTCTTCGCAACGAATGAGGGTGTCCATGAGGCGTGGGACCCTATAAGGTCTTTAAGGTCTTTTCGCAGGAGATTTTCAGTGTCCCCCTGAACGCCGCTGCTGGCCTGAGCCGAAGCCGGGCGGCAAGGAGTCGGGTTTGCGCCCACTCCGAGACGCTTCTATGCCGATAATCACTTCGTCTGTGTCGGTTAGGCTGTCCGTCATAACCTCTGTGGCATTTCCATCAGAGATGCCCACTCCAACCGAGATTTCTTCCGGTTCTCCCGATGCTCCGACTTTCCATAGGTGTTTTATCTCGCTTTGATCCGCCCCTGCTCGGCCATCGATCTGGGTTGTCGGAACCACTACACCGGAAGCGTTCTCGGTCCGGTCGGACTTGGGCGGAGTAAAGCGGAGAGCGGCATTCGGTACTTTCAACACCTCCTCTTTATGCGCCACCACAATCGCGACATTGGCCGTCATGCCCGGTTTCAGCCGCATATCCTTATTCTCGACGCCAATGACCACATCGTACGTCACCACATTCTGAATACTGACCGGAGCGTTTCGAACTTGGCGGACTTTTCCTCGGAACTGCATGCCGGGATACGCGTCGACGGTGAACGTCGCGTCTTTTCCGATCGACATGCCGCCGATGTCCGATTCGCTGACGGCGGCATCCACCTGCATTTGTGTCAAGTCTTCCGCGATCAAAAATAGGGTGGGAATAGCAAAATTTGCGGAGAGCCGCTGTCCAACCTCTACCTGCCGCGAAATCACCGTCCCGTCGACCGGAGAGTGAATCACGGTATAGGTCAAATCCAATTCAGCCGCTTCGAGCATGGCGGCGGCTTGTTTGACGGCCGCTTCCGAGACCGCCAAAGTGGCGATGGCCCCTTCATGCGCCGTGAGAGCCGTATCGACTTCCGCTTGCGAGACGAAATCCTGCTTGAGCAGCAATTGCACCCGATCTAACTCTCGCTTGCGTTGATTGAGATCGACCTTTGCCTTCACGAGCGCAGCTTTGGCATTCGCTAGACTCGCGGCAGCTTGGTCGCGCTTGGCGCGATACGGAAATGGATCGATACGGGCGACGACCTGGCCTTTTTTCACGCTGGAGTTAAAATCGGCGTGCAAGCTCTCGATCATGCCTGAGACTTGGCTCCCAACCTGCACGGTCGTCATGGGATTGAGTGACCCGGTCGCCGTGACGGTCGACACGATCGCTCCACGTTGTATCGGGACGGACCGGTAGCGAACCGGGACCTTCCGCTCGCCCGTGAAGAATACATATCCCGCGATCACGACGGCGACCGCGAGTACGCTGCATATCCAGATAGCTTTACGCATCAATCAAGGAATACGGAGGAGAATACATTCTACGGGCTTTACAAAAGGCGGGCAAGGTCCAACGCTATACCGACCACAGTATGATGCCTGCGGCCGGGACAGAGAGGGACCGTGAAATCAAAGAGGCCAGCCGCTTAACAGCGGCTGGCCTCTTTATTCACGAACTGTGACGCTGCGCCTTATTGAGCGACGGTAATTCTTTCCTTGAGCAGATCGAAGGTAGCTTTGGGCATAATGTTCTTGGCGACCAACTCGCCTTTGATCTTATACGGACGATTGGCGACGACACGCTCGGCCATGTCCTTCGTCAATCCTAAAAACAGGACCAAGTCGCTGGGGGACGCTGTATTGACATTGATGGGAGCCACACCCGCGGACGGAGACGGTGGCTGTGGGATGGCCGAAGGGGGCGAGATCTTTGACGCCGGGGGTGCCACTTCGCCTGCCGATGAAGAGGAAGAAGACGGAGGCAGGGACGTCGGCGACTTCGGCGAGGGAAGAGTCGGCAAGGCGATCGAACGCTCCCGCTCCTTCAACTCCTTTTGATATCGGGCGACCGTCGACTTGAGCGTCTCGTTATGTTTCTTGACGTCCTCATATTCCTGCTTCAGCATCCGGTGCTGCGCGGACATTTCTTTGACCTTTTGTTCCAACTCCTTGCCACGCGTGTCGATGCTGGAGCGTTCTTTGTCCCGGCTGTCCTTGATGCGCTGCAGCTCAGCGGACATGAATTCCGAATCCGCCGTCAACTTGCCGTTCGCGTCTTTCAAACTTTTCACCTGCTGTTCAAGCGCATTTTTCTGTGCCCGCGCCTTCTCCAAGTCCGCCTTGATAGTGTCCGCTTCTGCCGTGGCCGCGACATATTTCTCTTTGCTGACACAGCCGGCGGCAGTCAGTGCGATCACGATCACGCCCATCGTCACATACGTCTTCATCCCATCCTCCAGTCAGCTCATTGACGCGCACATGCTACACTGTTCGCAATACGCCACGAACTTGATGTGTAGTTCATCAACCCTGTTTTGTCAATAGTCGACGCCGACGTATCGTCCATCGGCGAGGCGTCTTCAAATGAGCGCCGGCTCGCTTGACTCACTTTCGGCGGTCTGTGATGATGCCGCCCGCTTTCATCGAGCAAAGGGGAATGCAGCATGCGTGAATCGGATGGACCAGGGCTCGGCTTCGAACTGGCCGCTATTTTAGGATTGGTGGAGGGGCTCACTGAGTTCCTTCCCGTCTCATCGACTGGCCATCTCATCATCGTCGGACATCTGATGGGATTTACCGGCGCGATGGCAGACACGGCAGAAGTCGCTATTCAGTTGGGAGCGATTCTGGCCATCATGGTCTATGAGCGTCGCAAGATCGCCTCGTTGCTGTCACAAGCCGCGACGGAACAGGCGGAGCTGCTTACCTCCCTACCGAGACGTGTTGGAAGTGGATTTTGGCAAAGACCTGGATGGAGCATCGTGATCAGACGTTCCATCGATCAGCACCGAAGTCTGTGGTTCTTGGTTGGGCTCGCGATCGCGTTTCTGCCGGCCGCTCTGATCGGATTCGTTACGCATCATTGGATCGAACGCTATCTGTTTACGCCGCAGACCGTGGCGGTGGCATTAATCGTGGGCGGGGCGATCATTTTGTGGGTCGAGGCGAGAGCGAAGCCGGTTCGCATCACGACCCTGGAACAGGTCGATGTGAAAACCGCCTTTGCGGTCGGGCTCGCGCAATGCTGCGCGCTCTTTCCCGGCATTTCCCGTTCGGGCGCGACCATCATTGGCGGTCTCCTGGTAGGGATGGATCGCCGGGTCGCAACCGAATACTCATTTTTCTTGGCGCTCCCGACCATGATCATCGCGACCGCGTACAAAATGTTGAAGTCCTTTTCGATCTTTACACAACAAGATTTGCTCGCGCTCTTGGTCGGTTTGATCGTTTCTTTCTTCGTCGCCTGGGCCGTCATTGCCGCTTTCCTTGCGTTCGTCAAACAACATACCTTGTCCAGCTTTGCCTATTATCGTATTGCGCTTGGCATTGTGGTGTTGATAATGTTCGCATAGTTAGCATCGCTGACTACTTGAACAGGAGAAGGTCAATGAGTGAGACAATGCCCGACACCGTGAAAGTATTCGACACGTGGGTGACAGGCAAAAACGGCCGGCTGCACTTTGACGTGATGACGACGAATGAAGCCACCGCGCTAAAATTGGCGAAGCAATATCTTGAGGGGATCGGCGAAAGCGGGGTTGCCGTCACGACCAAGGAATGCCAGTTCTGTCACAGCGAACCGGTCGTCTTCTTTTCGGCGGATCAACAGCGGCAGCTCAAAGAAAACGGCGGATTTATCGTCACCTTGTCTGCCTGATTCCATCTTCCGCATGGATTAGCAGTATCTCACTATATGCGGTCCTGCTGCAGTTCCCCTTCCTCTTCTTTTTTTTCGAGCGCAAAGTGAAGGATGAGAAAAAACACTCCGACGCTGATCGCGGCGTCGGCGACGTTGAAGGCAGGCCAGTGATAGCCGTTGATATAGAAGTCGAGGAAATCGATGACTTCTCCGAAACGCACGCGGTCCAGTAAATTGCCGATGGCTCCGCCGAGAATCCCGGCAATGCTCAACTGCCCGATCCAATCTTCCTGACGCAGCCGAAAAAAAATTATCCCCAACAATCCCAGCGCAAGCACCGATGTGAGTCCGAAGAAGACCAGTCGAAAACTTTGACCGCTGGACGCCAGCAGCCCGAATGCCGCGCCCGGGTTCCGAATATAGGTGAGGCTGAAAAATTCAGGAATGACCGGAATCGATTCATGCAGCCGCATCGTCTGCATGATCTGCACTTTCGTGATTTGATCGAGCACCACAGTGGAGACACTGACCAGCGCCAGGATCACATACCGCCTATTCCGGCTCATCAACGAATCGCCTCAAGACAGCGATCGCACAAGGTGGGATGCTCTTTATCCATACCGACTGCTTCGCGATAATTCCAGCAGCGTTGACACTTCTGGCTATCTGCCTTAACCACTTCGACACCGAATCCGTCACTAAGATCGCTCATTAACAATTCCGGCACGTGGTCAACACTGCGCAGCTCAACCTGAGAAACAATAAAAAGGCTGGATAGAAAGTCCTGATAAGTCTTTAACACATCGTACATCGCTGGATTGGCTTTCGAAGCGTGAACAATCACTTTTGCCTCTAAGGAAGACCCAATTATTTTGTCGCGCCGCTTCTCCTCTAGACGAGACTGAACGACGGTCCGCAGAACCAGAAGATCCTCCCAACTCTTTTCGAGCTTCGGATCATTCCACTTAGGCTGGGAACGTGGGAAGCAAGTTAGATGAACACTGATGACCTTCTCGGTTTTTAGTTCATCAGGCATTGTCCGCCAAATCTCTTCACCAGTGAAACTCAGAACCGGTGCCATAAGCTTTGTCAAGGCAACTACAATTTCATGCATCGCTGTCTGCGAACTACGGCGAAACTTTGAATCTTTATGAAACGTATACAGACGATCCTTAGTAATGTCCAAATAAACCGCGCTCATATCCACTGAACAGAAATTGTTAAGCGCATGAAAAATGCCATGAAATTCGAAGTTCTCATAAGCTTTTGTGACGCGAAAAATCAATTCATCCAGCCGCATAAGCGCCCAACGATCCAACTCCGGCAACTGTTCATAGGGCACCGCATTCTCAGCTGGTTTGAAATCGTACAGATTGCTCAGCAAGAACCGACACGTGTTGCGGATTTTCCGATAGGCCTCGATGAGTTGAGTTAAAATCTCATTCGAGATGCGTAGGTCTTCACGATAGTCTTGCGCCGAGACCCACAGACGCAAAATTTCTGCGCCCGATTGCTTGATAACGTCCTGGGGCGCAACCACGTTGCCTGCCGACTTGGACATTTTTTTACCCTGACCGTCGAGCACAAATCCATGCGTCAGCACGGCATCGTAGGGCGCGCGGTCGTCCGTCGTCACGCCGGCCAACAATGCGCTATGGAACCAGCCGCGATGCTGATCCGATCCTTCGAGATACAGACTAGCCGGCCACCATTGCCGTGGCTTCAGCACGGCGGCGAAGCTGACGCCCGACTCAAACCAGACATCGAGAATGTCCTTTTCCTTTTCAAATGACGCGCTCCCGCATGTTGCGCACGTCGTAGCCTGGGGAATTAATTCGTTCGCGGTTTTTTGAAACCAGACATCGGCGCCATGTTGCTCAACGAGATCGGCGACATGCCGAATGACTTTGGCATCCGCCAGAACCGTTTTGCATTCGACGCACGTGAATCCCGGGATGGGAACGCCCCACACACGTTGACGCGAGAGACACCAATCGGGACGGTTCGCGATCATGCCGCCGATCCGGTCCTTGCCCCATGAAGGAATCCACCTTACCTTGTGTTCGATCTGCTCCATCGCCTTCTGCCGCAAGTGATTGGTCTCCATCGAAACAAACCATTGTTCGGTGGCGCGAAAAATCACTGGATTCTTGCAGCGCCAGCAATGGGGATAGGAGTGCGTGATCGAGCCGTGTCCCAGCAGCCTGCTCGACGCCTTAAGCGACTCGACGACACCTGGATTTGCCTTGAAGACGTGTTGCCCGGCAAAGTCCTTTACGATCTCCGTGAATCGTCCCGCGTTATCGACAGGCGCCAGTATTTCCAGTCGCTCTCCAGCCGTCGCCGAAGCGTTATGCGTGAGCACCAAGACATAGTCTTCTTGTCCGTGGCCGGGAGCAATGTGAACACAGCCGGTGCCTTGATCGAGCGTGACGAAGTCCCCCAGCAAGACGGGCGACAGTCCGGTCGTCAAAGGCCGCTGTGTCTCCAGAGCCTCGAATCCCTCGCGTCCTTTTCTGGTGCCAATAATCGAATAAGCCGGGAAGGCACATGCCTTCGCCACGCTCTCCACCAAGGATTGGGCGATGATGAAGACCTCTTCACCGACCTTCACAAATGCATATTCAAATTCCGGATGGAGACACACCGCCTGATTGGCAGGAAGGGTCCATGGCGTCGTCGTCCAGATCACGATCGAGACGCGGGCCACGTCGGAAGGAAACGGCATGTTGAACAGGGCCGCGCTTCCCAGCACGCTGGGCGGTTGCACCACGGGAAACTTCACATAGATGGATGGCGAGGTATGATCCTCATACTCGACTTCTGCTTCCGCCAAGGCCGTCTGATCGAATGTGCACCAGAGAACGGGTTTCAGTCCTTTGTAGACGCCGCCCTTTTCGACGAACGTCCCGAACTCGCGAAGGATCGTCGCCTCATACTCGGGATTCAAGGTGAGATACGGATGGTCCCAATCGCCGAGGACGCCCAACCGCTTAAATTCGTCGCGCTGGATCGTGACGTACTTTTCCGCATATTCGCGGCATAATTTACGGATGGCGAGCGTGTCGAGCGTGTTTTTCTTCTCGCCCAGCTCTTTCAGCACCTGATGTTCGATCGGCAATCCGTGGCAATCCCACCCGGGGACATACGGCACATGAAAGCCGGCCATCGTTTTCGATTTGACGATGATGTCTTTCAAAATCTTGTTCAGCGCATGACCGATATGAATGCGGCCGTTGGCATAGGGAGGGCCATCGTGCAGCACATAGAGAGGCCGGCCTTGTCCGCCGTCTTGAAGTCGCTGATACAGGCGCTGCTCTTCCCACCAGGCGAGAAGTTCGGGCTCCCGTTGCGGCAGATTCGCCTTCATCGGGAAATCAGTGCGGGGCAAATTCAGGGTCGCTTTGTAATCCATGCAGTGTAGTTAATCCAGCTCACGGTGTTCTGCAAGAAGAATTTTCGCTGAGGTGAGGGGATTGGATGATCGCAGCTCGATTAACTAATCGCCATCATGCGATCCAAGGCAGCCTTCGCCCAGACCTTTTCATCGTCGGGCACGACGATACGATTGACCACATGCCCTTCGGCGAGATTTTCCATGGCCCAACAAAGATGCGGCGCGTCGATACGAAACATCGTGGCACATTGACAGACGGTGGAAGACAGAAAAAAGACCCGCTTATCAGATTGAAGCCGCTTGAGCCGATTGACAAGATTCAGCTCAGTTCCGACCGCCCATATCGTGTCGGCAGGCGCGGCACTGACCGTCTTGATAATGAACTCAGTCGAACCGACGAAATCCGCTTTATTCACTACGTTCTCGTGGCACTCCGGATGTACAATGACCTTCACGTCCGGGTACTGCTTTCGGAAATAATCGACGTGCGCCGGTTGAAACATTTGATGCACGCTGCAGTGGCCTTTCCACAAAATGAGCCGCGCGCGCTTGATCGCCTCGATCGTATTGCCGCCCTTCGGCATGAAAGGGTCCCACACGATCATATCCTCACGCGGGATGCCCATTTTGTTCGCGGTATTGCGTCCCAAATGTTCGTCGGGAAAAAATAAAATTTTCTGGCGTCGTGCCCATGACCATTCAATCACGGCGCGCGCATTCGAAGAGGTGCACGTAATCCCTCCATGTTCCCCGCAAAAGGCTTTCAGGACTGCTGCGGAGTTCACATAGACCGCCGGCATGACCGTCTCTTCCACCGGGAGGACACGTCCAAGCGAGTCCCAACATTCCTCGACCTGCTCGATCGCCGCCATATCGGCCATCGAACAGCCGGCGGCTAAATCGGGAAGAATCACGGTTTGTTGGGAACGACTCAGAATGTCCGCGGTTTCCGCCATAAAGTGCACGCCGCAGAAAATGATATTCGGACGCTCCGCATGTTGTGCGGCGAGTTTAGACAGCATCAGCGAATCACCGCGCAGATCCGCATGTTCGATTACTTCGTCGCGCTGATAATTATGGCCGAGCACCAATACCTTGTCGCCGAGCGCGCGTTTTGCCGCCGCCGTGCGGTCAAATAGTTCATCCGCCGACAGGTGTTGATAGTCGGTGACCGGACGTTCTGTCGTTTCCGCTATTCTCATTAAGGGCACTCAGGGATGACGCATTTCACTGCCGTATTCTTCTGAATTGTACGATAGCGCCTGCCCACAATCAATGAATCTTCCGGCCTACTGGATGCGGCAATTAGCCGAAATGCCCAATTGACAGAGACAAAAACCGGGGTGTACCATCCCCTTTAGCTAGGGGAGCCTGGTTTCGTTCACCCCGCGAGCGTTACAAAGGCTGAGAGTCCTCGGACAACCCTCAGAACCTGACCTGGATAATGCCAGCGTAGGGAAGCGGACAGAGCCTTGGAAAGCCAAGCCGCACCCTGTACCGGTGCGGCTTTTTTGTTTGGATTACCCGGAGGATTTCATGAGCCATCCACAACCCTTGCAGGCAGGCGTTGGAAGCAAGAATGGAAACGGAGACGGTCACGATTCCGGAAAGGGTCAAGCCGTCGATACCACTTTATCGACCGCTCCGTTCCCCGCTTCTACCAAAGTCCACGTGCAAGGGGCATTGCCGAACGTGCGTGTGGCCATGCGCGAAATCCAACTCACCCCGACTAAAACGGTCAATGGGGGATCCGCTGTCGAAAACCGATCGATCACCGTCTACGATACCTCTGGGCCGTACACCGACCCCGCCGTCACCATCGATATCCGAGCGGGCCTCGCGCCATATCGAGAACCGTGGATTCGTGAGCGTCAGGATGTGCAAGAACTCCAAGACGTGACGTCGGAATATGGACGGATGCGCGCGACCGATCCCAAGTTAGCCGAGCTTCGGTTTCAACATATTCGCAAGCCGCTTCGCGCCAAGCCCGGACAGAACGTGAGTCAAATGCATTATGCGCGAAAGGGCATCGTCACGCCGGAAATGGAATATATCGCCATCCGCGAGAACCAGCGCCGTGAGTTATCGCGCGATTTGATGGCGGGCAACAATGGGCATGGTGGCGGTGTGGCACAACATCCTGGGCAGGCGTGGGGCACTCGTATTCCTTCAACCATTACGCCTGAATTTGTCCGCGACGAAGTGGCGCGCGGCCGAGCGATTATTCCGGCGAACATCAATCACCCGGAAAGCGAACCGATGATTATTGGGCGTAATTTTCTGGTGAAGATCAATGCGAACATCGGCAACTCCGCCATCGCCTCCTCCATTGAAGAAGAGGTCGATAAGATGATCTGGTCCATCCGCTGGGGCGCGGACACGGTGATGGATCTCTCCACCGGCAAAAACATTCACGAGACCCGCGAATGGATTCTGCGCAACTCGCCGGTCCCGATCGGCACGGTGCCCATCTATCAAGCGCTCGAAAAAGTCGGGGGGAAAGCGGAGGAACTGACCTGGGAGATCTATCGCGATACGCTCATCGAACAGGCGGAACAGGGTGTGGATTATTTTACCATCCATGCGGGCGTGCGGCTCCAGTATGTGCCGATGACGGCGCCCCGGATGACGGGGATCGTCTCCCGTGGCGGGTCGATTCATGCCAAATGGTGTTTGGCGCATCATCAAGAAAATTTCACCTACACCCACTTTGAAGAGATCTGCGACATCATGAAGGCCTACGATGTCTCCTTTAGTTTGGGAGACGGCTTGCGGCCGGGTTCGATCGCCGACGCGAACGACGCCGCACAATTTGCGGAACTGGAAACGCTGGGCGAACTCACGAAGATTGCATGGCGGCACGATGTGCAAGTAATGATCGAGGGCCCCGGCCACGTGCCCATGCATCTGATCCAGGTCAACATGGAAAAACAGCTCAAGGAATGCGATGAAGCGCCGTTCTATACGCTTGGCCCCCTCACCACCGACATCGCGCCCGGCTACGACCACATTACCTCGGGGATCGGCGCAGCCATGATCGGCTGGTACGGCTGCGCGATGCTCTGTTACGTGACGCCGAAAGAACATTTAGGTTTACCTAATCGGGAAGACGTCAAGACCGGCGTCATCACCTATAAGATTGCGGCCCATGCAGCTGATTTAGCGAAGGGACATCCGGGCGCGCAATCCCGGGATAACGCTCTGTCGAAAGCGCGATTTGAATTTCGATGGGAAGATCAGTTCAACCTCTCGCTCGACCCGGATACCGCACGTTTGTTTCACGACGCGACCCTGCCCGACAATGCCGCGAAGGTCGCGCATTTTTGCTCCATGTGCGGGCCGCATTTCTGCTCGATGAAGATCACGCAGGATGTCCGGGAATATGCCGCGCAAAAACAATTGGACGAGCAGCGCGCCTTGGAACTAGGCATGAAAGAAAAGTCGGAGGAATTTCGAAAAGCCGGTGCAGAAATTTACCGCTGATCGCCCGGCATCCAAAGGATAGCGTATGGATATGACCAAACCTCCTAGACCGGCGCCCTTGCGCGAACGCGATATCACCCGCCACATCGCTCGCGAATACTACAAAGAGTTCGATCAATTGATTGAGAGCGACGTCATCATCGTCGGCGCAGGGCCTTCGGGACTGATCTGCGCGCGCGATCTTGCCGCAATGGGATTTCGTACCTTGATCGTCGAACAGTCTCTCGCATTGGGTGGTGGCTTCTGGTCCGGCGGCTACCTCATGAATAAGGCCACCATTTGCGAGCCGGCCAATGAGATCCTTCAAGAACTCCGCGTTCCCTGCAAACAGATCAAAGACTGCGAAGGCATGTATATTGTCGATCCGCCCCATGCGACTGCGGCGTTGATTGCCGCGGCCTACCAGGCGGGCGCAAAAATCATGAACCTGACGCGCGTGGTCGATCTCATCTTACGGCGCGACGGCATTTTGGAAGGCGTCGTCGTCAACAGCACGACTGCCGAGATGGCGGGCCACGATATCATTCATGTCGATCCCATTGCGCTCGAGAGCAAGCTAGTCGTCGATGCAACTGGCCACGATGCCGTCGTCGTGAACCTCTTGCATCGCCGTAATCTCTATAAGGCCGTCCCTGGAAACGGCGCCATGTGGGTCTCACGATCGGAAGAAGATGTGATGGATCATACGGGAGAAGTCTATCCCAACTGTTTCGTCATCGGCTTGGCCGTATCGGCCGTCCATGGTACCCCTCGCATGGGGCCGGCCTTCGGGTCAATGTTGCTCTCCGGTCGTTATGGAGCGGAGTTAATTAAGAGGAAACTGAAACAAGAGTAAAGATTGTGCCCATCTGATTCCGGTCTTACAGGCTGCTCAAAAAGGTCAGCCAGCGAGGCCGCAGGCGAGAAAGAACCGGAAGCGTACCGACATTTCACCCTCCCGACCCCCGAGCCGGCCGGGACCGGCTCTTGCCCGTGGTACGTTGAGGATTTTTTCTCGCTGAGAACGAAGCTGGGGGGCCTTTTTCAGCAGCCTGACATGGATATTCAAGATTTTTTAATTCAAGGTGAAGGCCGCGACGAAGATAAGAAAGATGCGTGGAGCTTTTTTCAACAGGCTTATGAGCATCAGATGAAGGGCGAACTTGAGGAAGCGGTGAATCTGTACAAGCAATCCATCGGAAGTCATCCGACCGCCGAAGCGTATACCTTCCTGGGATGGACCTATAGTTTTATGGGACGGCTCGACGACGCGATCGAAGAATGCCAGCATGCGATTCAGGTGGATCCCGAGTTCGGAAATCCCTATAACGACATCGGCGCGTATTTGATTGAAAAGGGCGAGTTCGATGAGGCCATCCCCTGGTTCGAGAAAGCTCTGCAAGCGAGGCGCTACGAAAGTCCGGCATTTCCCCATCTCAATTTGGGCCGCGTGTACGAACGCAAGGGACAATGGTCGGAGGCCATCGATTGCTATAAAAAGGCGCTCGCGCTTAATCCGAACTACGCCTTGGCAAAGAAAGCGTTCGGGCGCGTGATCAGCATGCTCAACTAGGTGTTGCTGCAGTTGTTGAAAATGGCCACCAACTGCGTTCTCGGTTCGCCACCGTCCTCAACGTAGCCCCTGAGGAAGGAGGGAGTCTTGGCGAGCTTGGGGTAGACGGGTGAAATGTCGCTACGCCTCCGGCGGTGCCTTCACCTGCAGCCTTGCTGACAGCCATTTTGAACAACCGCTCAGGTATTTATGGACAATAATAATAAAACGATCCTTGTCGCCGTGAATGATCTCTTTTTCTATACCAAGGTACGCGACGCCTTGTTGGCGCAAGGCTACACGTTAGATCGGGCACGGACGCAGGAAGACTTTTCCGAAAAGATCCAATCGACACCCGCGGCGGTCATCCTCGACATGAATGACGGCAAATTGGACGCACTGCAAGCGCTCGGACACATGCACGGCTCTCCGTCTCCGACCTCGATTCCCAGCTTGGCGTTTGCCAACCATGAAGAAGTCGACACCTGGAAACTCGCCAAGGAATTGGGTGTGACCAAGATCGTGTCGCGCAATGAATTTTCTTCACGCACGCGGGCCTTAGTGGACGAAGTGCTCGCCTCAGGCCACGTTCTCAAGTCTAAACCGTGAGCGCCAATCGCTAAAGGCAACGATCGTGAAATATCTTCCTCTCCATGAACAGCACACCAAGCGCGGGGCCACGTTTCACGAGGTCTCCGGATGGGAAGTTCCTCGGCACTATGGCGATCCCATTGCCGAACATGCGGCCGTTCGACATGGCGTCGGGATCGCCGATCTTTCTCATCGAGGCACCCTTCGCGTTACCGGTAACGACCGCGTGAAGTGGCTTCAGAGTATTATCAGCAACGACATTCTGCCGCTGACGACCGGCCATGGCGTCTATTCCAGCTTTCTGACGCACAAAGGAAAGATGCTGTCCTATTTTCGCGTCTATGCCCTCCCCGATTCGCTCGTCGTCGAAGACGTGGGCGAAATTGGAGAAGCCACCTTCCAAGCCTTACGCAAGTTTCTCCTGTATGGGACGAAAGCCAAAATGGAAAAAGGCGCCGACGCGTGGGGGCTACTCCTCGTGAGCGGTCCACAGGCAGCAGCGCTGATCGAGGAAGCGTTTGGATGTGCGCTGGACGGCCTCGCTCCACTGGATTTTCTCACGCATGAAATCGGCGGTCAGCAGGCGTTGATCATTCGAACGGAAGAATCCGGGGAAACGGATATCGAGATCCTCATTCCAACTGCCGGCCTCATGGCTGCCTGGGAGCGTCTCTGGGCGGTCGGCGGAGCGATGGACCTCAAACCATTTGGGACAGACGCACGCGAAATGCTTCGCCTGGAAGCGGGTCTGCCCAGAGCCGGGTTCGATTTAACGGAAGAGATCGTTCCCCCCGAGGCGAATTTGGAGGGCAAGGCGTTCAGCCTCAGCAAAGGCTGTTATCCAGGACAAGAAGTCGTGGCTCGCATGGATACCTATGGAAGCGTCCGCCGCCGGCTCACGTGCATGGTATTGCTCGATGCAGTGATTCCTGCCAAAGGCGCAAAAATTTTCAGCGGGGAACGTGAGATTGGGTGGGTCAGCAGCGCCGCACACTCACCGTCGTACGGTTGCACAGTGGCCTTCGGATTCCCCTTGCGTGACTTTTCGAATCCAGGCACCACGTTGAACATCGACATTGAGGGTCAGCGGTACGACGCCACCGTTCGTCCGATGCCTCTCTATTCCAACTCCTGAGCCTACAAGTCATTCCCTCACAGACTCGCTTGAACTCACGCACGAAGAGGCCCGGTCGTTACGCTTCCGGGTGGCGGGCGTTCGACAAGGCCTCGGCAAAGGATAAGAGACTTTGGCGTTCGTCGTTATCCATGGCCAATAATAGATGCGTCTCATCCGCATGCATGAGCCGGAGGCTGAGAAACGGCTCTTCACGCCGCTTCTCGCGGTTTTCCCACACCGCATCGATGAGCTGAATTTTATCCAGGTCACCGACCGATACGATGTCATAGCGAAAATACGAATCGCCGATCACCATGTCGTAGACTATTTTCCCACCGGTCAGTAGCAGGGCGTTGAAACGTCCCTGATCCTCATAGCCTTCCGGTAAAAACCGATTGATATGCATCAGCACTACTTTTCGAGTGCCCAGCGCTTTCCGAATGTTGTCCCGCAGCGCGTTGTAATCGATTTGCAGCGCCTTCTCATCCGGGTTAGTGGCCGCCGTGGCCGCATCCTCAATCTGCTTAATCACGTCGTCTACTGAAATCGAACCTGCCATGTGCGCTCCTTCCGTGCGGAATCTAATAAATAAAATGTTCAGCGAATGTCCTGCCTCACGCTCCGGCTCTAGATCAATGAGCTTGCAAGTTGCGTTAAGCAGGGTGCTACGGTACCTGTGAGGAGTTGCACAATGCAAGAGGCGATTGATCAAGCTTTTATACAGGCGCGAGAAGATCGGAAGGCACGCCGAACATGGCCAAACATCCTTTAATTATCATCGGTGCGCCATTGAACCCAATGTGGTTGTAGTGGGATTGAGAGTGGATTTCTGATCACAAGATACACGACTTGACCCCATAACAGGACTCGCGCGAGTTCCAGGCACTCCAGCGCGCGGGCCAGGTTCGCCTTCCACGCCAGCCGCGCCGCCGGGGGCGCGTCGGGATGATGAGCATTCGGGCGTCTGCGCGCGGCGTGCGCGTTCCTCGTCCACGTGGCGACCAGTGGAGATAGCCGTCGTCCAACTCGGTGACCGGCACGCCCTTGTGCTTGCCGAACGGCATGGTCTCCATCAGATAATCCCTTCTCCCACTGTCCCTACATTAACCATGTAGGTAACTACCTTTCACCCTTCCCACAATCATTGAAGTCGACGGCGCTGCGCCAGAGGGTCATGATGAGCGCCACGTCCCTCCCCCACCTAAGAGGTGCCCCATGCGTTCCACTCGTCACAGTTTTTTTGTCGATCATTGCGCGCCCATCGGTGGCCTGCTCACTGTCGTACTGGGCTTGGTACCTCTGAGTGTTCAAGCAGACCCTGTCGCGTTGTTTCCCAATCAAACTGCGTTTGAGAATTCCACCAAGGCAATCAATGTTCCGATTCCGGATGGTGCAACAGCGTTCTCAGGGGGAGGCACATGTGCAGAGCCTGTCGGCGTCGCGGGTAGTGGCTCCGCTTTTACGATTGGATTTGCATCAAATAGTGTGACGATCTCCGCATCTGGAGGAGTCTGTATCTTCAATAAAGGAGCCGTAATTAATCCGATTAATACCAACCCAAATGTCATGATCGCGAACACTGTTGTGGGCGACGGGGAAGACGACCTCTCGTTGAAATTCGACAAGCCGGTGACTTCCATTGGCCTGCGCCTCCTAACGAACGACCTTGCTCATGAGCAAGTGACCTTTTTCGGGGCGGGAGGGAACGTCATTGACGTCCAAAATATAGATGGGCTCACTCAGCCAAATACAAGGCAGTTTGTGGCCTTTCGCTCAACGGTGCCCTTTCAGTCCATTCTCATCGACACAGCTGGCGGAGCGGTTCAGAACGAAGGCTTTGATGTGCTTGAGGTCGGCACTAAGATCGCCAATCCTGAGCCTTCTACTATCCTGCTGCTCGGCACGGGCGTCATCGCGTTCAGTGCCTACCGATATGCACGCCGTAGGAGGCAATGAGCAAGGCCTCGGCCCGGTCCGCGTCCTTCTTGCGCGACAGCGGCGCAGACGTGGGAACCAAAAGGGGTCAAGTCTTGTTTCTTGCATAACTGCCGCCAATCACACCAACTTTTTGCATTCGTCACGAGAGATTGTGAGGGAATCTACAATAAACTTTCAGGTGGGATACTCTTGCCGGCGAAACTGTCTGCCTATAGACGGACGCATTACTACTATTCGAACCCGTACACTGGATCTAGCATGGAATGGGACAAGCGTCATTTAGTACGTATATTTACTTATCATGCTTATATGGCAGTTCCCATTCGTGTCGTGTCCACAAACTGCTCCGTGGAGTCGTCGATATGGCGCCCTTCACGACCCTTGGCATGGTGAATATAGAGCAGGCCGGAGTTGACCGTTGGTGTCGCCGCGGGCGGCAAGGCCATCTCGTATTGAACTGATTGCCGATGGTCGGCCAGTTGTAAGGCCGGATTGTAGACGCTGTTAAATTTCCACAACATCTTCACAAAATTGGTTTGCCCCCGGAGCAGATGCCCGGCCGCGATCTTCGCCGTCGATCTCAGCGCCCTCCAGCCCAGATGTTTGGTATTGAGCACTTGTTGGGTCTTCACCAATTCCGCGTAAAACTCCGTCAAGGGTAGTTTCGTAGGGAGCACCGCATGCTGAATGTCAAAGAGTCGATAATCGCGGCTTTGAATGGGTCGGGATTCCGTCAGCCACGTTTCGGTGCCTGGATAAGGCGTATTAACGCTGATATTCACGATTTCAGGAATTTCCAGACACCACTGACGAATAACCTCGAACCGCTGTTTGTCCCAGTCCGGATCGGCGATCAAGTTGATGGCGACGGTAATGCCAAGCGAACGGGCAAACTCCAAGGCCTCAAAATTCTTTCCCAGCGAAATGCGTTTGCGATGCTTGAGCAATCCCTCTTCGTCGATGGCCTCGACTCCGATGAACATATATTCAAGGCCGAGCGACTTCCAGAAGGTAAATACGTCTTTATTCCGAAGCAGCACGTCGCCGCGCGTCTCCAAATAATATTTCTTTTTGATGCCTTTCTTAGCAATCGCTTCGCCAATCGCCAGGCCATGCTTGCCCTGAATGAAGGCCACATCGTCCACGATAAACACGCCCGGTTCTTGGATTCGCCCCAAGTCTTCCACCGCCTTATCCGGGCTGATCACGCGGTAACTGCGACCGTAGAACGTCCAGGCGCTGCAGAAGGAACAATCCCATGGACAGCCGCGCGCAAATTCAATGGAGGCGCATGGGTCGAGGACACCGATGAAATATTTTTTGCGATGGCGCAGCAGATCACGCGCGGGGCTGATGGCGTCGAGGGTCTCGACAAAACGAGGGGCCGGTCCAGATCCGAAAGGCGATACCACACCGGGCACGCGGGCAATCGCCGTCCGATCATGCTCGATAGCCTGCAAGAGCTCCGGAACGACGGCCTCTCCCTCGCCTTTGAGTATGCAATCGATTGCGCCCTCGCCATGTTCCAGAAAGCGATCCGCAATAAATGAGGCGCTGTGTCCTCCGACGAACACAAAACTCTCAGGCAGCATGCTCTTGGTGAGCTTCGCGAGATCGACGATTTCAGGCACATTCGCCAAATAGTTACAGGAGAACGCCACGACATCGGGCCGCCAGTTCTGTAAGAGTTTGAAATAATCACGATGGCTTTCGACTTGCAAATCCATAAGGCGTATCTCATGGCCTGCTTGCCGGACGGCCTGGGCAACGAGTTCCAACCCAAGCGGCTCCAATCGAAGATAAATCTTTGTATACATCAACGGACTGGGATGAACCGCAAGTACTTTCATTAGCTCCTCGTCTCGTGCATTCACTTTTTACGGACGATGGGCAGCATACGTACCCCCAAACACGAATACGAGTAGGATTCCGGCCGAATACCTACCCTCGATCGTCTTACAGATAAGACCTACTTAGGAAGAATGTCGGATTCGGAAGGTTGAACGTAGGCGATTGCCTCTGCGGAGAAATGCGTTGACCATACGGGCATGTGCCGCTCATTAGTGATTGAAGTCTAACAAGGAGCCCGCACGATCCAAGGTCCAATATTTGGACAAGGTGGAGTGTCGTTCATTTTATACTCAGGCGGAAGCCCAACAGGTAATACGAGACCATCTTGAATCTGAACGCTCATAAATTCTCGCTCTTTCTCATTTTCAGTTTCGTCAGACTGGCGCTGCGCATCTATACGACATCGCTCAATCTCTTGATTGAGAGCTTTCTCCAAACACTCACAAAGCATTTGCATTGGTGCACTGAATAAAACAATTCGGTTAATTCAAGACAGTCAATTCTGATTCCAGTTTCTTACACGCTATTCACCGCTCTCCGAGAAATACACCAACAGCACGACGCTACTCAAGTCAACGTATAAGCGTTAACAATTCCACAATAAAATAGCGGCTGAGTTACCTTTGCGCTTGAATGGTCCGCTCGAAACGAGACTTGCCTGTATCATCGATAATGGCGAGATGCAGGTTGTTTCCATCGACGGTGATTTTTCCGAAGTTCGCGAACCCGCCTTCGCTGTAGATGGTTTTAGGCTTGAGGTCTGGATTGGGAGGAACCGGCCGGCCAAAGGCGGCGGATAGAGGACCGCTGATGAACTCGTAGAAATCCACAATGCCGTCTCCATTCGGATCGAGGTCCGTGACTTGGGCGTAGTGCACGTCACCAGCAAGCCAGACGACATTGACGATATGCCGAGCCAATAAGATTCGCACGATGCCGTTCAGCTCCGTAAAAAACCCGGTCCCATCAGCCCCGCGGGCCCAGCTATCATTCCCGGGCACCAAGAGCGTACCGCCCTTTTGATTGGACAAAGGAACACTGGTCACGACAAATTTCCATGTGGCAGTCGAACGCGACAGTTCGTCGAGCAACCATTCACGTTGCGCGCTCCCAAGCATGGTTTTGTTCGGCCCATCAGGATGGCCATTGGAACTGCGGTATTGTCGCGTGTCCAGAATAAAAATTTCCGCATCGGCACCCCATCGGACCTTTCGGTAGAGCCGGAACGGATTGTCCTTCGGCGTCGCAATGGGCCAATATTCAAGCAAGGCTTGCCTACCTACCGGCATCTGCGGATCAATCGGGCCGGAGAAATTATTGCGCACTTCATGATCATCCCAAATCGCATAGACCGGCGCAGCAGCTAAGAACCGCTGCAATGCTGCGTCCTCTCGTTGATAGCGATGCTTGGCGCGGTACTCATCAAGAAGAGACGCGGTGAACTCGCTTCCCGGAACATTGGGAGGGACAGTGCAACGATCGTCGCCATAGATCGTGTCGCCCAAAAAAATCATGAAGGCCGGCTGCTGCTGCAGAATTTGATCGAAGACCGCGTAGCCGCCTGGCAACCGACGACAGCGTTGCTGTCCGCCCAGATCGCCGCTCCAAACAAAGGTGGCTACCGCGTGCGTATCTTCCGCCGGCGCCGTGACAAACCGGCCTTCCGCAATTAGGGCCGCGCTACTGCGGTTGGGGCCAGCAGATGCTCTCACACCGTATCGATAGGAGGTTCCCGGCTTCAGGTCATCGAGTAAGACCGTCGCCGTAAAGTCTTTGTCCTTTGTCGTAGTGACGGGGATAGAACGTATGGATTGATTGCGCTCCTGCCATTCGACGTGTACCGTCACAGCGTCATCGGTGCGCAGCCAGACCAAGGCAGAACGGCTCGTCACGTCGCCGACTGCAACCCCCTGCCCGAGAGGTTTTTCATGAGGGACCTCATTGGATGAGACATTCGAACGAGCGGACGACTCACAGCCGGACAAGAGAGCAAAGAACAGACAAACAATCGACAATGATCTACGCCTCACATTTATCTCCTATGTACGCCACCCGCTAAGACCTAGTGTCGGGATCGGCTCTCCGCAAGTGCGGCCTTGCAACCCGGAGAGTCCGTCCGGCATACTCTATACGAACCCGGTTTGAAAGGAATGCCATGAGCGACGAACGGTGTTTGATCGAAAGTTGTACGCTTCCCGCATATGCGCCCAGTGGAACAGCCACGCTTTGCAAGGACCATTTTATTCAATTCGTGACTTGGCGGCGACGGCGCGGACAGGGCATGTTCAACAAGTACGCCGGCATGACCATGGATGAGCGAGACACCATCGTTTCTGAATGGCAAAAGACCGTCCTTTCAACCGAATAGCCTCCACTCTTCACTTTATCGTCACTGACCCTCGACTGGTCTCCCTGCATCCATCGTCCAACCGCGGACCTTGAGTAGCCCCTGCGCACTTTTTTCTTCTCTCTCCTACAATAATAACGGAAGGAGAGTTCATTCGGCCTCCATTGCGCCCATCGAGCGAGCACATTCTGATGAACTCTCCTTCCCACCATCTTCTTTGTTGTTTTCCTATTCACTTACAAACCAACCGAAGGGCGGCGCGGGTGCATGCGTGATTGCGCGGCTTATTTCATCCCCGCCACACCCAGACGCGCCGAGACGCGTCCCTTCCCGAGCGAGTACATTTTGATCGTGCGCGCTGCGCGAGCACAACGGATGCCCCGCGCCGCCCTTCCCACCTTCTCACCCCATCACCGGCGACCCATGATGGTGGATGAGATACCATCGACCCTCGATGCGTTCATACAGATTGGTCGCGAGGATCTGACTTTCCTGCGTCGCCTCGCCCTGCAGGCTGGTGATATTCTCCACGCAAATAACCCACCCCACATCCCCCGCCACCTGCACTAAGACATCCGCCAGTTCGAATTTCATCGAAAAGGTATTGTTAAAAATTAACACCCATGAGTCGCGCACATCCGGCCAGCCGACTCGTTGCGTCCAGCCGGGGTGAATACACGTGACGTAATCCTGCTTCGCCCAGATGTGATCCATCCGTCCGATATCCAGCGTTTCGAACGCAGCGTAAAATTCCTGATTCGCGCGAGTGACTTCTTCAATCCGTTGTTGAATCATACGGCTCCTTCTTTTTTCGCGGCGCTATCATACTCTAATTGCTCATTTCGTTGCATAGTCTCCATTGATACGCGCCGCTTCAGCCGTTTAGGATACGGGATGTCCTCACTCATCGACACGCGGCCGTTTATCCCGCACCCACTCATTCGCCATCCACACGCCATGACGCTCGCTCCGCACTGGTGGCGACGGCGGGGGCTCCTCCAAGACATGCCGACGGAGCGTCGCCTCTTTACCGTGGCCCCCGGATCTCGTCTCCTAGGCCACTGCCATTGGCAAATGAGGCCTGGACAACATCCGACGTTGCTGATTGTGCATGGACTGGAGGGCTGTAGCGATTCGCACTATATGCGGGGCATTGCAACCAAGGCCTGGCGAGCGGGCTTCAACGTGATCCGCCTCAATCAACGCAATTGCGGGGGCACAGAGCATGAAACCCCGACGCTGTATCACAGTGGATTGAGCGCCGATCTTCGGGCCGTGGCCACGGAACTGGCAGAAAAAGATGGGCTCACTCGCTTGTGGTTCGCCGGCTATTCAATGGGCGGCAATCTAGTCCTACGATTGGCCGGCGAAAGCGGGAGCGGCTTTCCACCACTCAAAGGCGTGATGGCGGTCTGTCCGAACATCGATCCCGCCGCGTGCGTGGACGCGCTGGAGACCCGCGGCAATTGGCTATACCATCGCCATTTTCTCAACAGCATGCTGAAGCGACTCCAGCGCAAGGCGGTTCTCTTTCCCGGCCTGTTCGATACGACGCAGCTTCGATCGATTCGAACGATGCGCGCCTTCGACGATAGCTATACGGCCCCCAATGGCGGATTTCTCGACTCGGCGGATTACTATGAACGTGTGGGCGCTCGGCATGTGATGGGAGGAATCACCGTGCCGACCCTCATTCTCACGGCGGCAGACGATCCGTTTATTCCCGCCCGCATCTTCAATATTCCGAGCATCTCGACCAATCCAGCTATCCAACTCGTCATTACCCGGCACGGGGGCCACTGCGGATTCGTACAACGTCCGCGTTCAGATGAGGATTGTTTTTGGGCCGAGAATCGTCTAATCGACTATCTTCGAGTCGGCTCTGGAATAGAGAGATGAAAGGACGGGCAGGATGCGGCGCTAGAGCGGACGCATGGGATCGCCCACCCGCCGCCTCCCATGCGGATAGGAAGCAATCATCTGCTTTCGCTGTTCGGGAGACAGCACCGCTTCGGCGGCGTGCAGCGCTTTCAGGCCTTCCATGCGCACGGTGGTCTGGGCGCGCTCGGAATTCCGGAGGGCCGACTCGATGTCGGCGGGGATGTTTTTGTCTTGGGCCAACGTTTGGATGTGCAACTCGGCGACCATGAATTCGGCTTCACAGGCGAGCCGCGCTTCTTCGTATTCAATTAACAGGGCTTCCAGTTTGGCGCTCTGCTCCTTGGACAGATCGAAGTCTTTTTTTCGATTGAGCACTGACTGGAGCATATTCAAGACAAACTCGTCGTTCTCACTTTCGGTATGGGGCAGGTGATCGGACGAATCTAGTATCTCGCGGATTTTCGGGAGCAGCGTTTCAGGACTGAGGGGCTTTTGCAAGAACGCCGACCGCTCCTCCAAAATCTTTTCATCCAGGAGAATTTCCCGCGGGTAGCCGGACACGTAAAGAATTTTCGTCCCGGGGCGCAACGATTCGAGTCGCCGCCCCAATTCGCGACCGTTGATGCCCGGCATCATGACATCCGCCACCATCAAGTGCAGGGTGCCCCGATGCCGGCCCGAGGCCATGAGCGCGCCGCTGTTAAATTGTGCATCCAGGACGTGATAGCCCTTCATCTTCAACGTCTCGCGAATCAATGCGCGCACATTGTTGTCGTCGTCGACGACTAAGACGGTTTCCGTCCCGCCGGGCAGTCGCTCAAATGCGCTTTTCGCGTTTTCCGTTCTCACTGTCGAAGCGCTCCGTGAAGATAATCCCTATCAGTATAGTCAATTTTTGCCATTTTGCTAGTAAAAACGCAGTCACGAGACGGCATGACCAATAAAAGACTTGTCTGCGAAGCGAAATGCTCCCGCCAGTGGCCCCTAAGCGCCACAACCGCTCACTAGTTAGGCAGCCTTAACATCAGAGGTGCAATGCGCGCAGCGTGTCGCCTTGACGGGAATGTCGCTCAAACAATAGGGACAACCTCGGGTGGTTGGAGAAGCGGCAGGCGCATCCGAACTCTTCAAGCGATTGACCTGTTTGACGATCAGGAAAATCACAAAGGCGATGATCACGAAATCCACAATCGTTTGCAGAAAGACACCGTAGTTGATGGTCGGCGCTCCGGCCGCTTTGGCGGCCGCCAGCGACGGCTGAGGCTGTCCGGAGAGAGTCAAAAAGAGACTCGAAAAGTCGACATGCCCCATCAGCAAGCCGATAGGAGGCATCAAGACATCACTCACGAGCGACGACACGATTTTTCCGAACGCTCCTCCCAGGATCACGCCGATCGCCATATCCAGCACGTTTCCGCGCATGGCGAATTCCTTGAATTCTTTCAACATAGACGCCCTCCCATCTGGGTCATAAAGACCGTGATTAGCTGCGCTTCCTACTTGTATCAAAGGCATATCCAAGCGTCGCCAGGAGGAGCGTATCGGAACTTCTCACCCCAGGCGGGGGCATGTTGTTATATCGATAGGTCAATTGAAAGCTGCTGACAAGATTTCCAAACAGTTTGAATCGCACGCCTTGGTCGGACGTCAGGTAAAAATCCTTTGTGTTTTGGATGGATGGGAAGAATTCGTCATAATGAAAAAACGTCATCTGTTCGTCCAGAATCGGCCAATTCCATTTGAGAGAGGTGCGAAGGCGCACGGACGTCTGATCCGCCGATACCTTGAAATCTTCGTTAAAGTACGCCAGACCGCCTTCGAAGTACAGCGTCATATCTTTCAGATAAGGACTGGCATAGTCTCCCTTTTCGATGAACTGGTAGCCGGGACCCGAAGAGAGCGACGTCCGAAGATTGAGATCTTGGAACGTATCCTGTTCGAAGTACGCGGCGGCAAACCAGTAAAATCGTTTCGTAAGAAAAAAGTCCAGCTTGACCGTCCCACGACTGTTCCGGTTGGTCAATTGTCCGTTATCGTCGCCATAAACATACCGGCCTAAGATCATCAGGCGAAGCGATTCACCTCGGCCGGTAAGATCTCCCAGGACACTGGCGTTACGTACATGAGAATTTCCGCTCGCTTGCGAGAGTCCCGCGTTCAGGTTGCCCAGATAGACGACCGGCGGTTGAATGAGAGGATTAATCGCTTTCACTGAGTCCATTGGGACCATCAATGCATCTGCCATTGATTCAATCTTCAACAACAACGTTCCGGGCGTCCCTTCCTGCGCAGTCCCCATCAACACCGTGCCTTCCTTCAAATGAAACGGGATCGGATGATTGATGGACAGCTTGGCCACGCTCTCCCACTTGATCGTCACGACATCTTTGACGCCGAAGGACGTTTTCAGTTTCAACTCGCCATCCACTAACTCGATCACTTCGCCATAGACAACGCTCCCATCTTTCAACGTCACGATATCCAGCGGCGGAGGCGGGGTCGGAACTTCCGATCGTCCCATGTCTGGAGAACCCAACATAGACATGGCAATGACGGTCAACATGAGAAACCGTTTCATGACACCTCCCATAATTGCGTAGTAGATAAAGGGACCAGCATGACGTGTCGTGTGTAACTGGCTATGTTCGAGGGACCATACTATACAACGAATGCCTAGTAAACACGGGAGGGCAGGATTGGTCGTCGGGGTTGGACTTGAACCGAGTAAGTAACTGACCCGGTGCCGCTTGATGGCAGGATCCGTCAATGTCATTTGATCCCGCCGACTCCGGCAGGCTAGCGATTCGGTGCAAGTGAAGGAAGGATTACCGGAGCGTAAGATTTAATTCGGTGAGGCGGCGATAGAGCGTGGCGCGGCTCATCCCGAGGAGCCGAGCGGCAAGCGTGCGGTTTCCTTTGGCTTGATCCAGAGCGGCGAGCATTCTGCTTTTCTCGTCCGGCGGATCGACGAGAACGGCCCGTTGGGACATATTCGAATCGAGTACCTCGGGGGGAAGATCTTCCACTTGAATCATGGTGTCTTTGCAACTGATGAGCGCGGATTCAATCGCGCTCTTCAATTCCCGCACATTGCCCGGCCACGTGTACGAGGTGAGGGCGTGCATGGCCTCTCGGCTGACTTGATCGACAGGTTTACCCGTGACCGCACTACACTGCCCGAGGAACGACGTCACGAGCAACGGAATGTCCTCACGCCGTTCGCACAGCGATGGCAGCTGAATGCGCGCGACTCGAATCCGGTACAGTAAATCAGCGCGGAATGAACCCTTGACGACGTCCTGGCTCAAATTATGATGCGTGGCCGCTAAGACACGGACATCCACCTTTCGAGGCTTGGATTCTCCGATACGAACGATCTCTCGTTCTTGAAGCACGCGCAGCAGACTTGTTTGCACTGCGGGAGAAATGTCGCCGATCTCATCGAGAAACACGGTGCCGCGGTCGGCCGCTTCGAAGAACCCCTGCTGGTTCTCCACGGCGCCGGTGAACGCACCTTTCTTATGGCCGAATAGTTGGCTTCCCAGCAGCGAATCGGTCAAGCCCGCGCAATTCACCGCGATAAACGGACCGGCCTTTCGTTGGCTGGAGAAATGAATCGCCCGCGCCACCAATTCCTTGCCGGTGCCGGTCTCGCCTTCAATCAAGACGGTGGTATCGACCTTCGCCAGATCCCGAATCTGGCCATAGAGCTGCCCCATCGATTTGCTTTTCCCGATCAGATCTCGAAACTGCGTTTTTTCGTTGAGCTGGCGCTTTAAGTCCTGGACAGTCTCCTGCTGTTCGCGCAGGGCGTCTTCGGCTTCGTAGCGCCGATCGATATTGCGCACCGATTGCTCGGCAATCGCTAACCGCACTTTCAACATGTCGAGCGTCACCGGCTTGGCGATATAGTCATTGGCGCCTGCTCGCAGGACGGCCTGCAGATCGTCCGATTGATCGCGTGCGGTGATCATCACAATGACGCTCCGCTCACCTTTGGGATGCGATCGAATTTTGCGGCACAGTTCCAGGCCGTCCATGCCTGGGAGTTCCCAGTCCAGGAAGACAATCGAAAAGGAGCCCTCTTGATATGTCGTCCACGCCGTCTCCGCATTTCCGCAGCCGGTCACCTGATGTCCGCGCATCTGCACGACCTTGACGATTAGGCCACGCATGTCCTCGTCGTCTTCGACTACCAGCGCGTGGATCAATCTTCGCCGGTCGACTTCCTGTGTCGTCGGCCCACCACTCTCTTGCGGCACTATCGATTCACTCATAGACGACCTCAATGCGCTCCAGATAGTCGATCAACGCGTCAACGCGCGTCGCGATTTCCGCCCTATCTTTAACTTGCGCCGCCGCCTCGATGGCTTGGCCGATTTCTGAAATCATGTGAAATCCATAACCGCCCCCGTCTCCGCGCATGCGATGCCCCAGCGTCCGAATGGTATCAAAATCCCCTGCGGCCATGGCTGCTTGCAGCTTTTGGATATCCTGTTGCCGGTTTTCCAGAAAACCCGGAATCAGATCCTGAAGATCGCTATCGATGGGAATCTTCATCTTTTCAAGGCGGCGGCTTAGATCACTCATTCGGATGCGCGTTCCTTTGCATGACGGGCAATTGCCTCGAGTAAAATCGGCTTCCGGATCGGCTTGAGAAGGTGTGCCGTACATCCAACTTGCAAACTTTTCTGCTCTTCTTCCCTCATTCCATAGGCGGTGAGCGCGAGAATAGGAATCGGCGGCCGTCCCTGTTGACGCTCCCAGTGCCGAATCTGCTTCGTGGCGGTGTAGCCGTCCATCACGGGCATGTGCATGTCCATTAATACTAGATCGTACTGTCCCGTTTGGAACCGATCGACGGCTGCCTTTCCGTTTTCGACGTGCTCGATCTCGTACGGCGATTTTTTGAGGTACGAATGGATCAGCAGCGCATTGTCGGCCGAATCCTCGACCAATAAAATCTTGAGCGTTCCCTTTTGCTCTAGGGCGGTTTCCGGCCAGGTGGTCGATCCCAGGCCGTTGGGACGGCTCATCGCAATCGTCAGGGACTTGTACAAATCCGAACGACGAATCGGTTTGACGAGATACCCCCCCAGACCAAGTTTATACGATTTAGCAATATCCGCACTCCGGTTATCGGACGTCAGGGCCATGACTGTCATGCCCTCCAGGGTGGAGACCGCTGCGAACTGCTCTATGACCTTAAACCCGCTCAGATCCGGCATACAGCAATCCAACAGAACCAATTGATAGGGCTCCGTAGTCTGTGACTTGAGCTCCAGCAGTGCCGCGTTCCCACCGGACACTTCCGTGACCACTGCGCCCCAGGACGAAAGGGCCTCGTTGAGAATCATGCGGTTGTTGTCATTATCATCGGCAACCAAGGCTTTGATGCCGCTCAGATTGATTACGCCTGCTAAGGGATCGGATCGCGTGGAACCTTGAAGGTCAAACCGAGCCGTAAAGGCAAAGGTGCTTCCCACGCCCTCGGTGCTAGTGACCCAGATCCGGCCACCCATCAGAGCCACGAGACGCTTTGAGATGGCCAGGCCTAATCCGGTGCCGCCATATTTTCGTGTGGTAGAAGCGTCCGCTTGCACAAATCGGCCGAAGATGCACGGCAATTTCTCGGCAGGAATGCCTATGCCCGTATCGCTAATCGCGAATTGAAGCGCGCCAGGTTGGTCGCCAACCGGCTCCTGAATCACACGCAACACGACCTCACCTTTGTCCGTAAATTTGATCGCATTCCCCAGCAGGTTCAGCAAGACCTGACGAAGACGATTCGGATCTCCGATCAAGTCGGTTGCGACGCCGGGGGCCACGGAGCATCCCAGTTCCAAGCCTTTCTCATGCGCGCGCAGGGCCATCATTTCAGCCGTCTTGTCGACTACTTCGTGAAGATCGAATTCGATCCGTTCTAATTCCACATATCCCGCTTCAACTTTGGATAGATCCAGAATATCGTTCAATAGAGTCAGCAGACTCAGACCGGCCCGTCGGAAGATTCCGACATATTCCTGTTGTTCGGGCATCAATGGCGTCTCCCAGAGCAGATCGGCCATGCCGATAATCGCGTTCATCGGAGTACGGATCTCATGACTCATGCTGGCGAGAAATTCCGTCTTCGCTTGATTCGCGGACTCCGCCGCTTCCTTAGCCTTGCGCAGCTCCGCCTCAGCCTGTTTCTGTTCCGTAACATCCCGTGAGACGCTCATGACGCCGAGGATGTCTCCCGTCTCATTCTTCAATACTGAGGCAGACAGCAGGCTCACGAAGTCGGAACCGTCCTTGCGTCGAGCGCGGACTTCGGAGACATATCGGCCCTGTTCAAGTACCGTGGCATAAATATGGTTGCCGAGTCGCTCGTCGAGATAGAGCATGTCGAACGCATGCCCTAATACGTCATCCGGACGATGGCCGAAGGCGTCCTGCGCCGCACGATTAAATTCCAGAATACGGCGATCCTTATCGACGACGATGATCATGTCCAATGAACTAGCGATGACGTTTTGCGCAAATGCGCGAGACAGCTTTAACGCCTCTTCGGTTTCCGTGTGCCGAGTAATATCGACGTACGATCCAGGCGTTCGATCCAACCTATCAAGCTCGGCCCGCTTCCCGCTATGTGGATCGCGCCTGATGATGATCACCGCACATAGGGCGATCCCGCTCGCCAAGATGCTGCCCACCACAATCGCCGCCATCGTGTGTCGTGAACTCGCCAGGACTTCTCGATCTTGTGCGAACAACCTCGCGGCCGCCGCTGCCTTCATTGTGGCGCTGGCTATTCGAATGTGGTCTGTGAATTCCTTTTCCGCATCCATGTACAGTTCTTTAAGCGACTCATCGAAATGCCGATTGTGCCGCAATTGAATCTGCTGATCCGCCAACGTCAAATATCGATCGATGACCGTGTCCACCTGTTCGAGCTGCTCGACCTGCTCGGGAATGTCGCGCAAAAAGGTCCGGAGCTCTGAACGCGAGTGATTGAGAACGGCCACCGCATTCTGATATGGCTCTAGAAACCGCTTCTTGCCGGTGACGATGTAGCCGCGCGCGCCCGTCTCCGTATCGGTGATGAGCGTCAAGAGATTTTCCACTTTCTCCAGCACGAGATGGGTCTGCGCTCTCTGCTCCGTGACCTGCAGAAATTGAATGGTGCTGTGATACGCAAAGACGGCCACCACCATGAGAATGCACAATCCGGCCAGGAGGCCGATGATGGCCTTTCGCTCAAGCGACCACTTCATTGCAGCTCTCTTCTCAGACACTGGTCCCTTTGAGCATGGGGAAATGTACGCCGACACACTCGGCGCAAATACCGTGACTGAATTCCGCTTCGGTGTGTTCGCGGATGTAAAGCTCCACCTGCTGCCAGGTGCCTTGATCGTTTTGAATTTTCTTACAATAGGAACAGATCTTAATCAGTCCGCGCAGAACCTGGATCTCATGCAACGCCTGCTGCAGAGCCAGGTTTTTGGCGACCAATTGTTCCTCGCGCGCCTTGCGCGAGTCGGTTTCACGTTTCAGCGCCAGGGCTGAACGCACGCGCGCCAACAGTTCGATCTTCTGAATCGGCTTGACGATATAATCCACGGCGCCCGCATCGAACGCCTCGGCCAGGGTGCGTGCCTCGGCCAGAGCCGTGACCATGATGATAGGCGTATCTCTTAGATGAGGTTCGGTTTGGAGGCGCCGGCACGTCTCGATGCCATCCAGTCCCTCCATTTCGATGTCCAGCAGAACCAAATCGATATCGGCTTCGCGCGGCGCGTGAGGATTGGTCACACGCTCAATGGCCGCCGTACCGGATTCGACAGCGATCACGTCCGCATAACCGGCCGCCGTTAACAGGGCATAGAGAAGATCTCTCGACGCCGCGGAGTCGTCGACAATCAAGATCCGCATAGGATCGGAATCTAGAGTGGTCATGTGGTTCATAATTATCTCGACTGCCAGGACGCGACACGCGTCATATCGCCCCAACTCGCTTTTTTCCCCGACAACCAGCGCACCAAGCCGATGAGCCGCCACATGGAATTCAATTGTCGATAGCCGACGTTTTCCGCAAGCGCTACTGCAAAGAGGTAGAGCGTGTGAACCGGTTTGGGATAGATATGAAACGACATCTCTTCCAGCAGTAAGGCGCTGACCGAGACCACCATACCGAGTCCCACGTCCGCCAGCAGAAACGCCGCGACGGCCGCACCCGAAATCAGGCCCAGCCCGAAACAGACGACGATGGTGAAATAGCCGATCGCAATCATCACCGGGCTCAAGCATTCGAAGAACATCGCAAATGGAAAGGCAATCCATCCCACCATGCCGCCGGTAGGATGGAGCAGCAACTCGCGATTCAGCGACAGACTTTCGCAGAGCCCCCGTTGCCAACGAATCCTCTGGTTGCGCAACGTCCGCAAATCTTCAGGCGCTTCCGTCCAACAGATGGGATCGGGCACAAACGTAATGCGGTACGGCGTCTTCGACTCTCGCAACAGCCGGTGAAGCCGTACCACCAACTCCATGTCTTCTCCGATCGTCTCGGTTCGATACCCGCCCACCTTCAAGACCGTCGGCTTATGAAAGAGTCCAAAGGCGCCTGAAATGATCAGCATGGCGTTCATCGGGGACCATCCGAGCCGGCCGAAGAAAAATGCCCGGATGTATTCAACGATCTGAAACAGGGCGAGCAGATTGCCGGGCAGCCCCACCTTAACCAGAAAACCACCGCTCACCTCGCATCCATTGGCGATGCGGATGGTGCCCCCACACGCCACTGTCGTCGGATCGTGGAGAAACGGTTGCACGATGCGTTGCAAGCCATCGCGTTGCACGATCGAATCGGCGTCCAAACTACAGAACAGGGAATATTTCGACAGGTTGATGCCGGCATTCAGCGCATCGGCTTTTCCGCCGTTCTCCTTGTCGACAACGCGAAGATTCGGATACTGCTCGGACCGATACACATCGCGAATCGTCTTGGTCGGAATACGCATCTGATACACTTCAGGAAACCTGGCCAACGAAAATTCGCGGATCAGCACGTCGAGGGTGCGATCCTTGGATCCATCGTTGACGACAATAATTTCGTACTCCGCGTACGTCAGCTGCAGAAGAGAGCGAATCGAACCGGCGATCGTCGACTCTTCGTTATAAGCCGGCGCAAGAAGGCTAATCCCCGGCTCGAAGCCCGTATATCCTTCCGGCAAACGATCCAGCGTGTGCTCGGGCAGATACCGCGACAGCGTAACAAGCGAAATAAGATCCAGCAGGAGATAGCTTGCCGCCAGCAATATGAAATAAATAATGAACAGCCATTCCCACGTTTGAATGACACTGTTGGCGTGTATCAGCGAACCACTCCTTTTGCCGATGCCCCGAACGGCATTGGCCGAGGGCAGAGTCGTGCATAGGCTAAAGCCGAGTAATAACTGGTAAGAACTGTAGCATATGATTTTTGCGACTTTTCTCGGATTTGCTATACTGGTAGGGCTGATTCTTCCGAGTCCCTCCTGGGCTGAGGAAATTCCCATCCTGGGAGCGCTCCCCTCCCACGTCCACGAAATCGATATTACCTATAGCGAGTCCGCTCCGCCACGGCTCTCCTTCCGATCCAGCCCGCCCCCACATCCAAGCGCGCCGCCATATCGACCATCCACCCCCTCATTCGATCTGTTGCCGATCTTCAAAGCCGCCACCATCACAGGCACCTGTCACGCATCTGTCACAAATCGCGCGCCACGGTGGTCTCTCACAATGCGCTCAGATAAGGGACGATGCCGGGCCATCATCCAGTTTCACAAGCCCGCAGCTCTCGACATGTTGTCTTACCCCACACTGGTGATCAAAGGGGCAGCCTCTTCGCCGGTCACGTTGGAGCTGAGCGATGCGATCGGCGAGCAATCCGTGCCTCTCGGCCATATGTCGGGCCGTTTTGATCAACGACTGCCCCTGACACCGGTGATGCGGAGGCTCGACCCCACTCATGTGACGACCCTCGTGATCGAAACGGAGGCCGGCCATGCCACCTTCACACTGGAAGCGTTTTCAATTGAACGAGCGTCCACTGCTGAATCGCCGGGATCGAGAAAAGGTTTTTGGATGTGGGATTACCAGCGTGCCGTCGCAGATCCTGACTCGCTGATTCGGGAATGCAGCCGCGCCGGCGCCACTCGTCTTCTGGTGCAGATACCTCATGGAGACGATCCTCCAGACATCTGGGCAGCCTATGCAGAACTCTTACGACAGATTTCCTCCTCCGGCCTGGAAGTGTTCGCCCTTGACGGGTATCCCGAAGCGATCTATGACCCGTCTCCGTTGATCGAGAAGGTGAAGCGGCTGCGCAGCCTTCTGGTCGATGAGCAGTGGACGGGCCTACAACTGGACATTGAGCCCTATTTGCTCGATCGTTTTTCGGATCCGCATGATTACGATCTCTACTTGCAAGTGATTGAGCAAATGCGACGGGCCTTGGGCGATCGCATCCGGCTGTCGATCGTCATGCCTTTTTGGTTCAGCGACAAAATAGCGCGCGAGCGGCCGCTCGCGTTTCAAATCATGAATCGTGTGGATGAAGTGGCGGTGATGAGCTATCGAACGGATCTTGAGGAGCTAGAAGATATTACGGAACCCCTTCTACGATACGGGGATGCGGTAGGGGTTCCCGTGTGGCTGGCGGTCGAGACGCGGCCCCTACCCGTCGACCGCCAAGTAACTCTCGTTCGAGCACGCCGGTCGACGGAGGCCACAGCGTATCTCGATAGGCATGGCCGCCGACTCGTGCTCGCGCCGCCGCCCCCGGACCAGACAGAGCGATTCCGCGTCGCCCATCGCATCACGATTCGGCCTGAACGTTTGACCTTTGCGGGCAAAACCCGTTCCGATCTTCATTCGGCGCTGACCACTATTCTGGCCATCCCGCACAAAAGCTTGGCCGGTGTACTCATTCACGATATCGACGGTTACTTGTCGTTAACGGAATAGCCGTCGACGCACTGCAAGCGTATCGAGATTGGCTCGACACCCGCGTTACGCGCGACGAGTTCCTATGAGAAATGGTTCGAGAATGTGCTTGGCCTGCGCATTGGTTTGTTCGGCTTGAATCTCGCCGAGACGCTCCCGCCGCATGAATGGCAGATGCGCCAAGGCATCGGCCGCCTGATATCGGACTTCCCACTGGGCATCGGAGAGCAAAGTGACCAGTCTGCTCTCATCCGCCGGCGTGCCGTTGGCGCCTAATGCCACTGCCGCCTGCGCGCGGACGGCGGCATCGGAGTGTTGGAGATAGGATCGCACCACTTCCAAATCTTTCGGATCCTGAAATTGTCCGATCAACTTGAGACAAGCCACTTGAACGGCCGGTTTCGTCCCCTTACGCGTAAGCAACGTTCGAACGGCCGGCAGAGCGGCGGTGCAGCGCGTCACTTCCAGGAAATGCAACAACCGTATGGTCATGGCAGGAGTAGCCCGCATGGCCGCTTCGGATAACGGTCGGGCGATCCGCTCGGACCCTGCTTGGTAAAGAAGAGCCGCGACCTTTGGAGGCGACCAATCGGTGCGAGTCCCAATCCACTGCGTGACCAACGGTAAGGCGGCCTGGGGATCGATATGGATCAAGGCTCTGGCCGCCGACAACGAGACGATCGGATGGGCGGACTGCGCCAACGTCAACAGATCGCTCCACGCCGTTCTCTCCTGTAAGTGACCGACGGTGATGATCGCCATGAGCCGCTTGCTGACGCTCTTGGCCCCCAACAATTTCACCGCCGCGCGGTCCATGCCGGCCAAGCGCGCTAATTCGTTGAGTCCGTTCATTTTGTCTTGCCCCAGAAGCGACTCATGAAAATAATTCCAATAATATAAAAAGATCATCGTCTCGCGAGAAGAGACTGGAGGAACGGCTTTAGGAATGTCCGTCAAACTTTGTACGAGGAGCGGCCGCCAGACGGCGTGAAACCGGGCGCGGCGGCGTAGCTGGATGCTTTTGACGATGTGGAGGATGAGCACAACGGTCAGGAGGGCAAAGACAACCCCGACTTCAGCGACCCCCGCGACCCAAAGTATTCTGATGGCATCACTCGGAAGTCCCACCTCTCACCGTTGCTCGACGTGATTACGCGGCCTTTAGAAATCGCCGAAGCCTGGCCATAAGCTCTTTGGGATTGAACGGCTTGACGATATAGTCGTTAGCGCCGGCATCCAAGGCCCGGACAATATCCCGTTCGGCCGAATCCGCGGTCAGCATGAGGATCGGCACCTCCCGCCACGGTTCTTTCGAGCGGATATGCGTGACGAGTTCGAACCCGTTATGGTAGGGCAACATGACGTCCAAGAGCGCCAACTTCGGGGGAGAGAGCGTATCGATAAGCTGTTGCGCTTGCCGTCCATCTTTCGCCAGGACCACCTGATAACCTTCGCGTTCCAAGAAAAATTGAAGCAGCGTGACCATATCCTCATCGTCTTCCACAATGAGAATGGTCTGCGCGGTCGACTGTGTATTACTCGCCATCTACGCCTCTTGCTGAGCCACAGTCTGCGAAGTCACCGGCCTATTTACCAGCCAGACACCGGTCAAGATGAGGATAATTCCCACCACTTCTTTTATCCCGACACGATCCCCCAGAATGAGGGCCGAGAGGAAGATAGCCGACACGGGAACCAAGTTGACGAACACGCCGGCTCGCGACGGCCCGACACCCCTGACACCGTACAGCCAGGCTTGTTGTCCAAGCGCTGTTGCAAAGACGATCAAGTAGAGCATCGCCAGCCAATCCGACGGGCCGATAGCGTCCAAGCCCGAGGCCATCACCTTCTTATCGGTCCACAACAGAGGAATCTGAAGCACAATGGATAGAAATAACGTCGTCCAGTTGATGGTGAGGGGGGAGAGCCGCTCCATAATACGTCGGCTGCCCACGGTGTACAGCGCCCAACTGACCAGTCCGAGCAACACCAAGGCGCCTCCGAGTATGGGCCGTACCCCTGCACCATCGCCGTTCTCAAAGCTGGAGACCAGGACGACGCCGGTAAACGAGACAACGCACCCTGCCCAGACCGCGCGAAATGGCACATCGCGAATCAAGAGTGAGGAAAGAAAAGCGGTCACCACCGGGCTGACCCCGATAATCACTCCCGCGGTCGACGCGCCGATGTACCGCAACCCGAGTAATGTTAAGAGATGGTTGCCCAATACGCAGATGCCGAGCGCGGAGAGGATGGCTGAATCTTTCAGGGATAGGGTGACCTTACCGCCCTCTTGCCACCACCACAGTGGAATCAGCAGCGCCAACGCGCCGAGCCCTCGGAGAACCGATACTTCGACTGCCGAAAATGACCCCAAGGCAAACTTTTGACCGACGATCGAGCCGCCCCATACGATCGCCGCCGTCGTCAGAGCTGCATAGGCGAGCGCGGACGGAGGCGCTGCGATCGCTTTCTCGCTAGCCGCCATTCGCCTGACGCTTTCGTATGAGAAAAATCCCGTCGCGAATCGTCACAAGCACAGCGTTGACCTGGGGGTCCGCCGCGATGAGTCGATTCAATTCTTGAATCGCCGCCGTAGAACTATCGACCTCCCGCGATTTCAACACATCGCCGGACCACAGGACGTTATCGATCAGGATGACTCCACGCTCCGAGACGAGTTCCAACGCCCGGCGGTAGTAATTCACATAGTTTATTTTGTCGGCGTCGATAAAAATAAGATCGAACGATCCGGACAACGTCTTCAACGTATCTACCGCAGGGCCGAGACGCGATTCTATTTTTCTCCCCTCGTTACTTTTCGCCCAATACGTCTTCGCCATCGCGACAGCCTTGTCGTCGATGTCGCACGTGATGATTCGGCCGTCGCTCGGCAGCGCCTCGGCAAAACAGAGCGCGCTATAGCCGGTGAACGTTCCGATTTCCAGCACCTGCTTGGCTTGAACGACCTGCGTCATCATTTTCAAAAACGCGCCTTCGAGCGGCCCGACGACCATTTGAGGATATTCCATGTTGCGGTACGTGTCCTCACGCAACGCACGGCACACCGGCGATTCAGACCACGAATGCGCTTCGGCATAGGCTTCGATATCCGGCAAGACCAAATCTTTCATTGCGTCCTCTTCTGCTCAGTCACGAAGAATTCGACAAAATACCCACGCTTTCCGTAGACTCCATCATCTCGTGTTGCGATAAGTTCTGCAAGGAGGAGGTGTATGAAAACGCTCGCGACGTTAGCGCCGCTCACGGCATCACTGGTCGAAATTCAACACCTAGCAAGTGCGGCCTCTCTGCTCTCTTGGGATCAGGAAACGTACATGCCCGTCGGCGGCGGCCAGGCTCGGGCGGATCAGATTGCGACCTTGCACACCCTGGCGCACGATCGGCTTGTGTCGCCGGACATCGAGCGGGTGTTGAGCCAAGGGGTCGATCCGGCGACCGGCGAAGCAGTGGACACGCCGGGGGATGCATGGGACGAATCCTCTCGCGCGCTCTTGCGAGAGACATGGCGTGATTTTAGTCGCGCCAAAAAACTGCCCTCGGATTTCGTGAAACGGCTCAGCCGCGAATCCTCATTAGCGCAACAAGTCTGGGTTGATGCGAGAAAGAAAAGCGACTTTCGCATGTTCCTGCCTCACTTGAACACGATCGTCGGGCTCAAACGAGAAGAAGCGGAATATCTCGGTTATCAAGACACCCCCTATAACGCCCTGCTCGACACCTACGAGCCGCGCGCAACGGTCGCGCAACTGGCGCCGATCTTCGCCGTTTTGAAGGCGCGCTTGGTGCCGTTGCTCAATAAGGTCATGACGTCGCGCGTCTCGATCGACGATTCAATCTTATACATGCCGTACGACACGAATCGGCAAATGGAGTTCGGGCGATTGGTGCTGACGGCGATGGGATATGACTTCGAGCGCGGACGATTAGACCTATCTGCCCATCCGTTCACCACATCATTTCATCCCACGGATGTGCGGGTCACCACGCGTGTATATGAAAAAGAATTGCCCGCCTGTCTCTTCAGCTGTATCCACGAGGGAGGGCACGGTCTGTACGATCAGGGGCTCGATCCCGCACGTTACGGCACACCGTTGGGCGAGGCGCTCTCGCTCGGCATTCATGAGAGCCAATCGCGCTTGTGGGAAAACTCCGTCGGCCGCAGTCGTCCGTTCTGGCGATGTTTCTATCCACTATTGCAGCAACTGTTTCCCGAACAACTCGGCACGATCGCGCCAGATGATTTCTATGCCGCCATCAATCGCGCCAAGCCATCGCTGATTCGGGTAGAAGCAGACGAGCTGACCTATAATCTCCACATCATGGTACGCTTCGAGATCGAACAGGATGTCATCGAAGGCCGGACCCGCGCAGAAGATCTTCCGAAAGTGTGGAATGACAAAATGCAGAGCTATCTCGGCATCGTCCCGCCCAATGATGCCGAAGGCGTGCTCCAAGATGTCCATTGGTCGTTCGGCGCATTCGGCTATTTTCCGACCTATACATTAGGCAATCTGTACGCCGCCCAACTCTACGATCAGGCTCATCGGGACATTCAAAACCTCGACGCCGAAATCGAAGCCGGCCGACTCATCGTGCTTAAGAAATGGCTCAATCAAAAGATTCACCGTTGGGGTCGGATGTTCACCGCCGAGCATTTGATGCAACGCGTGACGGGACAAGCCTTGAACCCCGAGCCGTTTCTAGAGCAGTTGGAGAAAAAATATGGCGAGCTGTATCAGCTACCAGTGGAGGGTAAGCAATGACCTGCGGCGCAGTACAAATGGGCAGATTTAGCTGGTGAGTCTCTCCCAAAAGTTCAGCCCAAGCAATTTTCGCATCCTTTTATGATCTCGAAGGCTTAAACTGTAGACTCACTCCATCACCTAGAGAAATTAAATCCATTCAGAGTCGCCTAGATGGCCCCTCTTTGGGACTTTACAGACCTCATAGCAGCAGAACGGAGGTCAAGGCTGTTGGCGTTAAGCAGGTTCGATGATGTAATTCTAACCCTAACCGCATCGTGCAAGATCCTCAATTACGAAGCCGAACCCTTTCTACACGATAGGCTTTCAGGATGCGTTCGGGCAATATTCCTCCTACAAGTAGACTTTGATACATACGACGGCTTCTTCAACTCGCCCGTGGGTTACCGCGCCCAGTACTGTCTTGGCAGTGAAATAGGCGAACTTGCGAATCGACACGTCATCGATGCACTTAGATCGAAACTCATCAAGTTCGCACAACCTTTGACAACCCTCACGTTTGACTCAGAGCGTGTGGCTAGGTCGCTCGATGCTATCGACGCTAAGATTTGGATTGATGAAACGGAGGATGGTTCAGGGCCACCACGACAACTTGAAGTGCACATCAACTACCCGCCTTGGGTTGAAGGTGCGAAGCGCGGTGACCACCTTCAGCAAGAGGAGTACATTGGAGCAGTTCGTGGTGTATTCGCGCCACATGGATCAAGGCTGGAAATAAAGGGCGGCTGGCTGGATAAGAATGGACTCGTAAAGCGTGATCCGGTGAAATCCCATCGGAGCGAGTATATCGCCATCAATGGCTACATATAAACCAAAGGATGTACTAGCGTATGCGCGGGTAAAGCAGGAAGACGATCTTTCAGACCGTTTTAGACCGTAAGTCGCAAATGAATAATTACAGCAATCTTCACTCTTTCCACCTTGCCTAGCTAGTGCTGCTACCTTGTGACGAACGACTCAATAACCCAACGCCGCATTCAACTTCGCCAACACACCTGCCGGCAAGGTGAACTCGCTTTTCGTCTCAATCCGCGACGGCACGAGGAGAATCGTGTGGAAGGATACATTTTCGATGGCGAGTTTGAATTCAGGTTCGGCGGGTGAACTGATTTCGACGGCCTCGACGGACTTGGAGAGTTTGTCGGTGTCCTGCGGCGCATAATTGGCAATGACGGCGTTGAGAATGTCGAGCACCTGGGTATTCGCCTCGGACTCCGTCTTCTCAGCTTCCTGAAGAAACAATTCGATCACATCTTCGGCTTCTCTCGACACACTGAAATTTTCGACGCGCTCTTTTCTCCGCATCGACATGAGATCGTTGTCCAGATCTTTGCTGAACGCCCCATACGCATATCGAAAGAACTCGAAGTGGAACCCTTTCAGTCCTTTCGCGAACATTTGCAATTCACACAAAAACGCCAACTGCTGCAATTTCACGTCATTGAGCAGGCCGAACGGTTCGGCCGACTGAAGCAGGTGGAGCAGCAGCACACGGTCAATCGTAATTTGATCGGGTTTACGCATCGGCTTATCGAATCTCCGCCTTCAGTCCTTGCGCCATGACAATGTGTGTATCCAAATTGTACGTGATGGCTTTCGGATGGGTGAGCACCGGAATCAATCCAGCCGCCGAGGGAATGAGATTCCCGGATTGTTTGACCCCGCCGAACGGCAGCCGCACGCCGGCCCCAATGCAGGGCAGGTTCCAATAAAAAATGCCGCAGCGCATGTGCTCTTCGGCGTACCGGGCCTTCCGGTAATCTTCGGTAATGATGGCCCCGGATAGACCATACTTCGTATCGTTGTAGACCTCGACCGCTTCCTCAACACCACGAACCGGCACGATGGCCACATGCGGGCTGAACGCTTCTTCCGTTAGGCACACGCTGTCCTGACGCCACGCACCGGTGTAGACGAAGGGCCGCAACCAATAGCCATCAGGAGTCGGAGGCGGCTCGTTATTGCGATCCAGTAAAATCCGAAAACCTTCCTTGCGCGCCACGTCGTTAAAGCGGCGGCCCTTCTCAACCCCCTGTCGATTGATCATGCTCCCGTAGAAGACCTGCTCGTCCATCGGCTCCCCGACGGTAACGCGTTGCGCTGCGGCGACAAACCGATCGGCAAATTGATCGGCAAGATGGTGATCGACCAACAGCCGCCCGGCGGTGACACATCGCTGACCCGAGGTTTTAAACGCCGAGAGCACACTCGCGGATACGGCCATCTCGACATTCGCATCATCCATGACTAATACGGCATTCTTTCCGCCTGTCTCGATCGTACACACTTTATCCGCGTGCTTCGCGACTTCTTGTTTGATCTGTACGCCGACTTCATAGCTGCCGGTAAAGAGCACGACGTGGGTATGCGGATGCGCGACCAGCGGCGCACCGACCGCTTCTCCCGTTCCGTGTAAAACCTGAAAGACGCCGGGCGGAGCGCCTGCCCGTTCAAAGTACCCCGCGATTTTGGCTCCGCAGAGAGGCGTTAATTCACTAGGTTTCAGGATGACGCAATTCCCGACCACCAGGGACAAGCCGGTGAGCCAGAACGGTAAGGCGACTGGAAAATTCCACGGGGTGATGGCCACGACGACACCCCGCGGTTCCAGCACTTCGTAACATCGCTTCGTGGGAACTTCATCGGCTAGGACGCGGCCATACTGTCCAAGATGGCCGTACGCAAATGCATATTGGGCCGTATGAATAGCTTCGACGACATCGGCCCGCGCCTCGTTGATCTGCTTGCCTGCTTCGCGTGCGACGATCTGGGCCAACGCTTCGCGGTCTTCCTCCATCAATTGAGCCACCCGCAGCAGGTACTCCGCCCGCTTCACCAGACCAAGCGCGCGCCATGCGGGGAAAGCTTGGGTTGCGGCATGCACGGCAGCTTCAATATCTTCAGCCCCCGACTGGGGAAAGAGCCCGATCACCTCGTCGGGGTGGGCGGGGTTTCGGCTCTCAAACCATTCGCTGGAAGGCGCCGTGCGCCATGCCCCCTGAATAAAGTTATCGAGTTTTTGAACGGCCATCACCCCCTCCGTCGAAGTCCCTTCCTGACTATAATCGTCGGCCAACAACCAGGTCAAACTTGCTGTCGGCCTCGCGTATCGCGATTGTAGGCTTGACCCTCCCCCCTCAATTAGTTTTTAATACCGCCATCAATGCCCCCGGGAGCATGCATGTCAAAATCCCCGAAAGAAATTTCAGCGCTCAAAGATCATCTGGCGAAACATCAACTGAAACTGACGCGCCAACGCGAGCAGATTCTGGATATGTTTCTTAAAAACGAGCACATCACTGCCGAACAGATGTATCGGCAGCTCGCCAGAAAGGATCCCCACATCGGACTGGCGACTATTTATCGGACGCTCAATCTGTTCTGCGAAGCCGGGCTGGCGCAGGCCCGCCACTTCGGCACGCAAACGCAGTACGATAACGTTTCACACAAAGGGCACCACGACCATCTCATTTGCACGTCCTGTGGAAAAATCGTGGAATTTTCCAACGAAGATATCGAACGACTGCAAGAAGAAGTCGCCCACCGTAACGGCTTTACGATTCAGACCCATAAATTGGAACTGTACGGTCTGTGCGCGAGCTGTCGCCACTGACCATCCCCCCTCTATCGCGATCATCGAGACGTCAAGAAAGGTGAGGACCTATGGACTCGCTAAAAAATGTGATCGATTATGGCGTCATCGGCCTGCTGCTCGCACTGAGCATCTGGGCGGTCGCCGTGGCCGTCGAACGCTGGCTCTTTTATCGCCGCGTGGATCCCGCGCAATTTCATGACCTGCATCTGTTCGAAATCGCGTTGACCAAGCGGTTGGTGATTATCGGCACGATTGCCGCCAACGCGCCTTACATCGGTCTGCTGGGAACCGTGCTCGGTATTATGCTGACCTTCCAGACGATGGGCACTTCCGGCACGATGGCGGTCAGCACGATCATGATCGGATTGAGCTTGGCCCTCAAAGCCACGGCGGCGGGCTTGCTCGTGGCCATTCCGTGCGTCGTAATGAACAACGTGCTTCGCCGGCGGGCCAACGAATTGGTGACGATCTTTAAGAGCTGCCATGGAACGTGAGATCGATCAGATCAACGTCATTCCCTTGGTAGACGTCATGTTGGTCTTGTTGGTCATCGTCTTGACCACCGCGACCTTCATTTCGACCGGTCAGATTCCCGTCGACCTGGCGAAAGCCAAGGAAGCCGGCGATCGGCAGGACACCCCGCTCATCATCACGCTGACGGCAGAAGGTCGCCTCTTCCTCAACGATCAACCCATTGACGAGGACGGACTCAAACAGGCCTTGAATCCTCAGCCCCGCCAATCATTAGTCGTCGTCCGAGCCGATCGAGTCACGATCCTCGAGCGGTTCGTCAAAGTGGTGGATGACGTACGCGGCATGGGGTTTCAACAAGTCAGTCTCGAGGTAGTCCGATCGTAAACGCCGACCAGTGCCGGCCTGGCGAGAGTGGCGCCTACGTCCAGTCATGGGCGATTTCTCTGGTTCTACACATTCTGGCGATCGGCGGCGCGGTGGTGCTTTTCTCCGATCTTCGCTTAGCCCCTCATCCCGATCCATTCCGGTGGAAGGTTTCCGTCACCGATCCGACCGGGCTTTCGTCTCACGATCCCTTGGCGTCAGAGCCGAATGCCGTCGAAGCATCCCGGAAGGTGGCGCCTGCCATTGAACCCGTTCACGAACCTCCTCGACCCACGACGACAGCGCCGCCACCTCTGCAATCGGCGTCGCCCCGCATTAAAGAGCGCCGCTCGGTACCGGGACGAGAGTCGCCGCCGAGTCCGGTGTCGCAGACCGAAGTTGTACCCCTTAACAATGCTGCAACAGAATCGGCTCGCACTGATGTTCCAACTGAGACTCCTTTCCTCTCACCTCCCGCTGCACCGGTTGAGGAGACGCGTCCAAATACGCATCCATCTCCGGATTCCCAGTCTTCCGCCGATGCAGCTGCGACGCCCCCTACGGCCGTGCCAACGGAGAAGGACCAGGCGCCAATGACATCAGGGCTGCCATCGCAGAGTTCCATCCGCGAGACCGGTCCTTCCTCGGCAAAGACCGATAAACCGGACTTCGGCTGGCTGACGGATTCGCTCCGGAATAAGGTGAAAGAGTCGCAGAAGTATTCCACGGTGGCGAGGCTGAACGGGCTCGAAGGGCGCGTCGTCTTGCGGATCACGGTGAAGGAAAATGGGGAATTGCTCGTCGCGATCGCCAAAAGTTCCGGACATGACCTGTTGGATCAGGAAGCCTTGGAGCAGGTCAAACGCCTGTCGCCTTTTCCGCTTTCGCAACCGCTGGGTCGCGCGCAACAGGTCCTCAATCTCCCGATTACTTACTCACTGAATCAGTAAGCTGTAAACGGCCCTTCAATCCTGACGACACGTGAACCTGCCCCTCTCGATCGACAATGACCCCTTCCACGTCAGGAAGGCGCTCAATCAGCTCCATCCCGCGTCGAGCCCCCATTACAAAAATGCCCGTGTCGAGCCCATCGGCCATGATCCCCTCCTTCGCAATCACCGTCACGCTTTGACAGTCTCGTGCAGGCTCCAGCGTCGTTGGATCGAGAATATGGTGATACCGAATACCGTCGCGCTCGAAATAGCGTTCGTAATCACCGGCCGTCGAAATCGCTTCGTCGCGGAGTTCAATCGATCCGAGCAACTCGCCTTCGCGCCGTGGATGCTGCAACCCAAAGAGAAAAGCCTGACCGTCCGGCATGCGTCCGAACGTTTTGATATCACCGGAAAGTGCGACGACCCCGGCGATCGCTCCTGCCGTTCGCATCGCCTCGACAGCCCGATCGGCCGCAAATCCTTTCGCGATTCCTCCCACATCGACCTGCATGCCGGAACGCGCAAGAAACGCCGTGCCCTTGGTAGTATCGAGAAGGAGCGCCGACAGATCGACTAACGGCCGCACCGATTCCAACTCTGCTTTCGTGGGCACATCCGTTCGCTCGGTGACGTTCCACATACGCACGGCAGGACCGATGACCACGTTGAACCCACCATCGGTCAGATTCGCCACCTCTAAGGACCGTGCGAGCACATACAAGGTATCCGCGCTAATAGGTGCCGGTGCGCGACCTGCCGCGTCGTTCACTTTCGAGAGTTCACTGGTCGAGATCCACGTGCTCAGTAACTCTTCGAGCCGCCGGATTTCGGCAAAGGCGGATTGCGCCGCCTGCTGCGCCGCCGCCTCATGGCCGGCGACGGCCGTGACGAACACCAACGTCCCCATCAGCATCTGGCTGCGCTTGAGGATGACGGGAGCGTAATCTATGGGTTGCGAGACGCAGCCAGTCAAGAGGGCAACGGTCAAGCACACAGACATCCACAGTTGAAGTTGCTTACGATGCGAGAACATCCCGCGGAACCTCACCACCATTGCCGACGAAAATAACGATGGATTCTAGGGTACGGCGCGACTTCATAGAGACGGGATTCTAATATCACCGGCTCAGGTAGGACGGTGCTGATCGGGCGATCAGACCATTCAGGATGTTGCTCGACGAACCGATGGGCCGCTTCACTGCGATCATCAGGATCTTCGATGATCGAGACTAACAGTTGCCGACCATACTTCGGCATATCCACACCAAACCGCCACGTCCCGACATAGTTGATCCGTTCCGGCTGCACGGTAAACGCTTCATGGAGATCAGCGATCGACATAAAAGGACCTTCGCTGATCTGGACCCGGCTTAACTCATACTCCCCCGCTGGCATTTCAACAGCAAACTGACGATCCTCGCTTTCTACCATCACTTGATATCGGCGACCGGTTTCCCGATTGATCAGCTCAATAAACCGCACTTCCGGTCCATACCAACGATTCGTCGGGCCTGTCAGCAACGTGACCGCGCGTCCCACGACAATCGGATCGTTGGCTATCAGAGGCGTATCCGAGACCGGATCGAGGGTCGTCACACATCCCGTCAATGCGCCTGCCAGAAAAAGCCCATTCAGAATGGTCCCTATTTGCAACATGGCCTCATTATAAGGGGCCAGCGACGAAACTGCACGATGCAGTGGAACAATGATCTCTTCTGTGGGCGATCCGAAACTTTCCTCTTGACAATTTTCCATCTCCTGGGATATTAAGAATCGTTCTCAATTTCAATTTGGAACGGACGCGCCATGATGCCACCGATTTCTGATACCACCACACCTGCTCAGGGCCACTCCGAATGTGGTTCCGAGGCTCGGTGCGAGTGCGGGCAGCTTATGGCCAAGCTCCGACAGGATGGCATTGAGCTCAAATGCAAACGATGCCGGCGCATTGTGCTACTGCCGTTTGCCGGAATTGAAGGATGGTCAACAGCCGGACTTCGATAATTTAACGTAGAGGTGCCTCGACACTCGATTTTTAGGTCAGAGACCGCTGAGTCCCGCGCCCAACGTCAACGAGTCAATTACAGGAGGTTGCGATGGGGACGTGGCTCAGGCTCACGGTATTGGGTCTTGGTGTATTGATGGCTATGCCTGCTTTTGCTCAGGATAAAACTTTAGAAGAACGCCTCCAACGATTGGAGCAAGAGCTCCAGATTCGACAGGATCGTGAGAAGCGTGAAAGGGAAGGCGTGCCCCCGGACGTGGAACGGCCGGAAATACTCCGGCCCGCGGAACCGTCTGGCGAACCCGGAATCGGCTCCCTCCCTGAAGTCGGAAAGGAGCGTCGAGCGACGCAGCAGGCCCCGCTGTCGTTTGGTTCAACCGGATCTGGTCGTCTCGTGTACGCCAAGCCGTTCGTCGCGGCGCCGAAAGCGATTGTCGGTGGATACATGGATATCCAATATCGCAGCCAGAGCAAGGCCAGTATTGAAAATGGATATGGTGGCATAACAAATACTTTTGACCAGCAGCGATTCGTCCCTTTTATTTATGCTGACATCACGGAACATGTAAAGTTCGCCGCTGAAATAGAGATCGAGCACGGCATCCGAGAAGAAGGGGGACCGGATCGGTCCATTGAGTTTGGATTGGAATTTGCCCACATCGACTATTTGGTGAAGGAGCCTTTCAACCTCCGGGCGGGCATTCTGCTATTACCCATCGGCAAATTCAACTTGCTCCACGATTCGCCGTTGAACGATTTGACCGATCGTCCGTTAGTCAGTCAATTTATCATCCCGTCTACGGTTTCCGAGACGGGTGCAGGATTTTACGGCACATTCTATCCCGGCAGAACCGGCAAGCTCGATTATGAATTCTATGTCACCACCGGCCCGTGCGGATATGAAACTAATGGGACCCCGACGATCAATGAAGCCAACGGAACGCGCGGGTCCCGCCAGCGTAAATGCGCCGCTGACGACGGACTCGATATCAATAATGGCAAAGCCGTGACGGGTCGCATGGCGTTCAGTCCCTTGCTCGGAATCGAAATCGCCGGGTCAGGCTACTATGGAAATGGGTCGCCCACGAACTATCAACCGCTCAGTATCGTGGCGATCGATTGGACGTTGCAGCGGGGGCCGTTTGAGGTCATCGGAGAAGCCGCATGGGCCTATGCGCGAGATAATTCCCGCGCCATCCCCGGTAATACCATCGGATTCACTCCAGGATCGATATTGACAGGCATCAGCAATAACATCAATCCAACGGGGACTCCCCCGCAGCGCATGGATGGCTTTTACATTCAGGGCAATTATCATTTCATGCCGGAATTCCTGGCCAAGTTTTCGCCGAAGCGGTTTGGTGAAGGCTCGACGTTTACGGCCGTCGTTCGTTACGACCGCGTCAACACCAACCTGGATTACAAGACGGGCGCCGGGGACTTGGAACAGATTTCCTTCGGCTTGAACTACCGCCCAATCCAGGACACGGTTTTTAAAATCAGTTATCAATACATGCCCAAAGCTTTTAACCCGAATACGAGCGAACGGATTCATGACAGCGCGGTCGTGATTTCCGCCGCCACGTATTTCTGATAGCAAAGGGGGGCGCTCTTAGGAGCGCTCCCGTCAAAGAGGATGTCCGTGCAATTGTTCCGTTGGCTCGTCCCCTGCGCCCTGTGCGTCGCGGCTGTCGCATGCACATCGATTCCCAAAGAACGTTATCCCTCGTGTTCCTATGACACCGTATGGGGCGCGGCGCTCGAGGTGATGAAGGATCGCCCCCTGACTACACAAAATAAGGACAAGGGCCTCATCGAAACAGGCTGGATCGAAATGGCGATATCCGAACGACCCTACGGCATATTCGGACGTCAAGCCTTCGACGATAGAGAGCGCGCCAAGATGAACGTGCTATTGACGCGCAACACTGACGGCATCGAGGTCAGTGCGCTGGAAACACGGCAACGCTGGCACCTGCGCGGTGGAGCAACCCAGCAAGCCACCAAATGGTGGCCGATCGAACCGTCGGAAGACTCGATGAACAACGTTATGAACCGGATCAATTCTAAACTGAAGGATCAGGGATGTTCTGCCGTCTAACCACTCTATCTGCGATCGGGTTAATTGTTTGGAGTGCGTTCGTGCCAGTTCCTCACGTGGCGGCGGAACGGGTCTGGGATAACGAACTAAAGCGCTATTTGACCGAGCAGGAGATGACCCATGCGGAAGTGTTCCTGAGCGAAGAGCAGGCCCTGACCTTGATGTTTCCCACTTCCAAGAATATCCGCAAGGAACTGATCCGATTGGCCCCAGAACAAAAACAATCCATCGAATCACGCATCGGCTGGAAATTTCCCGAAGACACGTTTGAGGTCTACGTCGGCGAGACAGGAGATCATCTTGACGGCTATGCCATGGTCCACAACACAATCGGCAAGCACAAGCCGATGACGTACATTGTGGGTGTCGACTCGAAAGGACAAGTGACCAACGTCGAGTTGATGGTATTTCGAGAAGCGCGCGGCAGCGAAATTGGGCGCAAACGTTTTAACTACCAGTACGAAGGAAAGACCGTCTTGGATCCGGTGCGCGTCAATCGGGACATCATCAATATCAGTGGCGCGACGATGTCCGTGCGTTCTATGAGCGCCGGCGTCAAGCGAGTTTTGGTGTTAGTCGATGAATTCTATTTGAAGCCGCGTGGAATCGGCAGTGATACTATGGCGGCTCGCCAAGAACGTGGAATTTTCAGCAGACTATTCGGCAATTAGCTCAGTGAAATTTGATGCGGAATTTCAATGCGCGGTTTCGCCTGCGCGACACCGATCGCCATATTCGTTTACTGTACACGATCTTTCTCCTGCTGATGTTGGCCGGTTTTGCCTTCAGTTTTTTTTGGGCTCATAGCATGACGGGATTATCGCCGCAGGGGATCGCCGATCATTATCGGGGCAATGACGCGACGTTCGGCGAACCGATGTCTTTTCGGGAATTGGCCGAGATCACGCATTTTCATCTGTTCACGATGCCGGTCGTCTTCATGATTTTAGTGCACGTGTTGTATCTGACGATGGCCAGTGAAGCGATTAAGATCTCCATGACCTGGTTGGCTTTCGGAGGGGTCCTGCTGGATCTCGTGTCGCCGTGGTTGATCTCCTATCTGTCTCCCGTGTTTGTGCTGACGATGCTGACAGGAGATCTCCTCATGACGGTTAGTTTTCTAGTGATGATGGCTGTCCCACTCTACGAAATGTGGGGAAGGAAACGGCCGCTGATGGCGGAAGAATAACGATAGCGCGTCCAGAACAGGTCTCAGACGTTAGGCCTAAGGACTTTAAGTCCAGAGCCCAAGACCAGATTGGTGTTGGGCTTTTTTTATGGCTGATTTGAAATCCTTGATCGAACAATCACCAGATTTTCCGGCTGAAGCGCCGGCCTTGCCGCACTCTTCGAATCCTTCAAGACCGGCCTTACAATTGACCCTCGTGCGTCGTCTGATGAAGGTGATGTGCGGGAAAGACGCCGAATTGCTGAGGCACGGTCTACGCACCGCCGGCTATGCATGGGCGCTCGGACAGGCCGTCGGACTCCCGAGCGCCCAGTTACTCCATGTCCATTATGCCGCGGTCCTGCACGACGTCGGAAAGCTCGCGTTGCCCGAGAGTATTTTACGGAAGGACGGTCCACTGACCTCCGAGGAATATGCGGCCTTGCAATGCCACCCGCGCGACGGCGCTCGCATCTTGGAGTCCATCATTCCAGGTCTGCGAAGCTCGGCCGTACTCATTGCGCATCATCACGAACACTGGGATGGCTCTGGCTACCCCTACGGCCTACGGGGAACATTCATTCCACTCGGGTCAAGAATTCTTGCCGTTGCGGACCGTTTTGATGCCTTATCTACCGAGAAAGATGGTTGCGCGAGAGATGGAAAGGGACAGATGAAGTTTCTGCGAATGTTGGCCGGATCGCAACTCGATCCGATGTTGGTGGAAGCGTTCTTCCAGCACATTATGAGTGGATTCTTGGGCGAGAGTGCCGCTCGCCCTCAGGGTGGGGCGCCTCGGTTGAACCGAGCCCCCCTACCCTTCGCCATGACGGTTGAACGCATCTAAGACGTGGCTTAATGAGGGTTCGTTGGTCCGTTGCTGCGATGACATCTCGTCCGACTCGCGCGTGGCCAGACCTCATCGTCTATTGACGGAAAGTTTTACGAACCTTCTTTTTTAATCTGCTCGCTGAGATAGTTTTCCAATCCCACTTGCTTGATCGTCTCCATCTGCGTTTCAATCCAGTCAATGTGTTGATCCACATCCTCGGCCATATCTTCCAACATATGGCGAGTCGTGTAATCGCCCACCTTGGCGCAATGCGAGACCCCATCGGTCAAGAGCGTCAACATTTCCTTTTCGGCCTGCAGATCCGTTTTAAACTGTTCCGGAACCGTTTCGCCGACATGAACCGTTCCCAAGCGCTGCACGTTCGGGACGCCTTCGAGATAGAGAATGTGCTCGATGAGCTCGTCGGCATCTTTCATCTCATCGAAGCTGCGCTCTTTGACCTTATGGTGCAAACGGTCATATCCCCAGTTCTCGCACATCTTGGCGTGGAGGAAATATTGGTTAATGGCGGTCAAGTCGGCCGTCAGAATTTTGTTGAGCAAATCGATGATACCTTCTTTTGCTTTCATGGTGGCCTCCTATTGTTTCATAAATGAGTGCGGTTCGTGTGCCTATTGTGCGCTTGCTCACTATGTCATGCCGCTGATCACAATGCAAGTGGAACTACGTATAGTAAGGATTCTGACTTTCACTCTCAGTGAGAGACAAAATTCAAATTCGTTTTGAGAGGCCAGCGGAGATTACGAAGCACCTCGTAAGGAGACACTTCATAGAAGGGGCGTTGAGAATGTTCCAGAGCGGCGAGGGAGGAGAAAACAGGTTTAACCGGCGTCTCTATATCCGCATTCCTCGTTGCGGCACTGCACGCTGGTACCTGCTTGCTTGCTGTATTTTTCAACGAGAAACGGAGCCTGACAGTTTGGACAGGGCTTGTTGACGGGACGATCCCAGATCGCAAATTCGCACTTAGGATAATTACTGCAGGCGTAAAACGTCCTCCCCTTTTTCGTGCGCTTCTGCGCGAGATCCCCGCCATCTTGAGGACACTTCACACCGAGAGGAATCGGTTTCGTGGTTTTGCATTCGGGATAGGCGGAACAGGCGAGGAACTTTCCGAAACGACCGGTTTTCATCACCATGGGAGAACTGCATTTCTCGCACTTCTCATCAGTGGTAATCTCTTGCTTGGCGACGATCTTAATGGTCCCGTCAGCGAGCTTTTCAAAGTTTTGGGTGTTCTTGCACGGAGGATCGTCTTTATATCCTGGGCAGGCGAGAAATTTTCCGTTGCGCCCCCATTTAATTTCCAGCATACGGCCGCATTTCTCACACGGAAGATTGGTAGGCGGCTCGACAATATCTTTGGGCCCGGCGATGTCTTGCGCTTTTTCCATGTCCCTGGTGAACGGCACATAAAAATCACGAACTGCGCTCACCCATTGCTTCTCGCCCTCCTCCACCTCATCGAGCTGCTGCTCCATCTGTGAGGTGAAATCCACATTCAAGATATCGGGAAACCCTTTCACGACAAAATCGTTCACGGTCAGTCCCGTTTCGGTCGGGGCAAAGCGATTGTCCACCTTTTCGACATATTTCCGATCTTGAATCGTCGAGATAATCGCCGCATAGGTGGATGGCCGGCCGATGCCCTTCTCTTCGAGCTCACGAATCAACAGCGCTTCGTTATAGCGGGGTGGCGGCTGTGTAAAATGCTGCTTGGATAGGAGTCCGTCCACTGTCTGGCCCTCTTGAGCGACGAGCCGAAGCCGTTCGCCTTCCGTCAACATAGGAAGCTGACGATCGTCCTCGTCTTCTGATTCTACCTGGCCCGGACGGCCCACATCGGTCGCTTCGACGTCGGTGCCTTCACGATACACAATAGTGTGGCCGGCGAACTTCATGACGGTACCATTTGCTCGAAACACATATGCTTCCGGCGTATCGAGCGGAACGCAGTCGACCCGTGTCATTTCCAGAATAGCGGGTGTCATCTGGGATGCCATAAAGCGATTCCAAATCAGTTTGTAGAGCTGGTAGTGATCCCGCTCCAAAAACTGCTTGACCGATTCGGGGTCGCGAAGGGCCGAGGTCGGCCGAATGGCTTCATGCGCCTCTTGCGCGGCCTTCTGCGTCTTATAGACGTTGGGCGACGCGGGAAGATAGTCCGCGCCGAACCGGTCGCGGATCAGTTGTCTCGCCTCGTCGGTGGCTTCCTGTGAAATGCGAGGCGAATCGGTACGCATATACGTAATGAGACCCACCGGTCCTTCTTGACCGATCTCGATGCCCTCGTAGAGATGCTGCGCCAACGTCATAGTTTTCTTCGATGTGAATCGCAATTTACGGGCCGCCTCCTGTTGCAGGCGGCTGGTAATAAACGGCGCCAATGGATTGCGCTTCTTCTCTTTCCGCTCGATAGCTTGGACAACGAAATCTTTGCCTTGCACCGCCGTGACAATCCGCGTAGCGGCGTCCCCGTTGGCCACGACGGCATCCTGATCCTGTATCCGATGCAGCTTAGCCGCGAAGGGCGGCGGATTCTTCCCCCCGAGCGTGGCGGTAATCGACCAATACTCTTCCGCGCGAAATGCGTCCCGCTCACGCTCGCGATCGCAGATGAGTTTCACGGCCACCGATTGCACGCGGCCCATGCTGAGACCGCGCCGAACTTTTTTCCATAAGAGTTGACTGCCTTGATAGCCCACGATGCGGTCGAGGATGCGTCGCGCCTGTTGAGCATTCACTAATTTCATATCGATTTGCCCGGGTGCTTGCAGCGCCCGCTTGATGGCCGCTTCGGTGATCTCGTTGAAGCGCACACGAAATATCTTTTGATCCTTTTTCTTGGTCTTACCTCCGATTTCTTCCGCGATATGCCAGGCGATCGCTTCCCCTTCACGATCAGGGTCCGGCGCCAAGAACACCTTGTCGGCGTCCTTCGCTTTCTTTTTTATGTCCGACAGTATCTGAGATTTCCCTTTGATCGTGACGTAGTGCGGAGCAAAATCGTGCTCCAGATCTACCCCAAGCTTACTGGTGGGAAGATCTTTGACATGGCCGACCGACGCCATGACCGTATAGCCCCGACCCAGATATTTGGTGATCGTTTTGGCTTTTGCCGGAGACTCGACAATAATCAGTGCTTTCGCCATTCTCGCTCCAGTTTTACACGCTCACGCCACTTCATAGACGGCTGAGGGTCAACGTAATTATAGCCGAACATAGAAATGTCCTGGCAATGATCGTAGCAACCCTTTTAATTCCAGGGTCAGCAGCAAACCGGATACGGCCGCGGAGGATAAGCCGGACTGCTCGATCAGATCATCGATGTGGACACCCTCCCAAGTCAAGTATTGATACAATCGATGCTCATCCGCCGTCGGCTCTTGGCGAGGCGGCGAGGGCACGACGCGAGTTGCGGCCAGACGCGTCTGAAACTCTTGTTCGAGCTGAGGCATGAGCTCCGGCACAATATCGTCGACGCTTTCAACCAACTTCGCGCCCTGCTTAATTAACCCATTGGGACCGCGACTGGTGTCTGTTTTGACGAACCCCGGCACCGCAAATACCTCACGCCCTTGCTCGGCCGCCAGCCGCGCCGTAATCAATGAGCCGCTTTCCGGCGCCGCCTCGGTCACGACGACGCCGAGACACATTCCGCTGATGATGCGATTGCGCCGCGGAAAATGATAGCCGTGCGGAAAGGAGCCTAACGCAAGTTCCGAGATGACCGCCCCGCTGGATTCGATCTGACGGCGGAGCGATTGATGTTCCGGAGGATACGTCCGGTCCAACCCGCATCCCAGCACCGCCACTGTGCGCCCCTTCGCAGTCAGCGCGCCTCGATGGGCCGCCGCATCCACGCCTCGAGCCATGCCGCTGACAATGGTGAATCCTAATGCACCCAGTTCGCGGCTCAGTTGCTCAGTGAAGGTGCGTCCCGCGGCCGTCGCCTTGCGCGACCCCACAATAGCAATGGCGTGCTGATCGGCGGCGGAGAGTGTTCCGCTCACATACAGTACCGGTGGCGGATCGGGAATCGTCTTCAATCGCGCCGGATAGTCGAGATCTGTCAGGGTCAAACAGGAGAGACCCAATCGAGCCAGCGATGTCAACTCAGCATCGATGGCACGCTTGGCCTCATCGTCCGGTCCTCGGCAAATCGCTTGAGCCAGCGAGCCGCTCATCTGCTCGACAGACGCCAATTGTTCGCGAGAGGCTCGCAGGACCGCTTCCGGCGACCCCAAAGCTTGAATTAATCGATGGTAGGTCGCGTCACCGACGCCACGTATCGCACGCAGCCATAACCACGATTGTAACGACGCACGTGTCGTCATCTCACCCTACCATCGACGACCGCGCCATACTCTGAAGACTATTGCCAACGAAACCGTCACATCACAATGAGATCGTACTGCTCTAAATGCAGGCTGGGATCGGCTTTCACAATGACTTTGGTCTTATATTCGCGTTCAAGATCCTCGACTCCTTGATGTTCATCATCCAACAACAAGCCGGCGACCGCCGGATGGGCTCCGACCACCACAGTATGTTCGGGCACATCCCCGCCGATCCGACGAATTTCGCGAAAGACATCGTAGGCAATGGTCGTCGGCGATTTCGTATACCCCCGCCCCTCGCAATAGTGACAGGGCTCCGATAAGGTTCGCATGAGATCTTCGCGGACGCGCTCGCGGGAGAGTTCGATCAACCCTAGATCGGAAATACGGGAAATCCTAATTTTCGCCTTGTCGCTGGACATGGCGTCAACAAAGGCTTGATAGACCTTCTCGCGGTTCTTTTCCCGTTCCATGTCGATAAAATCGATAATGATGATGCCGCCGATGCCTCGCAATTTAATCTGATAGGCAATCTCCTTGGCCGCCTCGAGATTGTTCTTGAGGATAGTTTCTTCCTGGTCCTTCTTGCCGACAAAGCGCCCGGTATTCACATCGATGACCGTCATGGCCTCCGTATGGTCCACAACGATATGGCCGCCCGATTTGAGCCACACCTTGCGATTGATCGCGCGGGAGATCTCCATCTCGATGCCCATATGATCAAACAGACTTTCCTCTTTATCATAGTAGTGTACGCGCGACGCTTGTTCGGGAAGAAACCGTCGCACGAAATCCCGAATCGCGTCATACTCCTCACGAGAGTCGACCCATAGGCGTTCGACCTTCGTCGTGAACAGGTCTCGCACAACGCGAAACGCCAGACTCAAGTCCGTGTGCAGCAGATTGGGCGCCGGCAAGTGATCCCGTTTCTTCATCACTTCTTGCCACAAGACACCGAGGAACTCGACATCCGAGCGAAGATCCTCTTCTTTGACGCCCTCGCTGACTGTGCGCACGATATAGCCGTGCCCCGGATGGCGAATCCGCTTCATGATTTCTTTCAAGCGCGCCCGTTCCTCATCCTTCGGAATCCGCCGCGACACGCCGATGTGCTCGACGTTCGGCATGAAGACGAGATAACGGCCCGGCAATGACACATAGGTCGTCACGCGCGGGCCCTTCGTACCGATCGGCCCTTTGGAAATCTGCACCATCAATTCTTGCCCTTCATGCAGCAGCTCTTCGATGGGTTTACTCACTTGCCGCCGCGGGCGGGGCATCTCCGGCCCCTTGTCATCGTCGTCGGTATCAACCAGCGTCTCGCCCGGCTCGGTATCGATCGCAAGGTCGGACACGTGCATGAAGGCCGCCTTATCCAGACCGATGTCGATGAAGGTCGCTTGCATGCCCGGCAAGACCTTCATCACCTTGCCCTTATAAATGTTCCCGACGAAGTCCTTGTGTCGCGCACGGTCGACATAGACTTCCGTCACCTGATTGTTATCCAGCACCGCCACTCGCGTTTCTTCGCGAGTCACATTGATCGCAATATCTCTCCCCATGTCCGTCCTCCGCAATCTGAGGACCGGGCTAGAGCAGTGAACGGCGGGCCGACGATGCGGATGTCCCGCCCCGTTGACCGCCCTTCAATCTAGTGATCCCAGCAGATCGCTTTAAAAAGTGAAACGCCGTCTACACTCAGAATCTGTGTGCGCCGGCCGGCGCCCCCTTTAACGAGGGGGCCGCCGCGCTAATAAAATAATGTCAATCGCCGCCGCTTCACATTCAGCAGCAAGCCGAGCGCCGCCAGCGTCATCACTGTGGCGCTTCCCCCATAACTCATCAGCGGCAGCGGAATGCCGACGATGGGGACGATGCCGGCAGTCATGCCGATGTTCACGACGGCGCAAAATGCAATCATCGCCGTCACGCCGGCCGCCAGCAGCGCCCCAAGGACGTCCTTGGCCTTCATGGCAATGTCCAGCGACAGCACAATCAAGATGATGAACAGCGCCAACAGCACGACCACCCCCAGAAATCCCCATTCTTCCGCAAAGACAGAAAACACAAAATCGGTATGGCCCTCCGGCAAAAATTTCAATTGACTCTGCGTCCCGCCATACAATCCTTTGCCCATCAGTTCGCCCGCGCCAATGGCAATGCGGGACTGCAGCGCATGATAGCCTTTGCCGCCCGTATCGTAATCTGGATTGACGAACGTCATGATGCGTTCGCGTTGATAGTCGTGCAGCCCGCCCCACACCATTTCCCAGGCGAAGGGAAACAGCATGAGTGAAAAGAGAAACAGAACGCCGAGGGCCTTCGATCGAATGCCGACCACCAATAACATGGCGCCGTAGACCGCCAAAAAACTGAGGCCGCTGCCGAGGTCCGGCTGTTTAATGATCAGCAATAAGCCCGGCATCATAATGAGACTGGGCAACACTACCCGCTGCAGCCATCCTTCCCGCGGGCTCTTCGCATAATAACTGGCGAGCACAAGAATTAACACGAGTTTGGCAAATTCCGACGGCTGAAAGGCAAAGGGTCCGATCGGTATCCATCGCTGGGCGCCGCGACTGGACTTGCCCGTGACCAACACGACTACCAAGAGCACCAAGACCAGCGCATAGAGCGGGTAAGCTAGTCTGGCGATCGTGTGATAGTCAATCGTGAGCATGATCAAGAATGCGGCGGCTCCCGCGACGATCCAGACGATTTGCTTGGCGTACAGCGGCAACCCGACGCTCGGCTGCGTATACGTGGCACTGTAAATCGAGAGCACGCCGATCGATAAGATGGCGATGATAACGGCGAGAAACCGCCATTCGAAATGGTCCGGCTTTCGACTGTCGATCATGCGGTCCATCATGACGTGCCTCGCGGAGGAAGGACGGCAAGCGGCTCGGACGTGTGAAGCTCCGCATCGGGCATGTCGGGGTCGAGCGGACGGATCTTCACAAACTCTTCGATTAACAACTTGGCCAACGGCGCGGCCGTGGAACCGCCGTGCCCCATATGCTCCACCAAGACGGCGACGGCGATACGCGGCGATTCGACCGGCGCATACGATACGAACCAGGCGTGGTCGCGAAATTTCTTTGGAATTTCTTCTTGGGGACCGGTACGCAATGCCGTCGTTTGGGCCGTGCCGGTTTTCCCTGCGATCGTGACGAGAGGAGATTTCGCTTTCGTCGCCGTGCCCTCAGTCACCACTCCGGCCAGGCCTTCCTGAATGAGTTGCAACGTCTGTCGATCCACGGAGAGTCGCCCCGCCAAGTCCGGGATCGTCGCCTCCATCTGCCCCGTGTCTCGGTGCATCAGCGCGCGAACCACCCGCGGCTTATACGATACGCCGTTATTCGCCACGATACCCACCAATCGAGCCATTTGCAGCGGCGTGACCGTGACATACCCCTGGCCGATGGCTGCCGAAATCGTCTCACCTGGGAACCACTGTTCATGCCGCACCCGCTGTTTCCAGGTAGTCGAAGGCATGATCCCGGGACGCTCGGACGGTAATTCGATACCGGTCTCCTTCCCCAGCCCAAACTGTCCCGCATACGAAGCAATCGTGTCGATGCCCATTCGTTGGCCGACGGTGTAAAAATACACATCACAGGAATGGATGATGGCATGCTTGAGATCGATCATGCCGTGACCGCCGGCTTTCCAGTCCCGAAAGACCCGCTTACCAAATTGATAGCCTCCGACACACCGAATTTGGGACGATGGCTGCACCGTATCGGTTTCCAGCGCAGCAGCCGCCATGACGATTTTAAATGTCGACCCTGGCGGATACTGTCCCTGCATGGCGCGGTTGGTCAGCGGGCGTCGCTCATCTTGCACAATTTCTTCCCATTGTTTACCGGTCAACTCTCGCGAGAGTTTATTGGGGTCGAACCCCGGTCTACTCGCCATCGCCAGCACTTCGCCGGTCGTTGGGTCCAACGCCACGATAGCGCCCGCCTCCTCTCCCAGTAAGCTTTCAGCCAACTTCTGCAAACGAAGATCGATGGTCATGTATAGGTTGTCGCCGGACTGAGGCTTCTCCACGGTGACGGTCCGTTTCACATGACCAGTCGCATCCACTTCGATCACTTTTTGTCCCGGTCTACCTCGTAAAAACCGGTCATACGTTTTTTCCAGACCGTATTGCCCGACGATGCTGCCTTGGTGTAAGTCAGGAGAGTTTTCCCGCTCCAATTGATCCGGCGACACCTCACCGACATACCCGGTCATGTGTGCCCCTGCAAAGCCTGCCGGATAATTGCGTTGTAGCTCGGCTTGGATGAGGACACCGGGAAAGTCCAAACGATGGGACTCGATTAACGCAGCCTCCCGCAGTGTCAAACCATCTTTAACTTTTCTGGGCAAGAGCTTGTTCCCGCGTCCGGAAAGTTTCTTGCGGACGAGATCCTCGTCCAATCCAAGTAAAGTGATAAGGCCTTGGATCAACTGCTCCCGATCTTTGACGTCTTCCAAGGTGACATACAATGTAAAACTCGGCACGTTGTTCGCGAGCAGCTCTCCATGGCGATCATAGATGAGGCCACGCGCGGGCTCGATCAGGACCGAGCGCGTCCGATTGTTATCGGACAAATTGCTATAATATCCACCTTCGTAGATTTGCAGGTGCCACAGACGCGCGCCGAGCAGGAACAGGAATAACAAGAGGACGACCCGG
>Ga0207691_10000174_pt1 | contig 60256 bp, 69 predicted proteins | sample KBSM13metaG_FD_184327 | JGI IMG/M metagenome (GOLD analysis project Ga0207691, IMG submission 184327) | Miscanthus rhizosphere microbial communities from Kellogg Biological Station, Michigan, USA - KBS M1-3 metaG (SPAdes) (version 2) | ecosystem: Host-associated > Plants > Roots > Rhizosphere >...
GGCGGGGGCGGTTGATATGCGTTTTGCGGCTGCGGTTGCGGCTGCAGTCCAAATTGCCCATTTTGCTGAGCCGCTGCCATTTGAGTTAATCGGTTTTTCAATTCTGCTACGTCAGACATGTTTTTATTTTCTCCTGTATCGAAAATGATTTTTGAAATGTCAATCTGAGCTGCACACGGTCCGCCTGCACTTCGGTGATATGGGCAGCCTCCAAACGAGGAACAGAAATCAGTATTCTTTGGCAGATCGTGAGGGGAGATTTTTAGCCTAATTATTTGCCTGAGTAAATCAGCTTCTTGAATTATTTCACGCGTGAAATTTTCGACGTCGTTTCGAATAAAAGTCCAGTCTACAAATCGAGACTCGCGTGCGCCTTTTGACAACGCGTAAATCCAACGACCTGAAATCCGATCAACACGCGCATTTTGCATTACGTCAAAAGAATATAAATTCCCTTGGACGTCCGCGCGTAGCGAGGCCGGGGTATGCATATAATTGAACGTGGACCCGGTTTTATAATCGGTTAAATACCAATTCCAACGGGGTAGATTTTCGTATCCGAGGATTAAATCCGAGTAACCAACAAAGCGCACAGGTTCAAGTTCAGGTACCAGTAAACGAGTATTTAAATGAATTGACCGGCGCAACGTCTCAGGCTCATTAGGCGCTCGATATCCGTCCGCTTGCATAAATGCAGCTGCTTCCACATCCGGAAGCCATTGAACCATTGTGAGCGCGCGCTGCGCAGCCTCGTGTTCAAACGCCATAGGCTGTTTAAACGCGTACTTTTGTAGCTCTCTATGTACCTCTTCGCCAAACGCTTGCGCCCGCGTTGCGGGGGCTTGTAAGCCCCATAATTTACGAAATCCCCATGCCGCGAGACAGCCGCGTGCCAAAGATATTTGCGAAGCCGAGAATTCTTCTTTCGGCAAATATCCCACTATTGGCGAGTCTTGGATCATACGTAAACCAACGTATGCATTTTCAAGTATTTAGCTCTGCGCTGGTTCCTAGTGTGTTGCGTTGTGTTTTCCTTCTTAGATTCACCCCGAGCTGGTTGAGAGCGGACGAACCCGCAATCCTCGGAAAAGACAGGGCTTAAATGTTTTGTTAGCTTAGGTCGCAACGGCATGCCTTACCTCAGGCTTATTAGATGGCAACAAGAAAACAACAAATGCAAATAAAAAAAATTCCGCTGGCCATTGCGTAAGACTGGCAACTATATCTTGACAGGTTTTGCATGCAGTTCTCACATAGGGACTACTATTTCGCTTCGCGAAACGTTGACCCAACCGCTGCCGCGCACGCCTGGAAATCTCTAGACGTGTCATGGGAAGCGGTTGTCGGTTGGTTTCGTGACAGCGCTGCGAGAGAGCCTGTCTATCGCAAATCAGACCTCGGCTTAGTCTCGTTTGCCAAATTCGAAAACGGCGCGAGTAAAGCCCACGTCCAGTGGATTGACGGCGTCTTTCTTGATTACGACGATCTAACCTACGAACAGATGGTCGCAGTCCTTGCAAACGCGCGACGTTTCCGAGGGCTTGCGTACACATCATATCATCATGGACTTAAAGGTCCGGACGTTACGCGAATGCACCGTATTCGGCTAGCGTTCCCGCTTTCAGACAGAGCTACGCCTACAGAATGGGAAGGCATTTGGTACCAGGTTCAAGCGTTGATTGGGCTTGGCTGCGACCAGAATACTAAAGACATTTCACGTGGCTACGTACCGCCCGGAACTAATGTCCTAGGCCAACGTTGTTGGTTCGATACATGGGAAGGCGAAACACTTCAGACACGTGATTTGCTAACCGCCGCAGCAACCGCGATACCGCTTGAGATCGAAGATCTCCTCGATCAAAGCGAGCTGCTTTCAGACGAAGATTTAGGAAAACTTGCTACCAAGCTCAGCAAATCGAGCACGCAAGAATTTCAAAAGCTAAGTCGTTCGCTGCGAAAAATGCTTTTAGGAGAGCCGTTCGCAGCTGAAAATTATCGACATCCCACGCTTTATAAACTCGCAGGAGAAATAGCTGAAGCGTTTCCCCATGCGAACGCGCGCGCGGTTGCGGAACGTTTCGCAGTAGCGCTTGAAACTACTGACAATCAAACGGTTGAAACGTTCACAAAACAGATTCAAGCGCAGCAACACAAACACCAAAGAAAAGAACGCGAGTTAGCTCAGGTTCGAAACCTGTTTCTTGCACCCCCTTCTACGCCTTCTTCTGATGCATATGCGACTATTAGCAGAGGCACATCACAAACACATCCAGATGTTAGCGGAGTCGTAGAAGGTATCCCGCTCATCGTTCAAAGAAATGGCCATTACTGGTTACGCAATCCACGTAGCCGCGACTTCATTGACGTCTATGGCAAAGACGATGTGCGCTTAGCTTTGCATCGCCATTACGGTGCACTTATGCAGGACGCAGAAGGCAATCTTCTCAAGCTTGAGAAGATCTGTAACGCATGGTCCTGGGTCGCTGATAAAATTGTAGGGGATTATAATCGCCGTACAAACGATTTTGACATTTCAACCCGTACGCTTTCACTTGCTACCGCGCGCAAACGTGAAGTCCCTGCAGTTAGACATCTGGACGTAGAAGAGTGGTTACAGCTTTTAGCAGGACCGCGATTTGACAAAGTCATACAGTGGCTACGAGGACTTGCACATCTTGATAAGCCTGCGCCTGCTTTATATTTGTACGGCAAATCAGGCGCAGGTAAAAACTTACTCGCACACGGTGTCGCAGCGTGTTGGGAAAATCAACTGGTCCGTTATGAAGATATTGAGCGTTATTCAGGGCCTCTTAGGCAAAGTCCTGTCGTTTATGCAGACGAAGGCCTTCCGCCTAAAGTTGATTTTGCTTGGTTTCGCAGTTTGATTACGACCAAAATAAGGCGCATTCGAGATCCATACGAAGCTCACTTTGATTTACACGGGTATATCCGTTTAATTGTAAGCGCTAATAATTTTGATTTGTTTAAACCTGGTCGGATCTCTTTTACGCAAGATGACGCAGACGCAATCGCGCGACGATTTTTACCGATAAAAGTTGGCACGGAAGCAGTTGATTTTTTAGAAGCGCTTCCGATCTCAACTGATGAATTTAGGCTCAAAATACCAGAATACATCCAATATCTTGTGCACTCCGAAGGACGTGTTGATCCGCGCGGAAGATTTGTCGTGAAAAGCGAAACGAGTGACATTGTCGATCGTGTCTCGCATGCGCGTTACCCGTGGTTTGTAGAACTGCTGATCAACTATCTCGAGAACCCGTTGCAGCTTGAGTCTCAATACACAGGCGCGCGCAAATTTGACGGCACAGCATGGCTTGTGCGCACCAAAGATCAGAAGCTTCTTGTTAGCTGGCGTGCTTCTTCTTATTTGAATGAGCGCTTGAACGTCGATCAAACCGAGTTTCGGCGCGCGTGTCGATTTTTTGCGGTTTCCGAGACACAAGAAATACGACTGTACCTTCCGGGATCGCATCGCAATCGAGTCAGTTATTACGAGATTGATCTCGAGAAATTGATCCGGACCTACGGCGAATCGTTTGACGTTGACAGCGCAGTGGAAACATTAGGCACGGATAGCGACGTTCGAATCCCGGTTGTTTAAAAGGAATTGGCGTATGCACGTTTTTCAAATTGATTGTCGGCTTGTTAAAGATTTGCGACCGGATGTGCTCATTTGCGATGCGCCCTATGCCGAACGCGTTCATAGAGACGCAACGTCGTGTTCGCCTGTTAGAGGCGTTCGTCATAGAGAAATGGGGTTCGAGTTCCTCTCCCCTGAGCTCCGCCGTCACATTGCGTTTATAGCGGCACAAACGAAACGCTGGACGTTGATTTATTCGGATATTGAAAGCGTAGGAACGTGGCTAGACGCTTTAGCCGAATTCAAAAGCGTTGATTACGTTCGAACCATCCCTTGGATTCGCTGGTCTATGCCGCAACTCAGTGGAGATCGTCCGCCACAGGGAGCGGAGATGCTCATTTGTGCACACGCAAAAGGCCGAAAAGAATGGTCCGGACCTGGTAATTTAACACACCTTTCGCACAAATGTTTGCGAGGGGAGGAAAAACACCGCGCAGAAAAACCCTTAGACCAGTTGTTAGATCTCGTTACGTGGTTCTCGCGCCCCGGAGAGCTGGTAGTTGACCTCGTCTCAGGCGCAGGTACCACGGGCCTTGCTGCGACGCTCCTAGGCCGCCAGTTTCTAGGTTTTGAAACGGATCCGAAATGGTGTGCCTTTGCCAATAAACGCATTGAAGCCGGCATACAAGGTAAGTTTTCAGACCGGGACGCAGAACGCATTAAACGATTTCTAGAAACGTCTCGTATTGAAGTAAACACAGCTGACCCGGTTGCCTCTGAGGTAGAAAAAAAAGCACCTGCATTGTCTACATATGCAGTTAAGAAGATAACCGAGATCAACAAAATCTTTAACGAAGATTGCCTAATAACAATGGCTCGCATGCCAAATGAGTTTATTGACTTGGTCGTAACGAGCCCACCTTACGACGACATTCGTAAAGGCATGGGAAACACGTTTGATTTTCCAGCCGTTGCTAAAGGTCTGTTTTACGTTTTGAAACCAGGCGGAATAGTAGTGTGGATTGTTGCAGATCAAACGATTGACGGCAGCGAAACCTGCACATCTTTTTCGCAGGCACTGTATTTTAAATCGTTAGGTTTTAATCTGCATGACACGATGATTTATGCGAAAGAAAATCCTCCGCCTCGTTCATTGCACATGCATATGCGTTACAATCCGGCATTTGAATATATGTTCGTATTTTCTAAAGGCAGACCTAAAACCTTTAACCCTCTATTAGTGCCGTGTAAGAACGCTGGACGTGTTCAAAACCGAGCGCACGGGATCCGAGAATGGTCGCATTTAGGTAAACAAGGCGTAAGGGACGTTACGAAAAGCCATAAGTTCGTTTCCAATATTTTTTCCTATTTGAGTCAAGTTGGAAATACAAATCACCCAGCGCGCTTTCCGGAAGCGCTCGCACACGATCATATCCACACATGGTCCAACGAAGGCGACATTGTCTACGATCCATTTATGGGTTCTGGAACCACTGCGAAGATGGCGATGCTACTTAACCGAAGATATCTTGGAAGCGAGATATCTGCCGAGTATTGCGTTGAAGCTGAAAACCGTTTAAGAGCCGGCGCAACAAAATGTGTTGCGAAAATTCCGATTCAACATGTTCAATCACGGCCGCAGACCGCGCTTTCGCTCGCAAACACGCAGCAATTTACCCCTGCGGAATTAGCACACGAACTGGTTAGCCACGCGCTTTATCCGATGCTCCATCAGCCCTTAAGGATTTTAGATCCGGCATGTGGAGACGGCGCGCTTTTAGAAGCGGCAATTGATTTTCTTTACTGTCAAAAATTCCCTCTGCAAAACATTTTTGACAGTATCGCGGGGATTGAATTAGATCCAAATGTCGCACAGCAGGCGGTAGGACGCCTACATAAAAAATACGGCATTGTACCGCGCATCTTTGTCGCAGATGCATTGAAACAAAATTGGCGACTGTGGCAAAATACGTCTCCGAACGTTGTGATTATGAACCCTCCGTACCTAGGAAAGAGTTTGATTCGTTCGGTATTCGGAGAAGAGTATCCTGCTTTTCTTAAGCGAAATTGGCAACGGGCGGACGCAGATATTCTCGCTTATTTTTTGCGTAAAAGCGAACAGGAGCTTGCGCAAACGTCTCCGACTACACTCGGAATCCTAGCCTCGCAAACGATTTCAAAAGGCGATACGCGCGAAGTAGGTTTGGCGCAGATGTTAAAGACCTGGTCGATTTATCGTGCGCGTCCACAGTTTCCTTGGCCAGGTCAAAGAGCAGTTATCGTATCTTTAGTGCATTTGCATCGCGGTCTCAATCTTGGATCTCAGTTGCTGACATGAATGCGCAACTCTCGATTAATTCACGTCTCGGGTTCGGAGAGGAATACGAACCTAAAAAGCTGGCAACAAATGCAGGTTTAGGTTTCGCAGGGGAAATTCCTTACGGAAAAGGCTTTCTACTTTTACCTGAGGAATACGATTTGCTGATTCGTAAAAATATTCGGAATGTAGAGCGCATTTTTCCTTATCAAAGCGGGGATACCCTGTGTGCCAATCCTGATCAGAGCTTTGATCGGTACGTAATCAGCTTTGGACAGATGTCGTTAGAAGAAGCGTCGCAGTGGCCAGACCTCTTATCGATTGTACGAGAGAAGGTCAAACCAGAAAGAGAAAAACAAAACAGAGAACGTTGTCGTCAAAATTGGTGGCTATTTGGAGAAAATCGTCCTGGTCTTAATGCTGCGTTAGGTTGGTGGAATTTCGGAAGAAACCGTCCTGCGCTTAAAACTAAACTTATCTTTTTAAACTACTGTTTAACGGTCTGTCGGACAGGAGCTCATGTTTGTTTTTCTTTTCAACCTACTAATTGGATCTTTTCAGATTCCTTAGCTGTTTTTCCTTCTCAAAGTTTTTCATTTTTTTCTGTTCTGCAGTCTCATATTCACGAAAACTGGGCGCGATTTTCGGGATCTTCTTTTCATTCCCAGTTGCGTTACAAGGTTACTAGCTGCTTTCACGCTTTTCCGTTCCCTGTTCCCGATCCTCGTACCGTTATCCCATCTCTTGAGTCCTTCGGAGAGGCACTTTATAGGGCCCGTCAAGCTTATATGCTTCGCGAATGGGTAGGACTAACCACTTTTTACAATCGACTTAAGGATCCTTCCTATCGCGATCCCGGTATCGATTTACTCCGAGAAGGCCACGAGGAATTGGACCGCCTCGTGTTAGTGGCCTATGGCTGGCAAGACCTCCGGGTCCCGAAGTACGTCACTCGGGATGCGTCTTTCGAACGGGAAATCATTTCGCGTCTCGTGAGATTGAATGCGGTGCGTTCGAGAGGTTAGTTGACAATGCAACTGATCAATTCGCGTCTCGGGTTCGGAGACCTCCGGGTCCCGAAATACGCCACTCGGGATGCGACCTTTGAAAAAGAAATCGTCTCGCGACTCGTGAGATTGAATGCGGTGCGCGCTAACTCGCTTTGAGTTGAATCCCTTCCGGCGTCACTTTGAATCGGCTCTCAAGTAACAATCCGAGCATCGCCATTCGAAGCCACTGTTCAGGCCGCTTAGAAGCCTCGTAACGGCTGATTTGCTCCGCTCGACACCCGAGACGCTTGGCGAGATCGACCTGTCGCAGGCCTATAACCTTGCGTACAAACTTAATCACTTCACCGTCAAAGATTGCTTTCGGATTTGTGAGTAAGACTTCGGCTGCATTCTGTTCGTAACGTTGCCAAATACCTCCCGTAATTACAGGAGCGTCGCAGCGTTCACACGTATGCAATGCCATTGTCCCATCCTCTACTTGGTTTTTGCCAACAACCGTAGTGTGTACATAGAATTTAATTCGCGTTTTTCCGCCGCAGCCGGGTTCATAACATTTCATGATTTTCCTCAATAAACAGTGACAACGATCGTGCCATCAAATTCGATTACAATAATAACGGTGAGCTCGTCTTCGTCTGAATCTTGACCTGTTATTTTCCAACGCTCTAAACCTTCTGAACTTTCTTTCGCTTCTTTAGCCGAAAGAATAACTTTCCGAACGTCTCCACTTCGCACACCGCGTTGATTTATTCGTTTAAATGCGTGCGGACTAATCCGCATACGCCCTTGAATACAGGCACTTTTAATTTTTCTTAGTGCCTCGGTTGGTGTCACAGCTTTCATACTAGCTCGACTTACGAAAAACGCAAGTCAATTCTTCGTTTTTACGGCAGATTTAAATGTCTGTCGTAAATCGATTTAAAATCGCTTTGCGTCCTCCGCGCGTACTAAGAGTAGCTTAGGTCCTAGTATAATTCGCCTGCGCAGCGGCTAGGGCCCGCGGTTGCGATTTTACAGATAAATAGAATTTAATTCATTTTCCGGGATAAAAGAAATAAATTGTTTGCTTTATGTTGCTTTCCGTTTTAGGATCGTCTGCGGCCGACGTTCATTTTAAATAGGAACGCAACATGTCAAACATTGTAAAAATTCGTGTTACTTGTCGAAATAATTCGGACGCGCGTAAATGCGTAATATTGGACGACGTGCCTTCCGCAATCTGTAGACATAACGGGGGTAAAATTATTATCGTGACAGTGCCAAACGAAGATTTAGCGAGAGTAGAAAAAATTCTCGAAACAAGCCACTTAATAACAGCTTACGATACTGTAGAATAATGTTTGCTTTATGTTGCTTTCTTGTTCAAGATTACCCGAAAACAGACGTTCATTGTGAATAGAAGCAAACATGAGCCTCGCTAAATCACTTGAACAGACCTTCGGTGCCGGAAAATATACGTACGTGGGCTTTACAGTCGAAAAGTTTAAAGCCTCTTTTGATGCGCCAACTCAATGCGGTACGAGTTGCGATCTGTGTGCAACTGCTATTACCTACGTGTACCGATTCAGGACGCCCTCGGGTCACGTGATTAAGCTCGGTAGTGAATGTGCCAAGCTCGCAGGCAACGCTCAAATCGCCTCTGTAATCAAACGCGAAGAAACCAAACGCGCCGCCGTAAAACGGGCTGCTAAGGCTCTGAGCGTTGAAACCGAGCTAACTGCCCTACTCGAAACCAAACGCGCTGAGCTCGAATCCTTGCCCCATCCCTCGTATCCCGGAAAAACCCTCCTAGACTGGGCGAATTTCATGCTCATTTTAGCCGGCGCAGCGGGTAAAGCTAAAGTTTTGAAAGCGATTAAAAGTGCGCTAAAAGGTTAATAATGTCAGTAAAATACTCTGAATTAGTAGAACCGCGTGGCGAAATTATTAACGGCGAATTTCAGGCCTTGCCGCCTCCTACCCCGGAGCATTCTCGAGTCCAGGGAGTTTTACGCAGTGAAAGGTCGCTAGGTGGATTTGACGATGATGGCAATCGTCCAGATGGTGACGGCCCGGGCGGATGGTGGATTTTTACCGAAATTAACATTCGTCTCGGAACTGAAACCTACCGTCCAGATCTCGCAGGCTGGAAACGCGAACGCCTTCCGAATCCAACCGTAGCTTCGCCTATTATCGTCACGCCAGATTGGATTTGCGAGGTTATTTCACCTGGCAATGAAAAGCACGATCGCGTCACTAAGAAGCGAGTTTATGCCGAACATGGCGTGTCTTGGTATTGGATTGTGGACACTCGCCTGCGGACGCTAGAAGCGTTTGAACTGGTTACTCAAACTACTTGGCAAAAAGTTGATAAAGCTAAGGTTTCAGGCCAAGTCAAAGATGACTTGTTCATTGAAGCTCATGTGCAGATCTCACACTGGCTCGATATCGGAGCCTTTGACGATACTACCATTGACGCTCGGATCCGTCCGTTTGACATTGTAGCGCTGGACGTCAGTCGCTTATTTTTCCCGAGGGAAATGTGTGAAAAGCGTGACAAATGAAGAGCTAAAGGAGTTTTTAATTCGTGTCATAGAAGTCGCCGCAGACGAGAGTCAAATCTCGTATCCAGACTCTTTAGAAGTCATTGAGAAGCTTGAATCTGGCCATATTTTCGTAGGCGAGTGGCATACAGATTTGAATGACGCGCCTAGAAATCGTCAACTGCTCTTAACTGACAACGTTGAAGTGTTTACCGGTGAGACCGTCTACGATCGCATGGGTAAAGACGGCGCGATTTATATTTGGCGCACTGATGGTGGTAGCTTTGATCCGCCTCCTATAGCGTATGCGCAATTTCCTGATCCTCCGAAATCTGAATGAACGCCGCGGAAGTTTCGCTGTTACAGCAAATCGCGGAATGCGATCAAATCCTCTTTTGGATACCAAAAATTCTTGAGGAAATTCGCGCCGCAGCGGAAGAAAATAAAACCCAATATTATCTAGAAAGCTCGGATATCCCGGTAAATATCTGGCATTTATTAGAAATAGAATTAGAAAATTTGGGTTATAGTGTGTACGGAAAAGGCGTCTACGGATTCACCGTAGCTTGGCCGTACCCCCGAGAATGAATTGGCAACCAATCATCTTAGCCGCGTGCCTCGCTTCATGCGCGCCGCAGCGTCCCGCGTGCGCTGCTTTACGCCAGGAGTAGTCTAATGTCACGAATGACCGAAGATGTGATTACACTTTTCCTACCGCTCGCGTCGCCGGTGCAAATGCTTGTTAAACAGCTTCTAATCCAGATCAATGCGTCTGAGGATCCGCACGCGGCAGCTGAACGCGCGCTCGCAGCCGTTGCTAGTGACACAGGGAAAAAGCGTTAATCCGAGCTCTCAACCGTTTCTATATGGTCAATACGAATAACGCTGTACCGACCAAAACTTAAACTTTTTGCGTATTTACTTCGGATGTGTGCTTCTCGACTTGTGTCAAATTGGGTCGCATCTTCTATTTCTCCGATTCTAAATCCGGTTCGTAGCATCTGAACATATCCGGTTGGATTTACAGGATGTTCGCAACAAATTATCCAGTAAGTTTCTGTATTTAAAAGCGGCGTCATAGGTTTTTCTTGTTGAAAAGCTGGAACGTTTCAAGAGACGTGGGCTCGCTACCAATCAAAATGCGCATGTCGCTCGATATAGCAACTGGGGGCGTACAGACGCCATTTGCGTCTAGCGTTTGATATGTTGTGACCTTAGTGGGCGTTGCGAACGCTTGGATTTGAGCGATCCGCGGCTGACAAGAATTTGTCGCCAAATCTACTCCCCATACGAAACTCTCACAGGCCGCAGCTACGATCACACGTTGTGTACAGTTTGATCCGGTAAGGTATTGTGTGGAGCTTAGCTCAATATGCTTAGGTAGGCACCGGTATCCGGTTGTAGTAAATTCCGGCTTACATTCTTGATTAAAGCCCGTATCGAAAAATGGTCCCGGGCCTTCCGCGCCGTCGTCCGTAATCCAAATTTGGCTTTTCATGCGGGCGCTGGATTTGATTTGGACGGGACCTTTTGGACCCATTGCGCCTTGATTGCCTTGCGGGCCTTGTAAGCCCGTATCGCCTTTAGGACCGGGTAAGCCTTGCAAACCCTGAAAACCTGGCTCCCCTTTCAAACCCGGTGTTCCTGGCAAGCCTTGCTGTCCTGTATCGCCTTTAGCACCAGGTAAGCCCTGAGGGCCTTGTAAACCCGTGGTGCCTTGTGTGCCGCTGTTAGTGTCCGGAGCGGGGATCGTGTTCGGCGATGTGGCGCATCCGGTAACCAGGATTGCGAGTGTCAAGGCTTTTAAGCGACTCATGTGCGAAGCGAACGAGCTTTCTACGAGGAACTTTAATTCTTTTATTGAGATTAAATGTATATTAAATTAGCAATGTATTTTTATATTCTCAATTTAATATGTATTTCGGCCCCGGGGTTTGCACCAAATCTGAACCAAATAGACAAAAGGCCGGAGAGTCTTTTTTTGGATTTGGTCACTCTTTTGTCTATAAAAACTCCTTTAGATCTCTATACTTACCTTCTTTGATACAGTTTTGAGTGATCTGGATAAGTCTGCGATGGAAAAAAAGGGATCGTGAATTAATTGATTTATATAATTACAGTGTCACTGTAACACATGATCCTATACGTCTGTGAGTGCGTGGATTTGGCGCAAATGAGCTAAGTGTGCGTAATCACACACGTAAACATAGACAAAAGAGTGACCAAATCCGAGAGACCACTTTTGGTCACTTTATCGGATTAATTCTAAAAACGCGTAACTATTGAGGTTTTTCGGGACAGAACCTCTAACCACATCTTTTCTCTAGATTTGGTTAAGAGCTTGTGTCCGCTTGAGTGCCTGATCTGCGTACGCGTTGCGGTAACAAATCGCCTCAAATTACCATTGGCACAGAGAACGCAACACATGTCAAGTGCTTAAATTAGCCCTGTTTTAACGGACTTTTTAAGGGTATGTTCGGCTGTGCCTAAGCAGCCACGCATAATTTTAAACGCGATTGTCAAAAACGAGGCTGCGATCTTGCCGCGTATGGTTCGCAGCGCGCGCCGCTTCGCGAAAATAGACGCGGTTTATTTGTGTGATACAGGTTCAACGGATGACACAAGAACCGTAGCTGAAGACGTTGAGTGTTTAGTCCATCCGATAGACTGGTGCGGCTTTGGCCCTACCCGTGAGCGCGCACTTGACCTCTGCCGCACGTTTGCCGAGCATGCGGGGTTTGATTTAGCTGACACGTACGCGCTGTTATTGGACGCGGATCACGAGTTAATTGCGCCTATTTGTTTCGATGAATCTTGCGATCCCGCATACAACTTACACCAATTAGATACGGTGCGAGTGTATGCAAATGTCCGTTTAATACGGCTTGATCAACGCGTTCGATGCATTGGTAGTACGCACGAATATTGGGAAATTCAACCTGCGCGCGCGCTCGATACCATTCTGACACCTGCGATTTTAGATCACTGCGACGGTAAAAACCGAGGCGAAAAATGGGAACGCGATCTCGAATTGCTTCAAAAAGACATTAAAGAAAATAAGAACGCGCGAACGTGGTTTTATTTAGGGCAGACGTACGAGTATCGAGCGCAGCCAGGGGACAGAGAGCTGGCTGTCCAGTGTTATCAAGAACACCAAACGCTAGGCTCATTCCGAGCTGAGCAATGGGTTTCAACGGTCCGCTTAGGCAAACTACGGCTGGAGTCTAAAGACGCGTCAGAACGTAACCTAGGCTTAGCGGACCTGAACCGGGCCTGCGACCTATGGCCTGAGCGCAGGGAACCGTATCTTGATTTAGCCCAATATTATTTGGATAAACAATTGTATGAAGTCGCGATTGGTTTCGCACGTACGGCCGCGGATTTACCCGGGCCTAAGGACGGCGATCTATTTGTCGATTTAGAAGCGTACACAACCGCGCCTGATTTGTTGCTAGTGATTGCGTGCTTTTATTCAGGGGATTTAGTTGAAGGTCGGCTCGCATGCGAGCGCTTATTGCGTACGCGCGCGCGTAGCGAGGCCTTTTACTCGCACGCACTCTCGCTCTTAGGCTGGTATGTAGAATCGCTAGAGAGCCTAATAGGTGGGAATAATACCTGCATTTACAAGGATATCTCGCAAACATTTCCTGAGGATAGGTGGGATATTTATTCCAGCTCTTCTCCCACGTTTGCAGGTGCGGAACATACGATCGTGCGCATGGTGAGCTATGAGATCCAAAACGGAAATCAGTACATTTCCAGGCGCGCGGATAAGAAAATACACACGCGTAATTTACTAACGTGGCGACAAGAAACATCGCCGCCGAATGGCAAATGGGTTGATGAAATTAAACTCAGTCCTGATATCGAATTGGTACCAGCAGAGTGTGAAGGCTTAGAAGATATTCGAGTTGGCCCTTTTATTAAGCCCGGGATCGCGCTTTTTACTGCGACCTGTTGTCAATTTCCGGATACCGCAGGTCGACCGCAGGTAGGCATAGGTACATTAGATCTCACCACAGCAACCGTGCTTACCTTCGCTCGGATATCATATCCAGGGATCCCTAGTGAATGTGAAAAAAACTGGGTTATTGTCAGTTATAACGAACCGAATATTCGCATAGTCTATTCGTGGGATCCATTTGTGGTATTAAAAGTCTGGCCAACAGGAGAAGTAGTACGCGCTTCCAGATCAATTGCGCAAGGTCAGATGTGGACAGGGCTTCGTTTCCGAGGGGGTACGCAACCGGTTTCAATCGAAACCATAGCAGGCTACCCGCAACAGTATCTGACATTAATACACGAAGTCGCACCACGTATGAATGATCACACACGGTTATACTTACACCGCTTCGTACAATTCGATTTGACTAACGGAATTGCCGCATATTCAGACGCTTTTTATTTCGAAAAGCCCGGCATTGAGTATGCAACCGGGCTTAAAATCGAAAATGAAAATTTAGTAATAGGCTATAGCGTTAACGATAGTCAGTCGCATACTGTCTCTGTACCCCTCGGTTCTGTCCTACGTACGCTGCATTCGGTTGACAGTCAGACACGCGCAACTTGAAAATCTCGGGCTGATTTTTAGCTGATCTACGCAGCAAAAAAGTCAACTCGGGATTTTCTTTTTTTTGCGAAACGAGTTAGGCTACTAAGCCGTGGCGTTAAATCGAGGCGAATTCATTGGCGAGCGTAACCGAGGGGCAACGGGACCTACAGGACCGCCAGGCGCGGTTTCATTCGCGAATGCAATCACAGGCCCAACGGGACCGCCAGGAGAATCTGCAGAAGGTGAAGGGACAGAGAGCGGAGATTGGAATCTGATCAATTCTGATTTTGTTGTTACCTCTGAAAGCTATATATTTACCGATGAAATCGGAGGTACAGACACAACGCTCATTGTTGGCAGCATAGAAAAAGCATTTGGCATATCGTCAACACTCGCAGGGGAAGCTTTTTTCTTAATCAAAAAAACGGACTACACAGAAACCGGCGCAGACACTCACGATATCGTTAAACGTTTGCATTTCATTTGGGGATCAGATGGGTTGATCGTAACTGAGCAGGCGGGATTACCAGCGCCTATAGAGGTTAATTTTACCTGCGGAATAAGCAGCTATTTCGACGTGGAAGACGAAATCGAAAGTCTCAATTTTACTGTAACGACGATCGGTAATCAGGCTGCAACGTGTTTCGTCAAAGTTACCGGAGCTGAACAGGCGCTGAGGTTGTATTAATGTCGACTCTCACTTGGTACGAATATATTCGCGGCGTTCAGGACGGGACTATAAATCCAGGCGGGGGCGGATCCGGAGGTATAGGCCCAACTGGCAATACCGGTCCTACGGGATCAGGGGGCACACCAGGTGCCGTTGGCAATACCGGTCCTACGGGGACAGGGGGCACACCAGGTACCGTTGGCAATACCGGTCCTACGGGATCAGGGGGCACACCAGGTACCGTTGGCAATACCGGTCCTACGGGGACAGGGGGCACACCAGGTACCGTTGGCAATACCGGTCCTACGGGACCCACGGATACATCCGCAACATTGGTCTCAGCCGCAGGATTTGGTGAAATAGAACTTTTTACAGATTTCATGATTGACGCTACCGGTTATCCGTTTGCAATACAAAGACTTCAAAACGGAACAGGAGCGGCAAATGCAATATTGGCTCCGACAACAAGTGAAAAAGGGGGAAATATAAAACTAAGCACAGGAACAACTTCTACGGGATATGCATATTGTAAATGTGGTTCCCTTTATACAGTAGTTTCATTTCCAAGCGCTTTCCCTGTAAAAGTTGTTCAAGGTTTAAAGCTTCTCACACTTAGTGACGCCACAGATACATACAGAGTTTTCGCAGGAATTCCGATCAATCCTTCTACAGTAGCTACAGAATCAACAGATGCAATTTACTTTGAATACAACACTGCGATTTCCCCTAATTGGCTTCGCTGTTGTGCGTCTGCGAGCACGTATACCAAATCAGATACAGGGGTAGCTGTTGTTGCAAATACATTATATGAATTGTATTTTGAAGTTAACGCTGCAGGTACGTCTGTTAGCTATTCAATCAATCGAGTAAGCGTAGGCACAGTAACTACTAACATTCCGCAAAATACGCTTCTCCCATTTGGGTTATGGGCGATAATAAAATCCGCAGGTACGGCCAATAGAGATATGTATTTAGATTATCTGGGTTTAAGATATCGAAAATATTAAGGAAAAATATGCCAAACATCTCTGTAGTAAAAACTAACTCCGCAGCGATTATTGAAAATCTTCCGACCGGAAACGGGCTAGTCCTTTATTCACTCTCAACTACTGAAATCGGATATCCCACAGAGATTGAAACTGGGCTGTCTGTTGAAATTCCGACAGGATGGGAAGCACAGTTTTACGTACACAAAGACCTAACATCTGAGAATAATTTTCTGATTATAAATCCCCCTTTACAAGCCGGAATTTCAGATTTGAATTTCAAAATCGTAAGCTTTAATCCTGATTCCGTCAACGTAAGAGCGTCTGAAGTACCACTGGCAACACTCGTATTTCGCAGCATTGAAACCGTTACAATCGTTGACGATACCTAATAAAGAAAACACATGTCTGTCGACCTCGAACCATGGGAATTTCATCCGGGGATAGACACTCAAGAATCGTTTCAAGTGTTCACTCTGTATCTGCAGTTACGCCCACGCCGCTTAGCTGAGGTCGCGACTCTGTATCCTGAACGCTCCTTAGTCACTATCCGTAATTGGGCTAAGTCTGGGCTTTGGGACGAGCGCGCAATCTCTTACGACCAGCATCTCTACAAGATCCAGGTCGAAGCTCGCGTAAAAGAAACGAAAGAAAACGCGGCCGAAATGGCCGAACGTCATACGGAGATGACCCGCCGCGCGCTCGCTATTGCCGAACGCGAGTTTGCAAAGTTGCATAAAGAGTCAATCGAAGCTCCATTCCCGATCCTAAAACCACGCGATTTGCTGCGATTTATGACAGAAGCAATGAAGTTTGAGCGCTTAATTGCAGGTCAGCCCACGGAAATCTTTGACGATCAACGTCTCGACACTACCAAGCTCACGCAAGATCAACTCGATATTCTAGACGAGTTAATGCGCATTATGAAAGGGGAAGAACCAGGTGCGAGCCAAATACATTGAGCACGTCAAAGCGTCTTTAGACTGGTGGGAAGTCTCAGAAGCTTTTCGAAATGCGTTTAACACGCAATCGGTTACGATCTGTCGAAAAGATCAACTCGCTTTATTGCTCGCAAAAAGTGCACTCGAGACGCGACGTTGGCACGCGGTACACAATTACAATTTTGGTAATGTAAAAGCTAACGAACAATACGAAGGTTTTTACACTTGCTTCGCTTGTTACGAAATTGTCCAGGGCGTACGCATTTGGTTTTTCCCAGACGGTCGCGTTGAAAATACCCACACCAAAATTACAACGCAACCTTTCGTTTGCCCTGTACCGCCGGGACATTTCCAAACACGCTTTCGTGCGTATACCAACGCGTATGAAGGCGCACGCGCGTACGTAAGTGCGTTGATTCGTCTCTTCCCTCAATCATGGGAAGCAATGTGTTCCGTTCCGTTACGTCCAAACGTATTCGTACAGACGCTAAAAAAAGAACGGTATTTTACTGGGAGCGAACGCGAATATGTTACCGCAGTCGAGTCCCTTTATAACGAATATTCCAAAAAGCTAAGCCTGCACGATTACGAAGAAAAGGCAAAAAACTCGCAGGAAAAAGAAAATCCGATCGACCTGAAAACTGCAGTTAAAGCCATACAATTCAACTGGTACCAGCTTATCGAATCAGACTTGGAAGAGGATAAAGATTCGGATAAGGAACCTATTGCATGAGCTTGCTATCCGTCAAATTAGACCGCGAACAAATCAAACGTAACGGTTTTTATACGTTCGCTAAGCGCGCCTGGCCCGTCGTAGAAAGCGCGCCGCTACAAGACGGATGGTACCTGAAAGAGACTTGTAACGCGCTTCAAGCTGTCACTCAAGGGCGCATTAAAGACATGGTGATCAACATGCCGCCGGGGACAGCCAAGTCAACGATTGTAAGCGTGTTGTGGCCGGCGTGGTCTTGGCTCGAAAAGCCATTTTGGAGGTTTATTTTCGGCTCGTACGATCCTGGACTTGCGTATCGAGACGCGGAAAAAATGTTTAAACTCGTTGCGTCGCCTTGGTACGTTCAAAGATGGGGAACCTTTTTCACGGGTAACATTTCATCCTTCAAAATCGGAGAGTTTTACAACCGCTTCGGAGGGATGAGGTATTCAACCTCAGTAGGGAGTAGTGGCACGGGACGCCATGGACACGTGAGAGCGGTTGACGATCCGAATAAAGCCGCAGACGCAGAAGGGGGATCGCGCGCGGTTAGTGCGGCGCTTGAGAAATCAAACGTTTGGTGGCGGGGCACAATGGGCGCGCGTACTGTTGATTGGCGCAATTTCATTTCGCTTGTGAGCATGCAACGCTTACACGAAAATGATTTATCTCAACAGTGCTTAGCTGAGGACGGCTATAAGCATTGGTGCTTACCTCTCGAATTTGAACCGGAACGCGCTTGCATACTCCTAGACGACCAAGGCGAGCTTGTTGCAAGAGATCAACGCACGCAACAAAACGAAGTTTTACATCCCGCTCGTTTTGACGCGGAAGCTGTTTTACGTTTAAAAAAACGTCTCGGAGAATTGAACTACGCAGGACAAGCACAGCAAAGACCCGCTCCCAAAGGCGGCCTGCTTTTCAAACGCGAAAGCTTTCAATATTTTCGTCTCGCAGACATGCCGTTATCTGCGACATTTTCTTGTCTGTCGATCGATTGCACATTCAAAGATCAATCAACAAACGACTTTGTAGCACTTGAAATTTTAGGAAAAAAAGCCGCGCAATTTTTCGTTTACGATTCGGTTTTAGAACATGCAGATCTTGAAAACACGATTCGTCTCGCGTTACAGATGCTGAAAAAATGGGAACGCATAAACGCCGTTCTTGTTGAAGGGAAAGCAAACGGTCCCGAAGTTATCAAAGCCTTGCGCAAGGTGTTGCCAAACGTCTTAGAAATAAATCCAAAATCTTCTAAGTACGAGCGCGCGCAAGCGACGAACATCTATTATCAAGCGGGATCTGTTTTTCATTTAGAAGGCGCATCTTGGCTTGATCGTAAGGAACTGAACTTAGAACAGTTTCCAAAAGGTCGAAATGATGACGATGTTGACTCAACAACACAGGGGTTGCTGTGGCTTGACGAATCTTCATCTGTAGATTTTTCCTCAGCCATGTCTCGCTTTAAACAAGAACTTCAAGCCGGCGCATTCTCGCGTCATTATTCGGTGATTTAAATGGGCATTCGAGACGCGATTAACGTCATAGGCAACCTAGTTACGCGCTCGGATAGCTGGGCTAATTTAGTAACAGGACTTGGCACCGCGCGAGATAAAACAACAGGCACAACTTTTATTCCTGGTTTTCAACTTACTTCGCAACAACTTTCAGATCTGTATACGCATAATGCGCTCGCACGTCGCATCGTCGATCGCCCCCCGCGCGAATGTTTAAAAGGCATTTTACGTGTAGAAGGGTTCGGCGAAAACGATACAGACGTCCAAAAATATATTAAGCCTTTTCAGCTCACACCAAAAATCGTTCGAGCGTGGGCATGGGCACGTCTGTTTGGTGGATCTGCAATGTGGCCACTTGCCAACGACGGCTTAAAACTAGACGAGCCTCTTGGGGAATACTATTCACACGTTGAATCGATTGAGATTATCGACAAACGATTCCTTTACGTAAAACACCTTTATCAATCGGGACCTAAAACCGGACAACCTGAGATTTATACGTGTGGACGTTTCAACGCAAAGCAAGGCGTCTTTGACGTACACGAAAGTCGTCTAGTTTTTTTCCCCGGAGCAATGACAGAGGATCAAGTTCGTTTAAATAACGGACACTGGGATCACAGCGTTTTACAAGCGTGCATAGACGATCTTAGTTCTGCAGGCGAGGTTTGGAAAAACATTCAATGGCTTGTTTCGGATGCGAATCAACCCATTTGGAAATTAAAAAATCTTTGGTCTATTGCTGCGCAAGGCGGACTAGAAGATCTTAAAACGCGCTATCAAATTTTAGACATGTCCCGTTCGGTAGGACGTGCGGTTTTAATTGATAAAGACGAAGAAGATTTCAGACGCGAGTCAACTTCGTTTGCGAGCTTGCCTGAGATCTCCGATCGAGGTTGGAAGATACTCGCAGCCTCTGCAGAAATGCCCGTAACCGTGCTCATGGGCGAAAGCCCTGCAGGCCTTAACGCAACCGGCGCAAGCGATTTAGAATGGTGGTACGCGCTTCTGGAAGCTGATCGCGTACAACGTTTCGAGCCTCCCGTTGAAAGACTTCTAACGATTCTTTTACGCGCGGAAGCGTCTCCTGTAGATCTCGAAATTGATTTCGATTTTTCAATTCGCTGGCCCGAGATGCGTAAGCCAACGACAAAAGAAAAAGCAGAAATCTATTTGCTCCAATCTCAAGGTGACGCAATCAATATTGATAAGCAAGTCGTACTTCCGGAAGAGGTAGCAATCTCGAGATTTGACAGACCTGATGCTGAGTTAAAACTCTCTCGCAAAGCACTAGATTCGCGTCAACAAATTCTCGATACGGATTTTCCCACACTCTTAGCCGAACAAAAAGGCGGAAGTATTTTAGGCAGTCAAAATCCAACTGGAATGCCGCACAGTTTTCCGTCTTTATCTACAAGTGAAGATAAAGACTCAAGCGCAGCTAAAGCCGCAATAGGAACGGTAACTAAAGAGATCCCTCCACCTCCGGAAAGTGCAACATTCTTCCGCGGCGATCCTGGCAAGGGACAACATGGCTAGCGCTTTATTTCGCAAGCTCAATCGCACGTCAAAGGACGTAGAAGCTTTGAGAAAAATTGCGCCTCGGGAGCCGCGGGCGGAACGTTTGCGATACTCGAAAAAAGCTAGTTTGCTTTGGGAGCTTTGGCGAGCCGCAGTCTCGGAAGAAGCCGGGTTTAGGTTAGACGCGCGTCCGCGATTTTTTGGAACGTTTTACGATTTACTTAAAGCCGCGCGCATCCCTGGATTCTTACGCGGACACGGATCCGATCTCGCAGCACGCAGTAAAAAATACATGCAAAGCGTCGCTCGAATCGAAGTTAAAATCCCAAATGAAGGGCTCCGCATTGAAGAATACGTAGAAGAAAATATCAAGCTTATTACGGGATTAGCCGAAGAACAAATCGGTTTGCTTACTAAAATCTTAGACGTTGCTTTACGCGCGGGATTGCGGTCCGAAACCATTGCACCAGACATTCGCAAAATCTTAGATGTAGGCGAATCTCGCATACAACTTATTGCACGTGATCAAACTCTTAAAGGCGCCGCGCTCTTTAATCGCCTCGCACAGACGTCCGCAGGGGTAGAAGAGTACACGTGGCTTACAGCTAAAGATGAGCGCGTACGGCCTGAGCATGCGGTGTTACACGGGCAAACATTTCGTTTCACAGATCCCCCGGATACTGGCAACGGGTACAATAACCCGGGCGAAGATATACAATGTAGGTGCGTACCTGTGCCTATAATTCCGCTATTTGCAGGAATCTAAAGTGGATATCTCATCTGTTATCATAGGAGGCGTTCAAATTCTCATAACAGTGGGAGGCGGAATCATGGGTTTGCAGTTCAAAAATATCAAAGAACGCATCGAACAGGTCGCAAACCGCAGCGAACAAATAGCCGAAGAATTGCGAGAAAAAGCAATTGAAGTTGAGACACGCTTAAATAAGAACTTTGAAAAAAGCGAAGGCCAAGACTCTCTCGAATTGCGACGCTTAAACGATTCAACGATCACAGGTTTCGCGCAGCTCTCAAAAGAAGTTCACGAGACGCAATTAGATCTCAAAGAGCTGGAAACACGTTTCATGATTTGGAATGAAATCATTATGCGACAAAGCATTAAACCGCCGTTCGGTTAGTATTGACCGAATTTTTGTTGTCAAGTACAATCGCACCAAGCTTTTAACCCATGGCCACAACTGTAAAAACAACGACCATTTTAAAAATAGTCGTTGTTATCGTTTCGACTGCAACCGCTGCGATCGCACAAATGTGGCCAGCTTCCCCGTGGGCAAATTTATTGACAGCTGTTGCGGCATTCCTTACGGGAGGCGTGATGCTGAAGCGGCCCGGAGATATCAAGCTTCCTGTTGGGACTATTGCCGTGGAAGTGCCTGTGCAGATTGATCCGCAGACGCTTAAGACAACTGTTGTAGAGACAGATGATTTAGAAGGTTCGTCAAAATGAATTCCGTTCAACGATATGAAACAATTCGGCTAGATAAAGTTTCAGATGCGCCTACCGGAATTCGTGTGGACGCAACTGTTAGCAGCGTTGGGGTATTTCCTTATACCAATCCGGACGGATCTATTCGTTACGAATATCGACCGCCAGAAGAAGTGTTTCATCCGGAAAGTTTGCAATCCCTCCGAGATGCGCCGGTAACACTAGGACACCCACCCGGATTATTAACCCCAAAAGAGTGGAAAAAATACGCAATCGGACACGTGAGCGGAGAGCCACGCGCTGACACTGCGACTGGACAAATACATTCGGAGCTTGTGATTTCCGAAGGGGGCGCAGTTGATCACGCACTTGCTAAACGTTTGCACGAATTATCAGGAGGATATCGGTGTAACGCTATCCCGCGCGCGGGTATTACCCCGGAGGGAATACCCGGAGTGCAGCCAGGCTTACGTTACGATGCGGTGCAAACGGCTATCCGATATAACCATATTGGGTTAGGGGGAACGGGATGGGGGCGGCAAGGCGACCGAGCAACGCTAAGACTTGACGGAAACGGCGATCAAATTTTTCCGGACGCGGATTCGGAGGACAGTAAAACAATGAAACTAAAATTCAGAATAGACGGAAAAGATGCGGAAATTGAGTCCGGATCTGCAGAACATTTACAGCTTCAAGCTCGGCTCGATGCTGTTACAGCACGCGAAGCTGAGATTATGGAAATGAAGAAAAGGTTGGACGCTATTACCGCAGAGCGTGACGGCCTTGCGACCGAAAAGAAAAATCTCCAAATCCGTTTAGACGAGGCGCCAAAAATTGCACTCGAACAGGTTAAAGCCCGATTAAAATTAGAGACGACGGCTCGACAATTCCTCGGAAAAGATGCAAGATTTGACGAGAAGTCAGATGAGCAGATACGGATCGCTGTCATTCAAACCGCGGACAAAGACTTTCGCGCCGATGGTAAATCAGAAGATTACTTGGCAGCATCTTTTGACTTCTATACACGCAAAGAGGCGCAGGCAGCAGGAGACCGCACGTCAGCACTTTATGCGCTTAACACCAGCGTAAGAATCGATACTAGCGAAAGTCCGCAGGGGAGCGGGGCTGACGAGCGTTTCGATGAATCGAACGCAGATTCAGATCTCGCACGCGAGCGTTTTAAGAAACGAGCTCAGGCACTCTATAAACAGCCATTAGGCGTTTCTAAAGCACGCGAAGGGAGTCGATAAATGGCATTACCGTTTTATCCTGCGAAGGGTTTGCCAGGCATGCCCACAGATGGGCGCTTTGGTACCACAGGACGGGTTATTACTCGAGCCGCTCAACAATTTTTGGGCTTTGGTAAGTTCGTTAGCAAAGGCGCAAACGACAAACGCGCTAAGCTCCCTACTATTGCAGCTGACGTTACGACAACGGGACTCGGATTTGTGATCCGAGATCAGATGCAAGATCCTAACATTGCCGTCGACGGATACGCGCAATTTAATGCCGTACCTATTTTAGAGGACGGGCCAATCTATCTTACATGCGAAACTGTCGCAGCGTTTGGTGGACAAGTTTATGTGCGTATTACGACAGCTACAGATGGGACAGATCTCGGAAACATTCGCAACGATGGAGATAGCGGCAAGGCGATTTTGCTTCCGCGCGCACGTTTCGAAGAAACGATAACAGCCGCAGGACTCGTAGCGGTCAACGTAAAAATGGGCGGAGCCACTTGAGAAGGATTTGTAAATGTCGAAACTAATAGAGACTCCCGCCTATCTAAATACAATGTCAACTCTCGGATTTGATCTGAGAAAAGACGCAAACGAAGTCGCCATTATTTCACGTCAACTTGAGTATATTAAAGCCGCAACCTATGACGTTGAATACATCAGTTCTCAATGGCGTAAGTTTATTCCTCCGGGTAACGATGTAGAAGCGTGGGCGCAGGAATACGGTTTTGACGCCTGGGATCGAGTCGGAAGAGCAAAAATTATTGCGAACTACGCAGACGATCTTCCGTATGTTGACGCATTCGTAAGACGTACGCGCGCGCAAATTAAAGGTCTCGGAGACGCTTACTGGTATTCCGTAGACGACTTGCGACGTACGGCACACACAGGCAACCGTCTCGATCAACGTAAAGCAGAAGCCGCACGGGATGCAATCGAACGCGAAATGGATCAAGTTGCGGCGGTTGGCAATGTAGATTATGGGCTAGTTGGTTTGCTTAACAATCCGAATGTCGCTGTAGTTACACCAACTGCAGGAGATTGGACTGCAGCAACAACCGCAGTTCAGATTTTTCAAGATCTAAACAAACTTGTCAACTCTGTGCTTACTGCCTCTTCTCAGGTTTATAAACCCGATACAGCGCTGCTTCCTCCCAGTCGTTATGCGTATCTTACACAGCCTGCAGGCGTAAATCTTGATCGCACCATTTTGGATTTGTTCCTGCAAACAAATCCCTACGTCAAAAATATCGACCAGTGGTGGTATCTTGAGACGGCTAACGCTGCAGGTACAGGACCGCGTATTGTTACGTATTTACGCGATCCGAAGATTTTAGATTTCACTGTACCGCTTGATTTTACGCAACACGCGCCGCAGCCGAAAAATCTTATTTTTCATGTTCCGTGTGAAGCCAAAGTTGGCAATGTAAATATATATCGACCGCAGGCTGTTGCGTATATGGATCTTGTGTAAGGAATTTCCAATGATTGAAGTTCAAAATCCGCAAGACTTAAACCTAGAAACACCAGCGTTGATTTTGATTAACGCAATGCCAGGCGGGAATCCAATTCGGATTTTTCACGATCATCTCGGAGCTAGTGAAGCTATTACTGTCCCTTCTCCTTTTAATGCACAAGGCAAGCCACAGGTTGCTGCGTTGCCGCTTGAACACGTTGTCCGGTATCTCCCTGAGCTTTTGATTTGGATGCACAAAGGTTATGTGTTGGTACGGTACCGCGAAGGGAAGGAAGCGATACAGCTTTCTCCGGAAGAGGTGAGCAGCCTCTTTAAGCAACGCGCGCAAGATCAGGAGCAACAACGGCAAGCGCAGGCGCAGGCAACACAACAGCAAAGGGCCGGAGGCGTCCCTGCAGATACGTCACAGCAATGGCGTCAGGCGCCTACGCAGCCTTCTAGCGCTGATGTTTCGCAGCAACCCCCCCAATTCCCCCCGCCGCTTGCATCCGGATATTCTGGACAAACAAAATCCACGCAAACGAAAAAATAGACGGTGCTTTCCGCAGACGATTTTCTAATTCGATTTCCTGAGTTTGCGGAAGCGGATCCTCAGTTGATTGTGGCTTGTCTGTTAGATGCTACCGAGCGCACAAGTTCGGTGGTTATGAAAGATTTAACAGATCAAGCCATAGGTTTGTTAGCGGCGCATTTGCTTTCTATTTCCCCATGGGGACGTAAAAATCGGAAAGAGGGCGCCCCTCAAAAAACCACATACGAAGAAGAACTTTATTGGATCCAACGCATGCGTGGGCATGGGTGGGGATCGCTGTGACAAATAGAATTGAGATCAAAGACAAGGGCTTTAATCGTTTAATGAAAACGATTAAGCGAACGCAACCTGCAGTTCAGGTTGGTGTCTTTGGAATGCATGCTGCGAGTGCTCATTCTAAAAGCAAAGGCGTTACGCAAGGCCAGTTAGCAGATTGGTTTGAGACCGGGACACGTGATCACTATTCGGCTCCGAAACAAAAAACTCAATCGCGTTCAACAGAAAAATCTGTCAAAAAATCTGTTAAAAAGCAAAGCCTTTTTGGACGAATAAAAAAAGGCGTTCGTAAAGTCGGACACGATTTGAAAAAAGCTGCGCTCGCAAAGCCTGAAACTCCAAAGGTTAAACAGGGCATGCCGGCACGTAAATGGCTAAGCGGATACGTGGACAAGAATCGCGTGCGGATTCAAAAGATGCTCCGAGTAGGCGCGGAAGCGATCATTAAGGGTACGGAGACTCCTGAAAGTTTTTTCCAAAAGCTCGGCTTACAAGCGGTTGGAGAAATCCAGAAACGAATTTCAGACGGGATCGCTCCGCCTAATGCCCTGTTAACGATCGCACAGAAAAAGAGTTCGAAGCCGCTTATCGATACGGGACAATGGCGCGGTAACATCGCAAGCGCAGTTATTCTCAGAGGTAAAGGCGTTACCAAATGAGCTTGCGCTTGCTCTTTACAGGACTCAAGACGCTTGTTAACGAGCTTGCCGAGCTTGAGCCTGCATTGAGTACGCCCGGAACTGAAACCGTAACCACAGGCAAAGACCAGTCGCAACCGTATCCACCTAAATCAAGCATCGTCTTAGGTGTTCGATTCCTTCGCAGTCACGCAACAATGACAGACGAGCTTACTCGAGATTATGACGACACAGTGCACTTGATTCGGCAGACGGTTGAAGGCAAACGCGAAGTTACAATTGAGATCAGCGGTACCAGTGAATATGCGGAAGATGACGCGTTGCTTTTCCCTATTCTTGAAAATGTTCGAACGCGTTTAGGGATCCCCCGCAACCGCGCGCGCTTGCGCGTATTCGGTGCGGCGATCGCAACTGTAGACGATATTGTGGACGCGTCGTTTAGAGCTCCGGACGGAAGTATTATACAAGCAGCGTCATTTACGATGCTCTGTAATATGAACGTTTCGTACGAAGATCTCTCCGAACAGACTATTGAAAGTGTAGAAACCGAAGGAACTTTTGACGCATGAGAGGTTGTATTCCATGGCATTAAATGACGTCGCAATTATAAACATTTCCGCAACGTCTACAACGCTCACGCAAAAGGGCTTTGGGACAATATTGATCGCGAGTTATCACACGTTGTGGACAGATAAACTTGTTCACTCGTATACAGACGCAGATCAATGGATCACTGAAGGCGGCCACACTTACGACCCTACGTACAAAAAATTAGCGGCTGCGTTCGGTCAAAAAATCCGACCTGAAAAGGTTTTAGTCGGAAGGCTCACTGCGCCTTATACGCAGGTGCAATGGCTCACGATTAACGGGACAGTAGCCGAAGAAAACAAATTCGAATTTGTTGTGTATGCAGGGACACAATCCGTTACCGTTTCCGTAACTGCAGACGCAGATGACGCCGCAGAAGATATTGCTGGCAAGCTTGTAACGGCGATTGGTTCAGGTATTACCGGGCTTACTGCGGCCGCAGACGCAACAAAGGTCACGTTAACCAGCGTCCCTGGTAAAATCGTTTACATAAAATATTGGACGTCTAATCTCAGATACGAAGATAAGACGCCGGATTTTGGGATCGCAGATCAACTCGCAGCGATCAATCTAGAAAATAACGATTGGTACCAATTGGTAACGGATATCAATTCGAAGGCGACAACAATCGCAGCCAGCGATTGGCTCGAAACTCAAACGAAATTATACGCAGCACAGACCGCAGATTGGCAAGCGTTACTCAATGCGGACAACACAAATGTAATGTGGGTTTTGAAAAACCAAACCCAAGGCCGCACGTATTTTGCTCCGAACCGAACGACAGACACGGGAGATATGGCAGACGCCGCAATGGCCGCGCGTATCGCAGTTTGGGCTCCCGGCTCGTATACATTAATGGGCAAAGATTTCGCGGGGATTTCGGTTGATCCGCTTACGCCTACACAAGTTGATTTCTTACGAGCGCAAAACGGAAACGTTTACATTACGACGTCAAACGTAAATCATTTGTTGGACGGTAGAGTCGTTGGCGGGGAATGGATCGACGTTGTTATTTTTATCGACTGGCTTCGCATCCGTATGCAAGAAGATTTCTTGTTGTTGTTTACAACAAATCCGAAAGTCGGATTTACAGACGTAGGCGGCGTGCAAATCGAAGGCGTTATACGTCAACGTTTACAACTTGGCGCAGACGCAGGTGGTATCGATCCTAAGCCAGGATGGGAAGTTACCGTCCCCAAAGTTGCAACGATTGCACCTGCAGACAAAGCCGCACGTAAATTTCGAGTCGCTAAATTCAAAGCTTCGCTAACTGGTGCGATACATCTAGCCGAAGTAACAGGAACTCTAGTCGTATAAAGGAGCTAAATCCTAATGGCAAATCAAACATTTTTTTACGACCCGAGTCAAATCGTTCTCCTTGTTGCGACGATCCCAATTAGCGGATTTCAAGACGGTGAAATGCTCGCAATCGCTTATGAAGCCAATCTTTATGAGGCTTACGTAGGCGCGGACGGAGACACAACCCGCGCGCGCATTCTTAACTCAAATGCAAAAATGACGATCAAGCTTGCACAATCGTCACGCTCAAACGACCTCTTTTCTGCGTTGATCAATACAGGCGGGTTATTGTCCGGCGCCGCTGACGTAGTCCCTATCCTTGTTAAAGATTTGCAAGGGACGACGCTTTTTGTTTCTGCGAAAGCGTGGATAGAGAAGATCCCAGACACAGGTTTTGATAAAACGATCAAAGCAATTGAGTGGCCGTTTTATTGTTCTTCCGTCGCTCACTTTATTGGCGGTAGCATTACGTAGCGAGAAAATAGGTAAGGACTATGAAAGAAGAAATCGTAGAGATCGGGGGATTTTCATATAAAATTCGACAGCTCCCAGTTGAAGAAGGTCTCCCTCTTTTCAATCGTGCGGCTTCTATTGTAACTCAGTTGCAAGGCGAGATTACAAAGAAATCTGAATTTGCAAAACAGATTTCCGAGCTACTCGAGAAGGAACCGGAAGGCGTTGCAAGGGATACGCGCGTTGCCATAGGCCTCATGGGAGAGATGTTTATCTCTGTCGTTTCGCGTCCCGATTTTAGTGATCACATTCTTGCATTTGTAAAAGGTTTCCGTCCTGCTTCTGCGTGGTTAAAAAGCGCGCAACAAGAAATTGAATTGTCTGGTTTCGATTTCAATTTGCATTTTGCGGGTCGCTATCGTGACGTTTACAAATGGGTTTTTCATTGCATGCGCGTGAATTTTGGAGACGATTTTTTAGCCCTTTTCGAATCGTCAAAAGACGCAAGCCCCGAGTCAAAGGGGAAACCGTCACAATCGAGATCCCCGATAGCGCAGGCGTGAATTGGCCCGTCTGGCGGATCGTCATGTCGCAACGCTTTAACGCCACGTATACTGAGGTCTTAACGCACTGGTCTGTACGCGACGTCCGCGCGGCTTTGGAATTGATTGAAGTACACGAGGAAGCGGAAGCCAAAATGCAGCTTAACGCTCGGAGAGGCTAGCAAATGGCACTACGCGAAGTTCTTGCCTATTTCGGTTTTAAGTTTGATCACACAGAGGCAAACAAGGCCGAGAAAAAAGTCCACGGGCTAGAAGAGCAGTTTGGCCATTTTAAGCATGCGTTAGAAGGCGCGGCGTTTACATTTGTTGGCAAAAAGACGATCGAGACGTTAGTTGAATGGGCGAAGCATGTAGCCGAGTCTCGTAACCAGCTCGTTAATATGTCCGAACGTTTGGGCATGTCTGCACAGCAATTGCAAGTTTGGCAATATGCCGCGCACATGGCCGACGTCTCCGTTGACGAGCTTTATACAAGTTTAGGTCAACTTGGCCGAACGTTACCAGACGCAGCGAGAGGGGAAGGCGAGCTTGGTAAACTTTTTCAACAGATGGGAGTGTCCGCAAAAGACGGGCATGGCGGAGTAAAACAACTCGGAGACATTTTACCGGAGATCTTTGAGAACTTCCAAAAAATACCGGAAGGTCCGTTGCGTTCGGAAGCCGCTTTCAAAATCTTTGGAAGAGCTGGTAAAGCAATGCTTCCGTTTTTAAACGAAGGTACGGAAGGACTTAAGAAGATGACATCCGAGTTTGGAGAACTCGGAATCGTAATTACTAAAGAAGCAATCGAGGCTGCTAAAAAGTACGAAGAATCTTCAAAGAAACTTGATTTGGTTATAACAAGTTTAAAAACCAAACTTGTTGAATGGCTTATCCCTGCACTCACTTGGCTCAATGAAAAATTAACTAAAGTGAGTCGAAAGTTTTTGGAGTGGAATAAGGAAACGCACTTTCTGGAGACGACCGGTAAGATTCTCATGGCAATGGGAGTAGGCGGGTTGCTCGCAGGCCTAACGAAACTTTTGCCCTTGCTCGGTAGATTAATGTTCATGGTGTTCCGTGTCGCGTTACCATGGGCACTTCTTTATCTTTTGGTAGACGATTTTTGGGGGCTTTTTACTGGTAAGGATTCGCTTGTCGGAGGGATTTTAGACGGTCTATTCGGAGAGGATGCGTCTAAGAAATTTGTAAAGTTTTGGCAAGACGTTGGAAACGAAGCGAAAGGGTTTTTCAACGATCTGTTTACAAATACTGGCAAATGGAAAGACGACATGGGGATTCTCTTAAAAGGGATTTTCACAGGTGATGTCTTTCGTTTTATTAAAGAGTCGTGGGGACCGTTTGGAACGGAGCTCGGAGTCGCTTTATGGACTGCCGTTTTTTGGCCGTTCCATCGCATGGAATGGTTTAAGAAAATTATCAAAGAAGTTCGCGAAGGTCCTTCCGCAAACAATGCGTTAGAAGGACAGCGCGAAGCTGCAAAGCCGTTTGTAAAAGCGCCTGAGTCTACGATGTCCGAAGATCCCTACAATGCTTTTCCGAACCAACTCGAGTCCGATATAAATGGTTCGCGGCAAGTGGCTTTGCCGCCGTCTGCGTTTCGCGGCGCAGGTCAAGGATCAGGAGGCGCAAGTGGTGGCGTGTCTCAACAAGTCAATTTCGGCAGTACAGAAATCAATCTGAATTTGCCTTCAGGTTCCACCAAAAATACAGCAGACGCGGCCGCACGCGCGTTAGCAGAAGAGCAGGAGCGACAGCGTCGACAAGCTCTGAAAGCGCTTGAGTCGCAATCCTCGCAAGGCTTTGGCAATATGAGCGGAGCGGGAGGGGCTAGCGGCCGATGACAAAGTACATCGGAGAAAAACCTAAGGACACGTTGTCTTATCTAACGTGGTTTGATCGCAGTGGCGCTTTGCAATTGTTGCGACCCGATTTGCTTCTCATGGAAGAGGCAAGTTCAAGCGCTTCAGTGACGTCGCACCCAGTCGAAGAAGGTGGGAATATATCTGATCACTATCGATTAGAAGAAAAGACATTAACAGTCAGTTTGCTTTTCTCTAATTCTCCTGTACGCGGGGATTTGTCGCCGTCTGCTAAAGGAGCGTTTACAGATATTATTTTGCAATATCAACCTGAACCTGAAAAGCGTTTTCCATTTTCGCCCGGAGGAATAACGCGCACGGTTTTAGGCGGCGTTGAAAGCTTGTTAGGTCTTGCAAAAACGTTACCGGAAACGATCTCAGCTTTTGGTTTTGACGAGGTACCGAATCGTATCGGAGAAGCGGTTAACGTACTTACACGATTGCAGGAAGAAGGTATTCTTATCTACGTGTCTACATCTGTTGCTCTCTACGATAACATGGCTTTAGAGCATATTAGTTATCAACGCAGTAACGCGCCTCCCAGTGACAGTATTACAATTTCGTTATCGCTTAAGCACGTGTCATTTGTTGAGAGTAAAGAAGCGGACACGTTACCCGTAGAACCCCGTGGGACGCTTGGAACAAAAACCGGAGGCAGTAACACTAAAAAGAAAACGGAAGAAGAAGTAACGGAAAAACCCGATACTCGAACACTTGCACAGGCTCTCGCAAATGGTGCAGGAACTTCGGGTAAAGGGATAGGGTCCGCGATTAAAAATATTTTTACCCCTTTGCCCTAAAAGACCATGGCAATTTCTGAAAGCGGTTTTGTAGGCGACATCCTTCCGGTGCTAGAAAACGCGCCATTTTTTGAAAACCGCGTCTCGCTTGATGGTTCTGATTATCGTCTTTATTTTGCTTGGAATGATCGCGCTAACGCCTGGTTTATGAGCCTTCGCGATTTAGACGGCGAAGAAATTATAAGCTCGATCAAGATCGTTTGTAATGTCTTGTTATTACGCAAACACCAATGGGATCCGCGCGTACCCCCGGGACAAATCGTTTGCGTAGATCCAACCCGCAAAATTGACGCTCCACACTTTTTAGATTTGAACACACGTGTCTATCTCACCTATTGGGACGTGGCAACAATTAGAGAGCTTCTCTCAGGTGCCTAATCTTTTTGGCCGCACTTATGAACTCGAAATTGGCAAGCGCCGATTTACAAAGCAGCGCACGTATTTCGAAGTTGAAAAAAGTATTAAGCCAGATCCAAATACTGCTGAGATCAAGATCTATAACTTGAATGAGACGGAACGGAACGAGCTTTCCAAAGGCTTCGAAGAACAATTAAAAAACAAGACCGCAAATGTAGGCACGCTCGTAAGGCTTTCTGCAGGTTATTTAGAGACGCGGCCAATCCAAATTTTTTACGGTAATCTCATTCACGTGATGCATACGTTTGACGCGCAAGATATCATTACGACGCTTAGCAGCGGAGACGGGGTAGAGGCCTATCAGAAAGCTCGTATTCATGCGAGCTTCGGTCCCGGGACGCAAGCGAGCTCCGTCTTTCAAGCACTTGTTAAGGCCCTGAATTTAAAGCCCGGTAACGCACAGCGCGCGCTTGAGAAGTTGGTTAAGGATAAGAGCGCAAGTATGTATCTGCAGGGAACCGTACTTTCTGGCTCGGTTGCCAGAGAACTTTCGAATCTATGTCGATCGGCGGGACTTGAATGGTCGATCCAAGATTCAACGCTGTTTTTCACTGACATTAAACCGTTGCAAGCTGCAACCGCAACGGTGTTGACCTCTCGTAACGGCCTTGTCGGAAGCCCGTCAATTTCAAATAAGGGGATTGTTTCAGGACGTTGCTTCATTCTTCCGGGGCTAATCCCGGGTCTGCAAATCCAATTGAAGGCACGGTTCGTTCAAGGGTTATTCCAGCTCGCTAAGGTCAAATATACAGGCGACACGCATGATACGGCTTGGTATTGTGATTTTGAAGCTGTGCAAGTTGGAACAAGTCCTGAAATTGTGGAAGAAAAGCGAAAGCGCAAGACATGACAATCGCTCCTAGCTTTGTAGATTTGATCCGACGTGCGTTAGATTCGCGGCTCGCAGACGTTCATGTAGCGTTACCCGGAGAGGTACAAACATTTGACGCAGATAAACAGGTCTGTGACGTCAAACCTTTAATCAAATCCTTGGTGCCTACAGGGGACGGTGAATTGTTTCCGGAAGCACTTCCCATCCTTCCCAATATCCCTGTCTCGTATCCCCGCTCTGAGGATTTTCAATTCTATTTTAAATTGAAAAAGGGAAGCGGCGTTCTTCTCATTTTTTCGGAACGTCCTTTAACCGAATGGTACACAACGGGACTTGAGTCCGTACCTTTAGACGCGCGCATGCATGGGCTGTATGCCGTTGCTATCCCGGGGCTTTATCCTGCAATGAAGCCGATGGTAACAACGGGACTCGGAGAAGCTCACATAGGGCTCACGAACGGGCCTAAGCTTGTCTTTGAAAGCGACGTTATTGAAGTGCGAGGCGTTGGGGGTGCTGCTGAGGATATCGCAATCGCGTCCAAGGTCATGGCGCAATTTGAAGCGCTTAAGACTGCATTAACAGGAGCCGCGGACGGGGTAGGCTACGGGACCGCGTTGAAAGCTTTACTCGCGGGACCGCCCGGAGCACCAGTAAGTTTGTGGCCAACGGCCGGCGGGGTAGGCACTTCTAAATTTAAGGTGGAACCGTGACCTTCCCGCGCGTAATCAGACTAGATGCGGACGGGGACGCGGATACGACCGGCGGCCGTTTACATCTCACGGAAACACTCCGCGAATACGTAGCGCAGACGCTTTCGTGTCGGCTCAAATTCTTGCTCGGAGAATGGTTCTTAGATGTAAAAAAAGGGACGCCTATGTTTCGTTATATATTGGGCGTCAAAAATCCCGACGTTGAATTTATTAAGAGCGTCTTTGGCAGAGTTATTCGCGGCACTACGGGCGTTGCGGAAATTGTTCGCCTAGACGTCAAGCTTGATAAACGCACGCGAAAATGTTCAGTCGATTTCGAAGTGATGCTGGTTAACGGAGAGACATTTAAAAACCAAGGCGATCACGTCAGTTGGGGAGACACTTAAATGCCGTTCGGTTTATTGCCCACAGGTTTCGTTCGAAAAACACTCACGGATATTTTAAGCGATCTTCGTGCAAAGTCTGCAGGCTTAATCGATCCTCAGCTCGAATCCGACATCACGGATTTATACGGTAACATGAACGGGATCGTAGGTTCGGCTTTAACCGAGCTTTGGGAACAATTAGAAGAGCTAAATGCGCAAGATGATCCGGACGGAGCACAAGGCCCGGGACTTCGCAATCAAGGTGCGTTGCTGGGCTTACAATGGGGCGAGGCTTCGCGTTCGAGAGTACTGCAAACCATCGTGGCTGATGTTGGAACGTTTATTCCTGCAGGCTCTGCGGTTTCGCGGAGCGGTCAAGAAAACATCCGGTTCCTACTAGAAAACGATTTCTTGGCTGCGACCGGGACTACGACCGGCGTTGAATGCTTTGCAGAGACAACAGGCCCAACGCGCGCGCCTGCAGGAACGCTTACAATTATTGCCAACCCAGTTATGGGTTGGACGTCAACAATAAATCCTATAGAGGCGACACTCGGACAGGACATTCAATCACCTGAGTCGTTTCGTAAAGCACTTAAAGCAGAGGCTTCAATCCGAGGGGGCAGTACCGTTGACGCTATTCGAGCGGACATTCTAGCGCTTAACAATCAATTGGAAGGTTTTCCAATTTTAGATGCAATCGTTGTTGAGAATACTCGCAACGTACGTGACGCTAATGGCATTCCCGCTAAATCGTTTGAAGCAATGATTTTTGACGGCAGTATCGTAAACAACAACTTAATCGCACAAACAATTTGGGACTCGAAAAGCGCCGGTATTTATTCGTATGGTAATCAAGTAGGGATCGCGATCGACAAACGAGGCGACTCGCATTCCGTTCGATTCTCCCGTCCTGTCGCTCAACAAATTCAAGTTGAATATGTGCTCGCTGTCGACTCTACTTTTTCTGGAACCGCAGCTTTCAAAATTAGCGTTTCAAATGCAACAAATCTTAGATTTAGTGTTGGGGAAGATGTCATCTACAAATGGCTTGAAGCCGCAGCATTCCAAGTTCAAGGTGTGAAAGACGTTCTCAATTGCCGTGCGTGTATTGTCGGGGGCACGTATGATACGCGTAATATTCCTATTTCTGCGAGACAGCGGGCACACCTGAGCAATTTGGATATGTTTGTCACTACCTTCGTTTACGAGGATGTATAAAATGTTTGAAAAGGATTCGCAACACGTTGAACGTGGTCTTTCGCGTCCTATCGAACAGTTTAAAAACAAACCGAAGTTTCGCCTGCTTTTTCTAAAAGGATTCTTAGAAGAAATTCAGGAGCTTGAAAACGCGATCGACAGCGTTTACTTTGGACGCTTTTTAGAAAATGCAGTTGGTGTCCAACTTGATAAAATCGGCAGACGTTTACAAGAAGAACGCAAAGGTCGCGAAGATGAACTCTATCGTCTTTGGTTAGGCGTTCGCGTCAAAGTCAATCGGAGCTTTGGACGTGTTAAAGATATTATTGAAATTCTAAGTCTTGTTACAGATATCGAATTTCATTACAGAGAACATAGCATAGGGCCCGCAGCATTCATAATCGAATTTGAGTATTCGCATGTCAGTACTGATGTTGAATGGTTCCGAACGCTCGAAAATTTAGTACGAGAAGCAAAAAGCGCGGGCGTTGCTTATTCTCTTATTTTCCCTACGCGTACTACTAGCATTACTCCGGAAGCGTTTTATCCGTTTCGTTTGTGTAACGTAGGCGATGTGTCTGATCCCCATTTAGGATTAAGCTTTCAGCAACTGACAACAGAATTTGGTGGATACCTGTCGCATGTGCGAACGGGCTAGAAAGAAGCAACGCTATGCCGTTTCCTGAACCGCTTGAATGGGCTATTGAAGGATCGTACGACGCAGGTTCGTTAGATTGGAGTAACGAACCTCGCAAACAAGATCCGGGACTCGCGCAACGTAGAGACGGATTCGATCCTAATCAGCAGGTTCCTGCGCCTTGGCTTAATTATATTTTTAATAATTTTGATCAAGCGTCTACTACTTTTTTACATCAAATTTTTAAGAATTGGACCGGACACATTCTAAACGAAGACGCAGGAATTTTAAACTCCATCCCTGGCGGCGTTTTTACAGAAACTGAGATTTTCGGAAAAGGTTTTACAGAGCTCTACACTAAAATCGCAGTTGCTTCCGGAGCTTACGTCCTAGCTCAAAAACCTGTTATTTTCGCGGCAATGTTTGACGGTTTTGCAATAGGAGTTTCAGGGTATCAATGGACACGCGTTTCAAGCGGGATTGAAGATGTTACTGATCCTGATTCGTATCCACTAGATATGGCTTCGTTACCCAATCGAATTTTTGTAGCTGGATGGGAGGATAACGGCCGTTTAAAATATACGGACGGATCGAATTTTACATTTTTAGAGGTCAATACAGGACTTACAGAGTTTTTAAACACGGTAACCGTTCTTGATCCAAATGGCACTTATCGTATCTTGGTAGGTGGATTTGGCGCTGGGGCAAATCAAATCGCATATTCGGAAGACGGCACAACATGGACAGTGTGTGCAGATACGACGTTAGCTCAGGATTCAGAACACCGTATCATCAGTTTTGCAAGTTCTCCTAACGGCGAAACTGTTATTGCTGTTATGGCTAATACCGATCGCATCCTTGTTTCGTCTGACAAAGGTTCTACGTGGACGATTGCGCTCGCAGGCGGGGAACTGACTCAACATGTTCACGTTGAAAAACCTTGTTTTGGTGTGACATATAACGCAGTTCACGGGATATTTTTTGTGCTCGGAGCTAACGGGTTTTGCGCGTCAGCAGACGGGATCGCTTGGGAAAAATTTGTGGGCTCACCTGCAACTCCGGGATTTCCTTCTTTAGGAGACGGACGCGGCATTCGTGCATTTGGTCGTCATGTTGCGAGTCTTGGACCCGCAATTGCAGTCTTAGCTAATCCTGAAATGCTTGGAAATTTTACTCGTATGGGTGTTTACTATTCTTTAGATGCGGGTTTCAATTGGTATTTTTCCGATTTCGGACGAGTTTTATCTGTAACTTCCGGGGATTTCAGCAGCGCAATGCCAAACACTCTTAAGCGTGTGGGCGGAAAATTAGTCGCGTTCGGAGGCGGTCAAATCTATACAACGCCCGATCTCGAAACGACTTCTTCGGATTTGCTTTTTATCCCGGCTTAATTTCGCCGTACAGAAACAATGGGCTTGAGTTTGAATCGGATTCCGTCAATAGGATTCGGTGTTTCCCCGGGTTTATAAGACTGGACGTAGTCTCGAAGCCGCTTAAGGTTCGGTTGGAGGTACGTGCGAGGAATTACAGACTCGCAAACGATCTCATAGTCCCAGACCTCCCGATGAGATGTGCCCTGCGGGACGTTAATCGGCGCGCCGGCTGCGTTTAAAGCCATGACCGTAGTCCGGATGTCACCTGAGGTCTGAGCTTGCTGTGCGAGCAAATGCAGCTCCTCCCGGGCTTGTTTCTGAGCTGAAAGATAAGCGCCTACTTTGTCGCGTAAGATGCGCTCACAGATTTTGATTTGATCGAGCGGTTCGGCAAACCAGCTGCGAATTTCTTTCAGTGCTTCTTTAAGCGGACCTGTTGCGCGTTCGAGCCGCTCTTCTAACGAGTCCTTACGTACAAGGATCTCCCTAAGAAGCTCATTTGCAACACGCAGGGCGCCGTCATTCGCAACCGGAAAGTTTTGAAGCATCTCGAGTAAGCCGGGAGCGTCGGCTGTGTCGGCGGCTAACTTCTCGCGTTCGTCAATGGGGACGGGAATGAGTTTCGTTGCCATATTTATCAACGGTGAGTTGCTCGTACGAGCACCCTGGATTTGCTTTTATGAAATCTACAACGACCTGTTCTTTTGTTCGCCTTCGTTTTCTCATTTTTGCTTAGTCCACGTTTGGTAGTCTTCAATACTTTCGAACGCTAGGTAGCCACCTTCAACTTTTGCGATACGAGCTGCCCACGGAGCCAATCGCTTTGCAGACGTTAACGTATTTGCATTTACGAATTCGGTTTTCATTTGAATTTCCTTAGACTTCTCGTTTTCTTACCTGCGTTAACCGCCTACGCACAGACGCAAGACGCATTTGGATTTGCCGCATCTCAAGAATGACAGCTTCCGTCGATTGAATTTGCCAGACCGCGCGGTTCAGTTTACTGACGTTTTTCACTTAATAAACCTAACCGAGAAATGAACAGGAAGCAAACATTTATTTCAAAAGCCGCCCAGAATGATGTAAACCAATTCCTGTCGCGTCTAAAGTGTTATGCCCAAACCACTTATAAGGTCCGCCATTTAAGCCGCGAATAATTCGTTCTTCCGTGTCTGAAGAAAAAAGCGAACGCTCTTCCATTCGAAGCTCACGCCAGACACGATAATGCGAAATAGGTTTCTTAATTTGCCCCTTCCAGCGCGCTGGCAAAATCCCCTTTACCTGCGCACGCGGTTCAAACCGTCCTGCGAACCGTCCCGCTGCGAACGCAAGCGAAACAAGGTCCTGAGGATCGATTTCACGCGCGCGTTTTTCATTTGCATTTGGTATTTCCACAACTACAAATTTAATCAAGCCCAGCGTCTCGACTTCGTTCATTTGATTGGACGTCCCGATCCAAATCAATGTTGAGTCACACCACGCTGCGACCGCGCAAACTTTTACCCCGGAATCAACAGACAGCCAAAACACGTCAATTGAGACCGCGTTGTATTTGCATCTGAATTATATGTTGTTGTAAGCTGCAAATTCGCATTTGAGTAACGGCGTCAAGTGTTGCAAATTCTCCCATAGATAACCGTTTCAAAGAGAGGTCTGAACAGACTCGCAACGCAGCAGCACAAAACGCACAAACCGTAATTTCTTCCGGTTTTAAATCCGCGGCCCGATCGTTTAACGTTCCGTCTGCATTTTCTTCTGCGACGGCGTTAAGAATCACTTTGCATTCTGGACACTGTCGATCGGTTCCCATCTCTACCCCCTTTTTAGGGTCCTAACAGGCTGCGGCAAATTCGCGAAACACGCGAGAAGTTTCCTCGTTTCTTACGCGAAATTCATTGACAAGCGTCTCTAGCCGTTTACGAAATTCTCTGTCTGAACGACTACAAAACTTAGCCGTTTTATAGAGCTGCAAAATGGTGCAATGTTTTCGGCCGCCTAAGCTGCGGCCGATTACGTTAAGAGTAAGGCTCGTACATTCTCTCAGCACATACACTGCGAGGGCGCGCGCTTCTGTAAGTGGCGGGACACGAGATTTGCTTAACAGATCGTCACGAGAAATATAACCAAAGTACGACAGGGCCACGGCCCGGAGGACCGCGTCAACCTGAGGATGGATCTTGTCGATTGTTGCCATGTTGTTGATTTCTCAGTTTAGCAATTTCTCGATCGACATACCACCGTGCCTTTTCTAAGTCCTCTAAAGCGTCACCTTTTAACCCGGCGCGCCATAAATACTTGATCGCATTTCCGACACAAAAATTGAATTCTTCGACAATTTGAATACATTCTACCCCGCTAGGATGCGATGTATAATGCGTCGGACGGTTGACAGGATCATGACTTTGCGTATTATTTTCGGAAATTAATTGTACCAAAGTCAAATCCGTCCGTTCAAAACCTTTTAGGCACATTTGTCGAGATCCCATATCTCTAGCTCTCCCTTCTCGTTTACAAGGCGTTTTGCAGTTTTAGACCAGCGCCGCACTAGCTTTGTTTTAGTTTTGACGGGGCAATCTGGTAAGATTTCACGTCCCGCTTGATTCATTAGCGCAGTTGTTCGCACCGCAGCTTCGCGTGCGCGCTCTTCTCTAACCTCGATCAAGAATTCATCATGAATGAAATTAGGAATGCGTGCGCCATACAAGGGAGAAGAGGGGACCGCATAGCATTCGCGCGTAAGCAGCCAGTAGGCGTGTTTTGCGACAACCGCACCCAACGCTTGGAACCCAAAGTTACACGCAGAGCAATAGGTTGCCTTGGCCCGTAGCAAGCCTGAGTAGGGAAGCTCTATGTTAAAGTTTTTGCTTCCGCGTTCGAACGTGCGGATCAACTTCATGAAATCTCGCATCTCAGTCCAAGTGCCAAACCAAGTATCCTTAACAAATGCCCCTGTCTCTCGAGACATTTTTAAACGATAAGATTTTGCAGCGTATGAAACGAAAGTGTCAACACTAAGCCCACCAGGTAGCCCAAAATTTCCAACCTTTCCGCAATCGCGAAAATTCTCAAAGGTCGGATCTTCTGCGGCATGTAACTGCATTCCTTTTTCATAAGAAATGCCGCACAGCTGCGCGCCAATGATTACGTGTGGATCTCGGTTTGCGTTTAAGGCTTCTGCTAACCGTGAGTAACCCAGCCACCAAAGACAAAGCTGCGCAAGCGTGTGCAATTCCAGCATCGTATAATCAGGATTTATAAACACATGCCCAAGGCGCGGCATGAAACACTCTCGAATGCCTTTTAAGCGTCGGATATTCTGAATATTTGGGCTGCTCGATCCTGTGCGTCCCGTTGCTTCTATAGTTTCAAAATGCGTATGAATCGGAAACTTGGAACCGAGCGCAAGGATCTTTAAATCTGTCGAAATGGTTTTTGACAGTGTTGACGCTTCTGCATACTGACAGAGCAACGGATCTCCGGTTTCTCTGCAGGAATCTGCGTCAAGTGCAACCTGTGGTTTCCAACTCGGATTCCCTGGTTTTCCGTGCCGTTCTTTTGGCTGCTTAGTAAGCTTAGGTTGCCTTCCCAATTCACGGCATACGATAAGCATTCGAGCTTGTGCAGCCTTGGTATTGCGCGTGAATTTCTTACTGGCAATGCCAGCTTTTTCAAGTTCCGCGATTGCTTCCCAAACCCACGCAAATTTTTTTCGGACTTTTTCTTTTTGATCACTTTGCGAAGTTTGGTAAGCCTCTTCTTCAGCAACACAATGCAGCTTAAGAGTTGGCCAATGTCTTAACAATTGGAGAGTTGGATCTCCACTCTTAAACAATGCGTCTGCGCTTAAACTTATTTTCGGAGGCGTACCGGGTTTTCTCACCAAAAAACGACTAACCAGCTTCTTGCGTTGAATATATTCTAAGAGCTTAGCTGTTTCGCGTTTGACCTCTATTCGCATAAGGCCGTCTTCACGGAGCTCCTGGCATACTTTTAAGTATTCTTCTGCGACAATTTTACCGAAACGATCAACCGCTTGTGCGTCTGTGCGTATGCCGTGAATTGACGAAAGCTTAAGACAGAATCCCGCGCGCGCTTGACGAAACTGATCTCGTAACGGGTCTCTTCCGGGGAAATTCCAAGCTACGTCGCGTGGGATTTGCTCCTGTCCCAGATACGAAAATCCCGCGGCCATCGCGTCGTTACGCGAATAACGAATTGCTTCTTGTGGCCATTGCGAAATAGGAATGTGATCCCATTGTTGATAAGAGTACCGCGGCGAATCCGGATCATCTTTTTGGAGATCGATCCCGCAATGTCTTTTCGCAACGCCCTCTAACCCGTATGAGTACTGAACCCATCTGCCATCTTGCGCAACAAAACCGCGGTACTTCCCTGCAGCTAAATCAAGTAATTTTTGACGGGTTAAAATGTCCGTAACGCGATCATTTTCGTAAGCTGCAAAAATTAGTTCAAGCGGTACGCGTGCTGCCATGCAAGCGAAATCAAATGCGATCTCTGCATTGGTAAGCAACACGTCTGGCTGTTCGAGCCAGTGTTGTAAATACCGGGGGGCGGCATGCTTATCGACAACGTCTGCGAACGTAAGCACGCCGTTTTCAATCAACGCAAACGACATACATACTACAGGCGGAGCATGTACCCCGGGACGCATCCGCCAGGTTTCTACATCCCACGCAACAACCTTAGAACTTGCCATTTAAGTATTTACGAATTCTCGCAGCCGAGTAACCTGTATGCAGACTGATTTGCCGAACCGTTTGCCCCTGTAAAAAAAGCATCTCTATTCGTCTACTCGTATTGTAACGCTGTGCTTTCGAGTGTTGCGCTTGACCTAAACGTTTAGCTTTTTTTATGTTAGCCAAGGCAATGTCCTGACTAATTTGCGTAACAGTTCGGTTTCTCATTTTCCCTCGCCCTCTCGCCCCTCCGAAGTGCGTAACAACTTCGAAAGGGCGAGAGGGGACGTCATATGCGTTACGTATTGCTACTCACGCAACGTAGGGCGCAAAAGTCATATTTGTACGCACTTCTTGCTGTCCCGTTTGCCGATTGACAATGGTCTTAGGCGAGCCGAAGCCTTGCACTAAACGTCCTTTAAGCGGGTTAGGTGGATACATTGTAGAGACTTGTGCGTTAGGATCAGATCCCGCTTTCATGACGTGTGCGAGCTTAGTTTGATCGATCCCCATGGAAACGAGTTGTTGTTCATTTTGCGCGCCTAATGCGTTAACGAAAAACGCCTTTAGAATTCCTGGCCACACTGCTTTTGATTTAGGATCGGATCCGAGTTTTTGGCACCACGTCCGCATTTCTCCGACTTTTACATTTGGGTTATTCGAAGCGACGATTTCGAATTCGGAGATAAAAGACGGATTAAATGCGGTAACGAGAGTGCGATCGATTCGCAGGATGTATTGACCAGGTTCGAAAAACGGGAATCGGTTACCGGCCATGGCAGACGCAGCAACCGCGTCCGGATCAAAGTTCGCACTTCCGAACGCTTGCTGAGGCGGTTGCCCGTTGATCGTAGGGAAGCCAGGGCTTTGTGCATACTGAGGAACGGACGCCGCAGTGGGGTACTGTTGCGGCGGCATTCCGTATTGAGGAGGCTGTGCGTTCGGAGGGATGAGCGCGCTAAGTCCCGGAGCTGTGCCAGGCGCGGGAGCGTATTGTTGCTGCTGTTGCGGAAAACCTTGCTGCTGTTGCGGAACAGGGGGGGCACCGGGATACATTGGATTAGGAGGTGGATTATTCGGAGGATATTGATTCATTTTTTTAGTCTCCTTGCCAGTAACGTGGGCTAGTACCTAGGTTTGGAATTAAGGAATATTGTGCGATTAAGAGGGGGTTAAGCTGACCTTGTGTCTGTTGTACAAATTGAGCTTCTTTGACAGCCGCATCGATTGCGGACAAATTTTCGCGACATGAAATTGCAATGTCGGCTCGTACTTCGGAGGCTTCTTGTCCTTCGCGATGCGTGCGTCCAAGAGTTTGCTGCCACGTTGTTGCAGCCTGTGGTGTGCAAAGAATGAGGTTACGCGACCAGCCTTGTAGGTTTCGGCCTTCCCCATTGCTCTCAATCGAGACGATCGCACTCCGGTCGCGTGGTGCGGATTCAATTGATCTGCCGTCCAAGTCTGCCGCCAAACAGTTCAACGTGGAGATCGTAAAACCATGCGGTGGCGGTAATCAGCCATGGTACGGAGCCGCCAAGATCCGCCCCGGTGTACGGATCGAAAAGGCGATTCCGGGTCCAGTTGCCTTTTTCGAGTCGAATTTCAACGGCGCGCCGGGGCTCATCGGGGAATTCGTAGACCTGCGTGGCCTGATATCCAGGGTAAACGCGTTCGGCTGCATCTCGGATTTGATCAGAGTTCATCCGCTCGCCTACAGCTTCCACAAGAATGACGGGTGATTCGTAAACTCTGAAGATGTCCTGGCGGAAAACCACTGCGCTGCCGCTCAGACTGATGAGCAGTACGTACAAACCGGCACCAATTCCCGTCCAGAGATGAATCTGGAAAAGCGCTTTTCGCGCCCATACGCGCTGCGGCTGTTTCCAGAACTGTACGAAACTTCCCATCGTCGGTCGCGGCTAATCCATGAAGGTTATACAGCGGCGATGCCGTACCGAACGAACAAGACGATCCAGCCGAGTCAAAGGCTGCCCACACATCTCACAGCAGCCTGTGGCGCGCCGCTCCTGCTGAATGCGGTTCTCGTACTCCCTCTCAAATTGTTCCCTCGCTCGCTGGGCCTTTTCGCGATTAATAGCCAGCTCCTGGGCCGCAATCGGGTCCTCGTGCCTGTCACGGTCAATCGTGTGATTACTCACCGCGTGTCTCCATCAGCTTCGTTGCCGTTTCGATAGTGTTTGGCCACGATCATACAGTGGTAAAGTATTAGCTCTATGGCAAAAATTATTGGAGCTGTCGCAAGCTCACACTCTCCCACTATCGGCTTTGCATTCGACCGGCAGAAGCAGGATGACCCGGTCTGGTCTCCCATCTTCAAAGGTTATCAGCCGGTTCGGGACTGGCTTGCCGCGAAGAAACCGGACGTTCTCTTCTTCATCTTCAACGACCACGTCACATCGTTCTTCTTCGACCACTATTCTCCGTTTGCGCTGGGAATAGGAGAGTCTTACGCACCAGCCGATGAAGGCGGCGGACCGCGTGCATTGCCTGCAGTGAAAGGACATCCGGCACTGGCGCATCATATCGCTGCGGGTCTTGTCGCCGATGAGTTCGACATTTCCTTTTTCCAGGACAAGACGCTTGATCATGGATGCTTTTCGCCACTGTGCATGCTGTGGCCGCACCAACCAACATGGCCTGGAGCTATTGTGCCGCTTCAGGTTGGCGTGCTGCAGGTACCCGGGCCTTCTGCGAAGCGTTGCTTCAAACTGGGAAAATCCCTCCGAAAAGCCGTGGAAAGCTTTCCGCAGGACCTGAAGGTCGCCATCGTGGCAACGGGCGGCCTGTCTCACCAGGTACATGGAGAGCGGTGCGGGTTTAACAACACGGAATGGGACATGCAGTTTCTCGACCTGCTCGAGAAGGACCCTGAACAACTGACGAACATAACCGTTGCGGAACTCGCGAGACGGGGCGGATGGGAAAGCGCCGAAGTGGTCATGTGGCTAATCATGCGAGGAGCCCTTTCGGCTGACGTTAAGAAGGTCCATCAATCCTATTACCTTCCCTCCATGACGGCGCTCGCCACCGCTGTTTACGAAGACCTTGGATCCACTCCGGAGCCTGAATCCGTTAAGGCATTTCGCGATCACATGCAGCGCGAGACCGCAGGTGTCGAAAAGCTGGAAGGTACCTATCCCTTCACGCTGGAACGAAGCGTGAAGGCATACCGACTAAACAAGTATCTGCACCGCCTCGTGGAACCTGCATTCCGCGAGCGTTTTCTTTCGGACCTCGAAGGCACATTTGAGGAAGCCCAACTCAGCGAAGAAGAGCGCGCGATGGTTCGCAATCGCTCCTGGCGTGACCTGATTCACTATGGTGTGATTTTCTTCTTGATGGAGAAGTTCGGAGCCGTCGTTGGGGTGTCAAACCTGCACATTTATGCAGCCATGCGCGGACAGAGTCTTGAAGATTTCCAAAAGACGCGCAACGCACAGGTGCTCTACTCCGTCGCGGGGGACGCCAACAAAATGTCCTGGGACAAGAAGACCGAACCTCAGGAATCCCGGCAGTAATAGATGAACAAGGGCGGTGGATTCAACAGCGTGAATGCCACACGCACCGTCTTGAAAAATCTTTTTACACGCCGGTAGGAAAGCATCGAAAGCTGGACCTGGATGCAGGCTCCCCGTTCGTGCAGGACCTCCTTGATAACCTGGTAATAGCCCGAGAGTGACGCATTCGAAAGAGTGGCAATGGGAATGGCGGAGATGACGTAATCCGCCTTTTCCTGCATAAACTTCGACATTTCAAAGCCCGACACGTTGTGAACGATCAGTCTGTTGTCATCAATGACACTGAGACAGCGGCACAACTCATCATTGATCTCAAAGACGATCAACTCCGCATCCGGTCTTAGATACTTCAGAATTTCCTTCGTGATGCTCCCGGCCCCGGAGCCGATCTCGACAATGCGGCGCGCTGTGCTGAAATCGATCGCATCGCAGATTTTCTTGGCTCCATGCCGCGATGTCTGGACGGGGCTGCCGACCTGTTTCCAGTTTTTCAGGAAAGCTGACAGGAAAACTCTCGAGTGCATAAGGACACGCAAGTAGTCGCAGTTCGGCATCCAATCACCCTGTGCTGCAAGAAATGAAGAAAACAAATCCGGTTAACGTCCGGTCCGTCGGGGGTGCTGAGTTCAACGGAAACACAGAATTGCTGCGCGTTTGAACAACGCGAGCATTCGAGCCAGCGTAAAGCGCGGCTCCACCTCATCCTTCAAGAAAAGATCAATTTAGATGCGACCCGAACGGTTCCCAGATCTGACAACCGTATTTCCTGGCGGGTTAAGTACACCGAACGGCCGGGCGGAGTCAACCCGTGGTCAACTCTCGATGAGCAGGATGTGAACAGTCGTGTGGAGGGCGCCGCCCTCCCCGTAAGGCACCTTCGGCTAGTTCTCCAAACTGGATTTCTGAGCCACTTCTGTTGGTCTTGGGGCTTCGATGTTAATAGTTCCGAAACGTTCTTCATGCTGCTTAACCAGATTACCCAGAAGCAACGACAACCTCTTGGCCGCATACGGGCTTAGGATAATGCGGTCTGTCAGTTGGACGGTCACTTCCTTCTGACCGGCGTGCCAGGCCTGGTTCACTCCGAACATCAGAACTACTTCCTCTCGCGTACTCATTGCATTGCAGACGTTGGCGTAGGAACTCTTCATGTTCGAGTCATCCCACTTTACCTGCATTCCCTGTTCAGGTTTCTTCATGGCTTCGTTCGACATGGTTGTTCTCCCGGTAGACATTTATACAAAGTCATTAACGCTGATTTAAGAGATCGTTACTACAGTGTGGCAGATTCTCCTCGACCACGGTGTACGAGCCAGACATCCGTGCTACTGAACTCGATCACTTGCGACCGATTATCATACGCAGCTGCAGTCTTTTCAAATAGACTTAGTTACCCTTTTGGTTGAACTGTGGACGAGAAAACCTCACATGCGGGGCTCGGGACCGAAACTCCGGAGACACTCGATTCTCTGTGGCGCCAGTTCGTAAGGGCCAATTCGGAAAAGGAATTCTGCACGGCATGGCTCGCGTTGCAGTGCTCCACGATTCCAGGGGTTGCCAGCGGCGTCGTGCTGCTGGTCTCCCCCGAAGAAGGTCGCCCCTACGCTCTGGCGGCTTCATGGCCGGAAGGCCACGGAGATTTCAAGCGCCTCGCTGAAGTCGCGGAACGAGCCCTGAAGGAGAAGCGGGGCCTGGCCCTCAAACGGCAGTCCAACGGCACCGCAGAATCCCGGACCTCCTATGATCTCGCCTATCCTGTGCACGTTGCCGGACGCATCTTCGGCGTGGTTGCACTCGACATCGATTCCAAGGGAGAAGCTGCTCTTCGGGATGCCATGCGTCAGCTCCAATGGGGTTCTGCGTGGATGGAAGTTCTGTGCCATCGGAATTCATCCTCCAAAGACACAGCACCGCTCCAACGGCTGCAGACGGTCGCGACCCTGCTGTCTCAGGTCACAGCCCCCAAAAGTTTCCACGGCGCAGTGGTTGCCCTGGCAACGGCAATGGCGACGCGCTTCGAATGCGATCGTGTCAGCATCGGGTTCCTTAAACGCGGCAGCATTCGCATTGAAGCAATGTCGCATGCCGGACAGTTCAACCAGGACACAAATCTTGTTCGCGCCATCGATGCGGCAATGAACGAAGCGATGGATCAGAATTCTTCCATCGTTTTTCCTGATGCTCCCCAACGAAAGGCGGTGGCGAGTCGCGCTCATTCAAAGCTCGCGCGCGACTCGGGAAATGCTGCGATTTGCTCCGTGCCTCTCGCCGGACGAGACCGCACCGTAGGCGTCATCACACTCGAACGCGCGACGTCCGCTCCCTTTGATGAGGAGACCGTCGCGATCTGTGAATCCCTCGCCGGGCTTGTCGGTCCGATCCTCGAAACACACCGTCGTGACGATCGATGGTTGATCCGCAAAGTGTGGGATTCAGGATTGAAGACCCTTGGGATGATCATCGGCCCATCTCACGTGGCTGCAAAACTGATAACCGTCGCACTCCTCGGAATCGCGTTCTATCTCAGTCGTGCGACAGGGACCTATCGAATTACCGCAGACACTGTCCTGGAACCCGCAGCGCAGCTTTCTGTGGCCACGGCATTCGACGGATACATACGAACAGCGCGGGTACGCGCGGGAGACATCGTGCACATCGGTGACGAACTTGCGACCCTCGATGACCGCGAATATCAGCTTGAACGGACTCGATGGCAAAGCCAGGAGGATCAGAGCCAGCGTCAGTACCACGAGGCGCTCGGCAATGGGAACGCTTCACAGGTACAGATTTTCGCCGCGCAGGTCGCACAGGCGCGGGCGCAGGTTGCTCTGCTCGATGAACAGATCTCCCGTACACGAATCAAATCCCCTTTCGACGGCGTCATCGTCACAGGGGACCTGAGCCAGTCTCTGGGAGTCCCAGTCCAGCGCGGACAGGTGTTGTTCCAGATCGCACCCCTAGATTCGTACCGTGTGATCCTTCAGGTTGATGAGCGCGATATCGCAGGCGTCAACCTCGACCAACGTGGTCAACTCGTGTTGTCAGGGTCGCCGAACGATCCCCTTGCGTTTAAGATTCACCGGATTACTCCCGTTTCAACGACGAACGAGGGGCGCAATTTCTTCCGCGTCGAAGCGGAACTCGACGGCGCTCCTGCGCGCCTGAAGCCCGGAATGGAAGGAGTCGGGAAAATCGAGGTCGACACTCGACTGCTTGTTTGGATCTGGACGCATCAAGCCACGGACTGGCTGAAGTTGAAAATCTGGAACTGGCTCCCCTGAAGCCGTTACGGAGTGCATGGCTTGTATAGGAGAAGGTTGTGAGCGGCAAATCCATTTTTAGTTCCTCCTGGTACCGCGTCCGCGGACTTCGCCCCCGTCTCCGCTCCAATGCAAAAATCCATCGTCATCTGTATCGCGGCGAAACCTGGTACGTTCTGCAGGAACTGACGATGGAGAGATTCTTCCGCTTCACTCCGTCAGTCTATTCCGTCATCGGCATGATGGACGGGCGGCGCACTGTCGAAGAACTCTGGCAGGAAGCCTGCACCCATCTCGGCGACGATGCGCCAACTCAGGACGAAATGATTCAACTCCTCGGCCAGCTCTATCAGGTCGACGTGCTGCAATGCGATGTGCCGGCGGACGCGGCCGAGCTTCTGAAGCGCTATGAAACATCCGCGCGTCAAAAATGGAAGTCGAATATCTTCAGTGTCTTCTCCTGGCGCTTTCCGCTGGTCGATCCGGAGCGCATTCTTCAGTTCTTCCTTCCCGTCGTCCGCCCGCTGTTCAGCTGGTTTGGCGCTTTGCTTTGGCTGGCGGCCATTGTCCCGGCGCTGATCCTGTTCGGCACGCACTGGACGGATCTCACCCGGGGCATGCTCGACCGTGTGTTCATGCCGAACAACATCGTTTTGCTGTGGCTGCTCTTCCCTTTCATCAAGGGATGCCACGAATTCGGCCATGCCTTCGCCACGCGGGTGTTCGGAGGCGAAGTCCATGAGATGGGTGTCATGCTCCTGGTCGTAACTCCTGTTCCCTATGTCGATGCATCGTCGGCGTCCGCCTTCCAGCAGAAGTGGCGCCGCGTTCTTGTCGGCGCCGCCGGAATGGTCGTGGAACTGTTCATCGCATCACTTGCCATCTTTTTCTGGATCAATGCGGAAGCAGGTGTCCTCAGGACGCTGGCGTACAACACCGTCTTCATTGCCGGTGTATCCACGATTTTCTTTAACGCGAACCCGCTGTTGCGATATGACGGCTACTACATCCTTTCGGATCTGGTCGAAATTCCAAATCTGAGAAACCGTTCCAACTCCTATCTGCTCTTTCTATGCGAACGTTATCTATTTGGTAACTCCGACGCAGAAGCGCCGGAGGCTACCCGTTCAGAACGCGCATGGTTCATTGGGTTTGCCGTCCTTTCGTTCATTTATCGTCTCTTCGTTATTTCCGCGATCCTGCTGTTCATCGGACAAAAGTTTCTCGGACTTGGACTGCTTCTCGCCGCCGGCGCCGCAATCGTCTGGTTTGTGACGCCTGTCGTAAAAGGCTCGTCTTACCTCTTCACGAATCCACGGCTTCGCTCCGTTCGCGGCCGGGCTGTGCTGGTGACCCTTTTACTGATTGCGGGACTCTTTGCATTCCTCGGGTTCGTCCCAATGCCTTACAGGACGGGGACTGAAGGCGTGATCTGGATTCCAGAGGAGTCGTTTGTGCGGGCGGGCGCCGAAGGCTTCGTCGAAGAAATACTGGCGCGGCCCGGAGAAAGAGTCGAAAAAAGCACGGCTCTTTTTAGATTGAGCAACTCCGTCCTGGGTACTCAGGAGAGGATTTCCGCAGCGCATGTCCGCGAGCTTGAGGCCACGTATCTGCATTACCTGCCCAGCAATGTCGTGAAAGCCCAGTCGGTTCATGACGAGTTGCAGGAGGCTCAAACACGTCTGGCTAAGATTCGTGGAGAAATCGAAGACCTCACGGTTCGAAGCGAAGCTTCGGGAACATTTACTGTTCCGACGCCTGAGGATCTGCCTCAGAAATTTGTGAAGAAAGGCGAGTTGCTCGCGTATGTCCTCGACAATCAGCGAACAACGGTCCGCGCCGCGGTTTCACAACCTATCATCGACCTGGTGCAATCGCGCACCGAGGCCATCAGTGTCCGCCTTTCACAGAACCTCAACGAAACAATACCTGCCAGAGTTGTTCGCGCGGTTCCGGGTGCAAGCGATCAACTGCCGGCCAAAGCGCTGGGCACAGCCGGCGGCGGCAAGATCGCGATGGATCCGACAGACTCCCGCGGTCTCAAGGCAGTACAGAAAGTCTTTCAACTGGATCTCGAGATTCCCTCACATTCGAAACTGATCAATCTTGGCGGGCGTTGCTATATCCGCTTCGATCACGGATGGAAACCGTTGGCGATGCAGTTCTACTTCCAGCTCCGGCAACTATTTCTTTCCCGCTTCGATTTCTGAGTATGAAAGCCAGGCTGGGTTCATCTCAAGGGACGTCGTGGGGCGCTTACCCCGAACGGATCGAGCCAACGCCTTCGTGGTTCGATCGTGCGGGAAAAGCTGTGACGAATCCCTTTCTGCGGATGGGACGAACGTATTCGCAGCGTCAACGCCCGTTCGTGCGGACGGTTGCATCTTATTCCAGGTGGGCGACGAGTCTCAGCGCCGCACGGCTGCGTGAGGAGGCAGCGGAAATTGGCGCTCAGCTTCGCGAGCGAGGCTTTGCGGCTCCGCTTGTCGCGAAGGTGTTCAGCCTCATTCGTGAGGCTGCGGATCGCGCGATAAACAAGCGTCACTTCGACGTCCAGATCATTGGCGGCCGCATGATGCTGAACGGCATGGTCGCCGAAATGGAAACCGGTGAAGGAAAGACTCTCACCGCGACGTTGTCGGCTGCCACTGCAGCCCTGGCGGGAATTCCCGTTCATATCATTACCGTGAACGACTATCTGACCAGCCGCGACGCCGAGTGGATGGGCCCGATCTATCGCGCCCTCGGACTGACGGTCGGCAGCATTGTGCATGGGCTCGATCCCGCGGCACGGCGCCTCGCATATGGCGCGAATGTGACTTACTGCACAAACAAGGAAGTTGCGTTTGATTACCTGAAAGACCGGATCGTTCTCGGCAGAGACACGGATCGCGCGCGGCTGCAGGTGGAACGGCTCTACGAGAAACGGCCACGACTCGACCGCTTGCTCCTGCGCGGCCTTCATTACGGAATCATCGACGAAGCCGACAGTGTGCTCGTCGATGAGGCACGGACGCCGCTGATTATTTCCGGCGCTGAAAGCAGTGAAGAATCCGAACGCGCAACCTGTCAGAAAGCCCTCGATCTCGCCTCGGATATGGTTGATGGGCGCCACTACGTTATCGACGGCCACGAGCACCTGGTAAAACTGCTGGATCCCGGGCTCGAATACCTTGAACGCGCCTCTGCCGGGCTCAGTGGCGTCTGGGGACGCCGGCACTGGCGTGAGCAACTCGTAAAACAGGCGCTCTCTGCACAAAATCTTTATCTCGAGGGAAAGCAGTATCTGATCCGCGAAGGCAAAATTCAGATTGTCGACGAATACACCGGCCGCCTGATGCCGGATCGGTCGTGGGAGCACGGATTGCACCAGATGATCGAAGTCAAAGAAGGCTGCGAAATGACTCAAAGAACCGAGCCCCTCGCACGAATCAGCTATCAGCGCTTTTTTCGGCGATACCTTTGGCTTGCCGGGATGACGGGAACGGCTCGTGAAGTTGCCGGTGAGCTATGGTCTGTCTATAGACTGGCAACCCGGCACGTTCCTACGAATCGCCCGTCGAAGCGTCAATACTGGCCAACCCGAACCTATGCAACAGACGACGCCAAATGGAATGCCGTGGTCGATCGCATTGAGGGAATGCATAAGCAAGGCCGACCCGTATTGGTCGGAACGCGCTCCGTCAAAGCCTCTGAGCATCTGAGCCAATTACTGACACAGCGAAACCTGACGCACCAGCTGCTTAATGCCAGACAGGATCTGGGTGAAGCGATGATCATCGCTGAGGCCGGTCATTCAGGAAATATCACCGTCGCGACAAACATGGCGGGCCGTGGAACGGATATCACACTCGGATCCGGTGTTGCCGCTTTGGGCGGCCTTCACGTTATTGCGACGGAGTTGCACGAAGCTCGACGTATCGACCGGCAACTGTTCGGACGTTGCGGCAGGCAGGGCGATCCGGGAAGTTGCGAAGCGCTGATCTCCGCTGAAGATGAACTGCCGAAGCTTCACTCGCACGGTATTTGGAAGGTTCTGAGACGTGCTGCCCCCCAGCAGGTCTATCCATCAGCCCTGCGCGCTCTCAATCTGAGAGTTGCCCAGAGATCCGCCGAACGTCTGCATCGCAGGATGCGCCGTGACTTGCTCAAGCGCGATGAACATCTCGACTCGACGCTCGCCTTTTCCGGGAGGTCGGAGTGATCCAAGGAGGACACAGTTTTGAAGCGGATACTTTGCGTACTTTTATGCCTCGGGCTATTTAATATCGCCGTGCTCGCGCAGCAAACTCCTCCCAGAACCGAGCAGGTGGGGTTGCGGCCTTCGTCGACCACTGGTCCTTTGACTCTGAGTTTGGAAGACGCTGTGCGACTTGCAATCGAAAACAATCCCACGTTGAAGGTTGAGAAGATTCGCGTGGAACAGGCGCGATCCAGGGTCGGCTTGCAGAAGGGTGAATTTGATCCGTTGCTCAATTCCACGACTAATATTTTTCGCCGAGACAACATCGTTGCCAGCCGGTTCTATCCCACAGGGCTCTACACCGATACTCAGGGATCGCAGAGCCTCGGCGTGGAAGGCCGGACACGCACAGGCGGCAAGCTCAGCCTCACGGTCAGTTACGCACAAATGAGGTCCAGTTCGAACACGCAGACACTCAGCCCCCAATTCAGCACAAATCTCGTTTTGAACTTCACGCACTCGTTGTTGCGTGACTTTGGGCGGAGCGTTGTAGAAACTCGGTTACGCGTCGCGGAAAAGGGCGCCGCAATCGCTGAAAACAACCTGTTCTCAAAGGTCTCGCAGATGATTCAGCACGTGGAGGAAACATATTGGAACCTCACGTTTCTTCTCCGCGACCTCGAAGAGAAAAAGCGCAGCGTCGAGAGCGCCCGTGAGTTTCTCACCCAGAACGAAAACCTCCTTCGCGCAGGTCGTGTAGCGGCTGTCAATGTGACGCAGGCCCGGGCCGGTGTTGCCGAACGTGAAGAAGCCGTGATCCGATCCCAGACAAACGTCGAGCAATACAAAGACCGTCTGAAGAATCTCCTCTGGCTCGATCTCGCTACCACGGATGTCACGCCGACTGATGATGCGGAACTGCAGCCTCCCGGGCTTGATGCGCAAGAGAGCCTGAAAACCGCCGTTCTCCGAAGGCCGGAGATTCTTGCTCTCCAGCGAGAACTGGAAGAACGCCAGATCGAACTAAAATTCGCAGAAAATCAAAAGCGGCCACGGCTCGACTTCACTGGGCAATACGGAATGGCCGGACTCGCAGGATTTCCGAACCCGACGTGTCTGGATCCAACCTCGTCGTTGTGTATTCCCGTAGGTTCCAACGTCGCCGGCTCCATTCTTGCCGACAAGACTGCCCGATCGGACGCATTCAAAGACCTGGTGTCCAAAAATCCTTTTGAAAACTGGTCACTCGAGCTGAAGTTCCAGCTGCCGTTAGGCAATAACGCCGCCGAGGCTCAACACGGCGAAGCGCTACTGCGGCAACTGGAAACGGAAACGAACCTGAAGGCGATGAGGGACCAGGTCTCAATGGAAATCCGCGCCGCAGTGCGCGATGCTCAGGCTGCCCAGAAACGCATCGAGGCTGCGCGAGAAGTCATTACATACGTGGAAGATCAAGTCGACGGAATGCGGCAACAACTGGGGGCAGGTCTCGTGTCCAGCTACGATGTGATCAAAGCGCTGGACGAAGTGGATCGAGCGAGGACGACGCAACTCCAGGCCATGATGGATTTGAACGTTGCACTCAGCAAGGTTCGCCTCGCTGAGGCCAGCGCGTTTTTCCGGTACAACATCGATCTGGTGCAGGCGCCGCACTACACGTTTGAGCCGGCTCCCACAAGTAAATAAGAAGAGGACGATATGATTGGCAGACCGATAACGACGGCAAACATCGCGAAAACTCTTTCCGTGACTCTTGTATGGATACTTTCATTATCGGGTGCGGCGTTCGCGCAACTCTCTGTGACCGGAATACTCCGTCCGGTGGAAGAGGTTGTCATCAAAAGCGAATTGGCAGGACTCGTTCAGAGCATCGCCATCAACGAAGGCGATGTTGTACACGAAGGCCAGCTACTGATAGAGCTGGATAACGCGCATCAGAAGATCAACCTCGAGCTGTCTCAAACCGTCATTATGAAAGCCAGGGCAGCAGTAGACGAAACCAAGGTGGTCCTGGAAAACGCGGAGAAGGAATCCGAGCGCATTCAAATGGCTGCAAATGCGCTACCTCGGAAAGAGCTCGAGGACATCCGCGACCAGGTTCTCCGCCTCAAAGCCAGCCTCGCCGCTCAAATGGCGGAACTGGCTCGCGCCGAGCAGGAAGTGAAAATGCGCGAGCAGGAACTGAAAGATACACAGATTCTTGCTCCATTTAATGGAACGGTCACCGAGATCTTCATTCACAAAGGTGAGAGCCTGCGGCCGATCGATACCCCGGTACTCCAGCTTGTCGGCCTTGATCAGCTGTTTGCGGAACTTCGCCTGCCCAGCAGCTACGTTTCAAAGATCCGGATGCGGCAAGTTGTGAAGGTGCAGATCGAAAGCGAATGGATGGGTCGGCCGGGTGCAATCGATGGAGAAATAACCTACATCAACCCGACCGTTGATGCCGCGAGCCGCACTTTCAAAGTAAAGGTCGGGATTCCGGCTCGGGGCCTCGTACGACCCGGCATGTTAGTCGAAGCGCGATTTGGGCCTTAAACCCCCAGGCATCTACCGCTAACACCATGCTTTTTCTGGTGGTATAGTTCCGGGCATGAAACGACGATCATTCCTTCGCGGCATGGCGAGCGTGTCCCTTGTGGCGTCGCCTCTCATTGAAATTGTCTCGGCTCAGGCTCCGCCGCAACGGGGACAGGCCGCCCCTGCGGGCGCCGCTGCGACTCCACCTTATCCACTTCCGCCGGCAAAACCGCGCCAGAAAATCAAACAGAGCGTGATGAACTCTGTGTGGCGTGGACTGAACAATTCGTTTGAAGACAAATGCAAGATACTTCAGCAGATTGGCTTCAAAGGTGTCGACCTTCCGACGGCTCAACAAGTCCCAATAATGAAGCAGTACGGCCTGACGCCCACAATGATGACGGGCACCGGCACAACTATGCAGAACGGGTTCATGCGCAAAGAACTCCATGATGCTCAGGAGACCGCCTGCCGTGCGGGCATTGATGTGTGCGCTGAGGCCGGGTGCGCGAATTTGATCGGGTTTGCCGGTGAAAAGCGCGGGATGTCACCCCAGGAAGCAGCAGACAATACAGTCGCCGTCTTTAATCGCATCAAGCCATACGCCGAGCAGAAGAATGTCAACATCTGCCTGGAGATCACGAACTCGAAAGTGGTCGCCGATGCAAGAGTGGACATGGCTTTCAACCACGTGGCGTGGGGTATTGATGTCTGCAAGCGGGTGAATTCACCGCGGTTCAAGATCGTCTATGACATGTACCACGTACAGATCATGGACGGCGATCTAACCCGGACCATGCTGGAGAATCTGGACTACATCTGCCACATGCATGTCGCGGGTGTTCCGCAGCGCGGCGAGATCGATGACACGCAGGAGGTCAACTGGCGTTTTGTTGCCAACGCCATAGCCACGTCGGGTTATACCGGATTTGTCGCTCACGAATGGTATCCAAGCGCGGGCCGCGATGTCGTGAAGACCCTCGAGCAATGCTTTAAGATCCTCGATGTCTAAGCGCTGAATGTTTAGCGAGAATGCGGTCCTGAAGCGGGAATTCGCTCTAGACAACTATGTCGGATTTTCGCTATAAAAGGATGTCTCTTTACAGCGACGTAAAGAGGCGTGGGACAGTGCGAGTCCTCAATCCTGGAGTCCAGGTTGAGGGCTTTTTTATTTGGGCGGTATCTTTATTTTCAGGCAGAATGTTCGGGTTTTTGTCCCAACCTTTGCCACGGACTCGTTCAAGAAAACCCTGAATCTCAGGGTATTTGCAAGAGAGGAAAGAGAATCATGACTCCAAAAGAAGTATTCAAATTCATGGCGGATAAGGGCGTTAAATTCGTCGATCTCCGCTTTACCGATACGCGCGGCAAGGAACAGCATGTGAGCGTGCCGGTTAGTTCTTTCGGGCCTGAAAAATTCGAGTCCGGACATTATTTTGACGGTTCCTCCATCGCCGGTTGGAAAGGCATCCAGGCTTCTGACATGGTGCTTTTGCCCGATCCGACTTCCTGCTTCATCGATCCGTTCCTGGAGAAGACAACTCTGGCCGTGACCTGCGATGTCATCGAACCGTCTGACGGAAAGGGATATGATCGTGATCCTCGCTCGATTGCGAAGCGCGGCGCCGAGTACCTGAAGTCTACCGGCCTGGGTGATACCGCCTTCTTCGGTCCGGAACCCGAGTTCTTCATCTTTGATGCCGTCCAATGGGAAGTAGGCATGTCGGGTGCGCGCTATCAGATCTTTTCTGAGGAAGGCGCATGGTCAACTGGAGAAGCCTTCGCTGCCGGCAACAAGGGGCATCGGCCTGCCGTCAAGGGCGGATACTTCCCTGTTCCGCCGGTCGATTCGCTCCAGAATATCCGGTCCGAGATCTCCGAGGCACTCGAAGCGATGGGCGTCGTGGTCGAAGTCCATCACCATGAAGTGGCAACGGCCGGTCAGAATGAAATCGGAACGAAGTTCGCGCCGCTGGTTCAGCGCGGCGACTGGATCATGAGACTCAAGTATGCGGTCCACAACGTCGCAGCAAAGCACGGGAAGACGGCAACGTTCATGCCGAAGCCTATCGTCGGCGACAACGGTTCCGGTATGCATGTGCACCAGTCGATCTGGAAGGGTGAACAAAACCTCTTTGCGGGCGATGGCTATGCCGGTCTTTCGGAATTTGCGCTCTACTACATCGGCGGCATCATCAAACATGCCAAGGCTCTGAACGCTATTACGAATCCCGGTACCAACTCGTATAAGCGCCTCGTACCCGGCTTCGAAGCCCCGATCAATCTCGCCTACTCGGCGCGTAACCGTTCGGCCGCCGTCCGCGTTCCGCTCGTCATGAGCTCCAAGGCGCGACGCATTGAGGTGCGGTTCCCGGATCCATCGGCGAATCCCTATCTTGCCTTTACCGCGATGATGATGGCCGGATTGGATGGTGTTCAGAATAAGATCCATCCCGGCGATCCGATTGACAAGAACCTGTACGAACTGGAAGGCGCCGAGGCGGAAAAGGTTCCGCATCCTTGCGCGTCCTTGGATGAAGCGCTCACAACCCTCAGCAAAGATCGTTCGTTCCTGACAAAGGGTGGAGTCTTCAGCGACGACATGATCGATGCCTATATCGATCTGAAGATGGAAGAAGTCACGCGCTTCCGCATGACGACCCATCCAGTCGAGTTCGACATGTACTACAGTCTGTAGTTAGCGTGACAGAAAAGGGCGGCTGAGAAATCGGCCGCCCTTTTTGCTTTTCAACAGTCAACGGACATTGGCGATCTGAACGGCGGAGTCGCCGAACTGGAGCACACTTTCGAGGCCCCCCACTTTCAAGGGATTGTCCCCACCAATTGGTCCGTGATAAAAGCCATAGGCGATCATGAAATCCATCAACCGCAAACTCCTGCCGGCACTGGTTTGCGTGGTATTCGCCTTCTCTATACAAGGCGCTTTCGCGCAGGACGACGAAGCCGAACGTGCGCGCGAGCAACAACGGCAATTGGAGGAGCAGGAACATCAGCGCCAGGAGGAGCAACAGCAGCACTGGGTGAAGGAAACGCGCGATGAATTCGTCAACACCGACAGGGAGATGGCGCGGAAAACGCTGGACAGCTTTGCGCGTCCCGTCACAAGAATCGAACGCGAATTTATGCTTGCTGTTCCTCACTTTCGCGAGGCTGTGACGACATACAGGGACGCTCTCAGCCTTGAGAGCTCGCTGAAAGAGTCAGTCAAAGGAATGGATCGCTTCGTGGACCTCTTCAGGGAATATTTCAAGGCGACCCACGTCGATCTGCCAATCCTGGACAAAACCGAATTCAACAGCTTTTCGAAAAAAGAACTGATCTGGGAAACTCTCACCACCGCTGAACGTGTCGATGGGGATCTGCGCCTGGCCTTGAAGCAGTTGCGGGAGGCCAATGATACCAACACACTTTCCATCGAGACCGTACTCTTTATGCGCGACCTGCACGGCGAGGTGTTGCGCCTCGAGCTGCTGTTGGCGAAAGTAAAGTAGCTACCGCTGCGGCTCCACGGCCGCAGGTTCGAGGGTCGGCGCCAGCAGATGGATGGCCAGCAAGGCGATTAGATAAGCCGATCCGGCCAGAATGAAAATCGGAACATACGAGCCGGTCCACTCCAGGATGTAGCCCACGACCTTGGCGATAACCATCCCGCCAATCGCCCCGAACATTCCGCCGAAACCGACAACCGATCCCACCGCGCGCCTTGGGAACATATCGGAAGCCAGGGTGAAGATATTGGCTGACCAACCCTGATGCGCGGCCGCAGCCAATCCAATCAGAAGCACCGCCATTGTGAGGCTGGATGCGCGTGCCGCGAAGACGACCGGTATCACGGCCAACGCGCTGACAAGCATCGCCGTCTTTCGGCCACGATTCACGCTCCAGCCGCGGCGAATTAAAGTTGACGATATCCAACCGCCGCCTACGCTGCCCACGTCGGCCAGCAAATAGATCGTGATGAGCGGCACGTCAATTTGAGAGAGCGAAATACCGTAAGTTCGATTCAGGAAATCGGGGATCCAAAAGAGGTAAACCCACCAGATGGGGTCCGTGAGCATTTTACCGATAGCAAACGCCCATGTCTGCCGATGCCCAATAATCGAAACCCACGGCACCGGCTTTTCACTGACCTCGGCATCGCTGCGGATGTGTGCCAGTTCTGCCGCCGAAAGGGCCGAGTGTTTTTCGGGCGGTGAATAGAGGGTGGCCCACGCGATCAGCCAGGCAAACCCCAGAGCGCCAGTCGCCACAAATGCCCACTGCCACCCGTAAGACGCCGTCACTCTTGGAACAATAAGCGCGGCGACGATAATCCCAACGTTGCTTCCGGCGTTGAAAATGCCTGTCGCGAGCGCGCGCTCCTTGCGGGGATGCCACTCCGCCACGGTCTTGATTGATGCTGGGAAATTTGCGGATTCTCCGAGACCCAGCATGAACCGCGCGAATTCAAAGCCAAACACAGAGCGGGCGATGGCGTGTCCCATCGCCGCGAGACTCCACACGACGACGGCCAGCGAAAATCCCTTACGCACACTAAATCGGTCGATAATCCGCCCGATGAACAGCAGCCCCACCGCGTATGCGACCTGAAATGCAAAGACGATGTTGCTGTAATCGATTTCCGTCCAGCCGAACTCCGTCTGCAATGTTGGTTTCAGCAGGCCGATCACCTGCCGATCGACATAGTTGATCGTTGTTGCGAAAAACAGAAGCGCACAAATTGACCAGCGGTAATTTCCCACCCGAACCCGTTCGGCGACTCTGACCGTGGAATTCACTTCGACAGGATCTCCGCCTTGGTGCCGAAACCGGTGCGCGGTCCTTTGTTATCACGCTCCAGAATCTTTTCTGAGTTTGCGATGGAGAACGCGACCTCGTAGACCAGCTGAGCGATTCGAGTCATCTTCGGGAACTGAATCTTGTCCACCGTATCCGTGATGCGGTGGTAATCGGGATGTAGACCGGTGGTAAAGAAGACGATCGGGA
>Ga0207691_10000175_pt1 | contig 60250 bp, 50 predicted proteins | sample KBSM13metaG_FD_184327 | JGI IMG/M metagenome (GOLD analysis project Ga0207691, IMG submission 184327) | Miscanthus rhizosphere microbial communities from Kellogg Biological Station, Michigan, USA - KBS M1-3 metaG (SPAdes) (version 2) | ecosystem: Host-associated > Plants > Roots > Rhizosphere >...
AGCCGTCGCCGATGCATACGTCTCGACGCGAAACCCGCTGGCGCGCAGCAGCCGTGCGATGGCCAGCAGGAACGACGTGTCGTCGTCGACGACGTGGACAGTCGGTTCCGTCATGCCTGACTCCCTTCCGGACTGACCTCTCACGAGATCGCAATTTCCCCAGCGCGGTCATGTCGCCGCTTCGCGTGCCCTGGTCGGCCGGCGCCGCGGCGCCGCACCTCAAGGGAAGCAGGGAAGTTTAGCCACTCGGAGCGAACCTGCCATGCGACCTGACAACAGGCACCAGGCGTCGCCTCCGTAGCCACGCCGCCCCGGCGTCACGCAACGGCTGTGTCGAAGGTCCAATGTTCCGCGGCGCGAACTTGCACCATAATCCGCGCCATCGTGATGGACTATCCGACCCGCTGGAACTCCTGTCGCATCGCCATCGCGCTGGCGCTGGTGCCTGCGTTGTCGTTGGCGCAAACGCCGGCGCCGCCGCCTGCCGCACCGCCGCCTGCGACGGCACCGGCTGCACCTGCCGCCGCGCCGATCAGCAAGGAGCAACTCGAGCAGTTGCTGGCACCGATCGCGTTGTATCCCGATTCGCTGCTGTCGCAGGTGCTGATGGCGGCGACCTATCCGGCTGATGTGGCCGACGCCGCGAAGTGGGTCAAGGCGCATCCGGACAGCAAGGGCGACGCGGCGGTCAAGGCGGTGCAAGACCAGTCCTGGGACCCGAGCGTGCAGTCGCTCGCGGCGTTCCCACAAGTCCTCGACATGATGGGCGGGCAGCCCGACTGGGTTCAGAAGGTCGGCGACGCGTTCCTGGCGTCATCAAAGGATGTGCTCGACGCGGTGCAGCGGCTGCGCCAGAAGGCCCAGAAGGCCGGCAACCTGAAGAGCAGCGAGCAGCAGAAGGTCATCGTCGAGCAGGAACCCACGACGCAGCAGACGATTATCAAGGTCGAGCCGGCGCAGCCCGAGACGGTGTACGTGCCGGCATACAACCCGACGGTCGTGTACGGTGCCTGGCCGTACCCGTCGTATCCACCCTACTATTACCCGCCGTCGCCCTACTACTACCCCGGCGCGGCGCTGGCCACGGGCATCGCGTTCGGCATCGGAGTGGCCGCCGTCGGTTCGATCTGGGGCGGCTGCAACTGGGGTGGTGGTGACGTCAACATCAACGTCAACAAGTACAACAACATCAACAGCAACCGCCAGATCAGCAATACCAAATTCGAGCACAACAGCGGCAACCGGCGCGGCGTTCCGTACGGCGACCAGGCGAGCCGCCAGAAGTACGGCAGCAAGGGTGTCGGCGACGCCAGCGCGCGCAACGACTATCGCGGCCGCGACCCTGGCCGTGACGCGCAGCGGCAGCAGGCGCAGAGTTCGCTGCAGTCCCGCGGCATGGATCCGTCGCAGGGGCGCAGTGAATTGCGCAACGACCCAGCAGCGCGTGATCGCGCGAACCAGGCCGCGCAGGGCAGCGTCCGTGAAGGCGGCGCGACTGGCGGCGGCCGCGAGTCGGCGGGTGCGCGCGATCGTGAAGGCGGTGCGGCCGGCGGCGGCCGTGACTCGGCGGGTGCGCGCGACCGTGCGAGCGGCGCCAGCGACAGTGCGCTGCGCGGCGCCGGCGATGCCGGAGAGGCGCGTCAACAGGCCGATCGTGGCGGCGCGAGCCGCGCATCGGCGGCAAGCCACGGCGGTGGTGCCAGAGCCAGCCAAGCTGGAGGCGGTATGCGCGGTGGCGGTGGTGGCGGCGGCCGTGGTGGCGGCGGCGGCCGTCGCTAGCAATCAGGAGAGCGCATGAGGCCATCGGTCGCTGGGTTGCTGGGTACGTTGCTGCTGGTCGGGGGACTCGCGTCGCCGCTCGCCCACGCGCAACAGACGTTTGGCAGCCCCGAAGCGGCCGCCGATGCCTTCACTGAAGCGCTGCGCAAGGCCGGCGGGCCGGCGCTAGCCAAGGTGCTGGGCGGCAACTACAAGCAGTTCGTCAACACCGAAGGCGTCGAGCGGGCCGACATCGAGACCTACCTTGCGGCGTGGGACAAGCAGCACAAGGTCAACACCGAAGGCGACAAGGCGGTGGTCGTGGTCGGTGCAGGCGGATGGACGCTTCCCATTCCGATCGCCAAGCACAAGGCCGGCTGGCAGTTCGATGTCGCGGCCGGGGCTGACGAGATGCGCACGCGGCGCATTGGTCGTAACGAGCTCGCCACGATGCAGGCGATCCTTGCGTACTACGATGCCCAGCGCGAGTACTCGACGGTCGACCACAACGGCGACGGCATCTACGAGTACGCGCGAAAGTTCGTCAGCACCAAGGGCAAGAAGGACGGCCTGTACTGGGAGGCTCCGCCCGGCTCCGACGAGAGCCCGCTCGGCCCGCTGCTCGCGCAGCAGAAGCCCGGGGGTGGCACGGGCTACCACGGCTACCGCTACAAGATCCTCACCAAACAGGGCAAGGAAGCGCCGGGCGGCGCCTACGACTACATCATCGGCAAGCGCATGCGCAGCGGCTTTGCCGGCATCGCCTGGCCGGTGCGCTACGGCGACACCGGCGTCATGAGCTTCATGGTGAGCCACGCGGGCATCGTCTACGAGAAGGACCTCGGCCCCAACGGCGAGTCCGTCGCGAGCGCAATGACAACCTTCAATCCGGACTCAAGCTGGAAGAAGGTCTCGGTGCCCTGAGACGTCGCCGCCTGTGGTGCGACGGCCCCGAGGCCGCCCGCGGCACTCGCTTTCGGCGCGTGCGGCGTTGCGCGGCATATCAGCGCCCCATGCGGCGCTCGTAGGCGAGGTTCAACTGTTCGGCCAGCGTCGGGTTGCTCTGCGTCGACGCAGGGGCGCTGAACTCGATGCGCACGCTGCCGTCGCCCTGGCGCAGCAGGTTGATCGTCACCGCCGCGCCGGCCTTGCTGCCGACGATGCGGCCCGACGCGCGGTCCGCCGATGTGACGCTGACGCCGCTGTCTGCAGCCGCGTTCTGCGCGGCGTCGAACGAGCGGTCGAAGGTCGACGGGCCCGGCGCGGGCATGGTCGTTGGGTAGTAGGCCACGCAACCGGTCAGCGTTGCCGCCAGCAGCAGCGCCAACGTGGTCCGTCTTGTAGTCGTCATATCGCTTCTCCTGTCAGGAAACGAAGGGCCACTGTCGAGTCGCTAAACCCGCCGGCCCGATTGGCCGTCGTTGTGCATCGGGCAGATGCGCGCGGATGCGCCGGTTGCCATTGTCGCCTGCGCGCACAGCCGTCCGTAGATTCTCAGCGCGTGCCCTCCCGTAGCGTTAACAGGCCCTAAGCAGCGACCGGTACCGTGAAGCGAAAGCTCGCCCCCCGACCACCGTCGTTGTTCTCCGCCCATAGCCGACCGCTGTGGGCTTCGACAATGCTGCGCGAAATCGACAGTCCCATCCCGATGCCTTGCGGCTTGGTGCTGACAAACGGGTCGAAGATGCGTTCGATCTCGTCAAGCGGGATGCCGTGGCCCGTATCGCTGACACAGATCTCCGCATCGTGCGGATCCTTGCGGGACGCGGTCACGCGGACGGACCGATCTTCGCTTGGGACCCCCTCCAGGGCGTCCATGCCGTTGATGATCAGATTGAGGAGCACCTGCTGGAGCTGTACCCGGTCGCCCAGAACCTTCGGAAGACGATCGCCGATGTCCACGTCTAGCTTCACATGACGTACGGCAGCGTCGGAGCGAAGTAGCGTCGCAACATCGACGAGCACCTGTTGCAGGTCGAGCGGGATCATCTCGACCGGCTGCCGCCGGAGCAAGGCACGCATCCGGTCGATGACCTCGCTGGCACGCTGATCGTCCTTGCGGATGTCGTCGACGATCGCGCTGATCTCCTCGAGATCCGGCGATGGTTGCTTGATGAAGAGCGCCGCGGCCTCGGCGTTGCGAAGGATCGCGCCCAGCGGCTGATTGATCTCGTGCGCCAGCGCGGAGGCAAGCTGGCCCATGACCGAGACCCGCCCGACGTGGGCTATGTCCTGCCTGAGGCGCAGCATTTCCTGCTCGGCGCGCTTGTGCGCGGTGATGTCGATCGACGCGCCGCGCGTTCGCGCCGGTCGGCCTCTTGCGTCGCACTCGACACGGCCATGGTGCAGGATCCAGCGCATTCGACCATCGGGCAGCAGCAGGCGATACTCGCCGTGGTATTCGCCCGCCCAGCTCGTCGCCGAGGCGAATCCGCTCTCGAAAGTGACGCGATCGTTCGGATGGAGCCGCTGCATCACCCCGTCGCGGCTGAGCGGCTCGGTGCGCGAGAAGCCGAAAAGCTCGCGCCACTTGTCGCTCGCCACGATCTCGTCGTTCCGGATGTCGCGCGTGAACGTGCCGAGGTTGGCGGCGGCAGCTGCCGAGGCGGCCTGGGCCTCGCTCTCGCGCAGCTCCGCGACGAGCCGCTTCGCATTCACGAGGTCGCGGAACATCGCGTAGCCCATCACGCCGATGACGCCAAGGAAGAACGGGCTCAGCGTCAGCGGCGCCTGGAAGCCCCCCCAGTGCCTGAGGACCGTTTGGCCCAGTCCCGCGGTAACAAAGAGCGTGACGCTGAAGCCCACCCACAACGGGATGCCGAGGCGGCCTCGTCTCCAGACGCTGAGGGTCGCGTCGATCAGGAATGCGATCACCAGCACGAGGCCGACGTCGCTCAGCAGCATCCACGGATTCATCACGCCGACCGGAATCGAGACCGGGTCGCCGAGGAACTCGATGCTCCGCAACGACTGGATCTCGCGAAAGTTCAGCGTATCCCCCGACAGGTAATTGAACGGGGTCGAGAACACGCGCAGCGCGATGCCCGATATCCCCAGAACGAGCCTGCCGGTCTGAAGGTACAGGAGGATGAAGGCGACCAGCGAGATCAGCAGCACCGTGACCGGGATGTGCGCCGCCCTCACCGCCGCCGCGTAGGCCTGAGGCGTCCGCGCGTGCAGTGCGGAAAGCTCGCAGTACGCGATCACCGCCGTGCAGATCGCGGCGACCGAGAAGGCGAGGCTCTTGTGCTCCTGCCGATCTCGCCACCAGACCGGCAGGTGGACCGCGGCAAGCGTCAGGCAGGCCGCGGCAATCATGGACCAGACGATCGTGACGACGCTCACGCGACCCGCACCTCCGGCAGCACTTCGGTGCCGAAGTCTAGCCGCGCAATGTGACAAAGCGCTTTCGACGAAGGCGCGCGTGGCGCGCGCCGCATGTGACCTACTTGCTCGCCGGTGCCGGCTTCACCGAGACAGCGACGGCCTGCGTGTAGACGGCATCGATCTGGTCGCCGACCTTGATCAGCGCTAGCTGGGCGGGGTCGTTCACGGCGAGGTCGACCGTCTGCTTAGGCCCCCGCAGGGTCACCGTTCGCGTGTTCGTGTCCACCGCGATCACATCGGCAGTGACCTTGATCTGCTCGGCGACGATGCCGCCCGGCTTGGCGCCCGCCGGCGCGCGCGCGCCGTCCGACATCTCCGTCCTGTTCGGAAGTTCCTTGCCGCCCTTTACCAGCTTGAGCGACAGCGATTCGGCGTACTGGACGGTGACCCGGTCGCCCTTCTTGACCTGCTCGAGATTGCGCACGTCCGGACCGGCGACGAGCGCGTGCTCGCGCCCCGCCGCGTCGCGAATCATCACCTGGCGCGACTTGACGTCGACCGACTCGACGGTGGCGACGGTTTCCTTGACCTGGACTGCGGTTGCTTGTCCTGGCGACGTCTCGACCGCGACCGTGCTACCGGGTTGAGCGCTGACCGCCGCGCCGATGCCACCGAGCAGGACTGCGACCGCGATGGCCATGGATGTGTGCTTCATCTGGGTTTCCTTGGGAGAGTGGTGATGGTGACCGGCACCTCGGACCTCCGGCTTCGGATCGCTCTTGCGCTTGGGCAGATAGCGGTCCGCCTGCACGATCTGCAGCGGGTGGGTCGACGCCGGCGGGATGACCGCGATGCGATCATCCGGTGAAGTGTCTCACTTGACGGTGTAGCCCTTGCCCTCGAGGCACGCGGTGCGGGCCTTGGCCCAGCCGGCGTTCTGTTGCTGCGTAGCGGCCTGCTGTTGCTTGCCCGCGGAGGCGTTCTGTCGGCGGCTCTGTCCGCGGGCAGCGGCGGCGCCCACCGCCGCGCCGGTTCCAGCGTCGTCGCCCACGATCTCGCCAACCACTGCCCCCCTTGCCGCACCGCGCGCCCCGGCGCCCGGGGTCGTTCCCGTCGCCGTGGTCGGAGGCGCTGCCGGTGCCGGCGGCGGCTTGGACGGATCGAAGCCGGTCTGCTGGGTCGCCCATTGGTCGCACGCGGTCACATCGGTCTTCTGCTTCTCCGGCGTCTGGCCTTTTGCGGGATATACGTACTGCTGCGCGGCTGCGGTGGAGGTGATCGCGACCAGCGCTATCGCCAAGGACCATGGAGCTCGTTTGATCATGTCGTCACCTTTTCGATGGGAAGCAGTTCGCTCGCACAAGCATACGAGCATTGGGACCACCTCTCGCCGGCACTGTGAGCGCGGACGGGATGGAGCGTCTATTGCCCTAAGGGGCAGGTTCGCCCGAAACGCGCCGGCTTTAGCCTGCGGACGCGACACGAGCGCCCACGGTGCTCGGAAGTCGTGCCAACGGGGAGGAACGGAGCAAACGATGCGGGCGAACACGTCATTGGGAGTCAGCCGAATCACCGTGGGCGCACTGTTGTGCGTCGGCACCGTGGGGGTCGCTCACGCGCAGGTCTCCCCCTCGCAGGCATTGCTGAACAACACGTTCGTCGGCAGCATCGGTGCGTTCGTGGTCAGCACCGACACGAAGGCCAGGTTGAACGGCACGTCGTCCACGAACTCGGACATCGACTTCGACCACACCTTCGGCAAGGCGAGCGACTCGACCCGGGGCCGCGCCGATGCGCTCTGGCGCATCACGCCCACGCATCATCTCCGGTTCCTCTACTTCGACAACACCGTCGACCGGTCGCGCGCCATCGACCGCAACGTTGAATGGGGGGACTACACGTTTCAGGCGGGAGCCGTTGTCGAATCGCAGGTCAAGTTCAAGATCATCGAGGCGGCGTATGAATACGCGTTCATGCGCCGGCCCGACTTCGAGCTGGCCGGCAGCCTTGGCGTTCACTACATGGATCTGCAGATGCGGCTCTCCGGAGTCGCGACGCTCACCAACGCGAACGGCACCGTGTCGCAGGCTGCCGTCGCCACCCGAGAAGGCTCCGCGCCGTTGCCACTTCCCGTGATCGGCGTGCGCGCCGGGTGGGCCGTTGCGCCGCAGTGGTTCCTCGAAGGTCAGGGCCAGTTCTTCAAGGCCAAGATCGGCGACGTCGACGGCCGCATCACGGACCTGCGCGCCAGCGCCACCTGGATGTTCAGCCAGAACCTCGGCATCGGCATGGGCTACAACAGGTTCATCACGACGGCGGATGTCGAGAAGACCTCGTTCAACGGCCAGGCCCGAATCGGCTACAGCGGGCTTCAACTGTTCGCGACCGGCACGTTCTGAACTGCGAGGCGGGGCGTCGTGGCCGACGGCTGTGGCGCCCGAACTTGCTGATGGGTCTGCTGATGTCGGCCATGGGCGTCCTCCTTTTCCTGGGCATCGTCTCGGCGTTCTTCTGAGCTTGCCGAGACACGGCGCGCAACCTTGCCATGAGTCCCGGTCGAGCCGGCGCTATCGCCTTTTTCACATTGCTCGCGACGGCGATCGTTGCCAGTGGTGCCTGGGGTGCCCTGGCCATCGCATTCGGGGTCGGCGGGCCCGGTGGAGCGTGGTTCGGCCAGGCTGCGGCCGTGACGTTCGCGCTGGCAGCGGTGGCTGCCGTCGTCGCATTGCATTGGCCTCGATGGCGCTGGCGCATGTTGAGCGGCTACCTCGTGGTGCTCGGCACGGTTGCGGTGTTCTGGAATGGCACCGAGCCATCGAATGAGCGCGATTGGCAGCCCGACGTGGCCGTGCTGCCGTATGCCACGAGCGACGGCAATGTGTTCCACGTTCACAACATCCGGAACTTCGAGTACCGCTCTGCGACGGACTTCCGTCCTGCCTACTACGACAAGAAATTCGACCTGCGAGAGCTGACCGGCGTCGATCTAGTCGCGGTGTACTGGATGGGGCCGGCGATCGCGCACACCTTCCTGAGCTTCGAGTTCCGAGGCGGCGACCACCTTGCCATCTCGATCGAGACCCGGAAGAAGAAGGGCGACGACTACTCGACCCTGCGAGGATTCTTCAGACAGTACGAGCTCATCTATGTCGTCGCGGACGAGCGCGACGTGATCCGCCTTCGCACGAACTATCGCCGCGATCCGGTCGAGGACGTCTACGTGTATCGGATCGGCGGCGATCTCGAGAACGGCCGCCGCGTCTTCATGGAATACATGAGGCAGATCAATTCCTTGCGAGCCCGCCCCGAGTTCTACAACACGCTGACGAGCAACTGCACTACCGACATCTGGATGAACACCCTGGTCAACGACGACCATCTTCCGTTCAGCTGGAAGGTCCTGGCGAGCGGCTACGTACCGCAATACCTTCATGAAAACGGAAGGCTCGACACGAGCACTCCGTTCCCCGAGCTGATGAAGCGCGCACACGTCAATCGCCGCGCGCAGGAGGCCGACGGAGCTCCCGATTTCTCGCGGCGCATTCGAACGGCCGAGGCCGTGAGAGCGGTCGGCGTGCAGCAGCAATGAACGAGTCGGCGTGGCTCGGGGTGAAAGGTCGGCGCCGCTCGGTCGGCGCCGCCGCGTCGCTTGTGCTGTCGTCCGTCGCCATGCTGTCGATCGTGGCCGCGGGAGCCGTGGCCGCCGAGCCCCCGGGCGCGAGACGCGACCTCGGGCGACCCCGGATTTGCGTCGTGCTCTCCGGCGGGGGCGCGCGCGGGGCGGCCCATATAGGCGTCCTCAAGGTGCTGGAGGAGTACCGCGTTCCGGTCGATTGCATCGCCGCCACGAGCATGGGCTCGCTGGTGGGCGGTGCCTACGCGTCGGGCATGCCGGTCGCCCAGATGGAGCAGATCACCGATGGGATTTCCACCGAGCTGTTGTTCAAGGAACAGCCGCCGCGTGATGCCCAGTCGATGCTTCGCAAGCAGGACGACTACGGCTTGTTCATCGGCCCCGAAGTCGGTATCTCCGGGGGCAAGGTGTCGCTCGCCAAGGGACTGGTGACCGGGGTCCAGCTAGAGACCGTACTGCGCCGCCTGTCCCGGGTGAAGGGCTTCCGGAACTTCGATGACTTGCCGGTCCCATTTCGCGCGGTCGCGACGGATCTGGTCACCGGGACGGCAGTTGTCTTCCGCGAAGGCGAGCTGGCCGACGTCATGCGCGCCAGCATGTCCGTTCCTGGCGTGGTGGCGCCCGCGGAGTGGAGTGGACGGATGCTGGTGGACGGCATGCTGACCGACAACCTTCCGGTTGCGGTGGCGCGTTCGATGGGCGCCGACATCATCATCGCCGTCAACGTCGGGACCCCGCTGCTCAAGCGCGAACAGCTGAACGGCATTCTGGGCGTGACAAGCCAGATGCTGAGCATCCTGACGGAGCAGAACGTGCAGGCGTCGCTCGCTCTGCTGAAACCAACCGACATCCTGATCACCCCGGACCTGGGCGACTTCTCGACAGGGGACTTCGACCGCTTGACGGAGATCGCGCCGACCGGCGAGGCAGCCGCCCGCAAGGTCGCCGATCGGCTTGCCCAGCTCTCGCTTCCGCCGGCGCAGTACGCTGCGTTCAACCAGCGCCGGATGGTCGAGGTGAGCCCGGACACGAGGCCCATCGACGAGATCCGGTTCGAGCCCATGCAGACGGTGAATCCCGAGACCGTGCGCATGGCGATGCAGACCCAGGCCGGCCAGCCCGTCGACCAGGCCGTGCTCGACGCGGACATGCGCCGGATCTTCGGGCTCGGGAATATCGAGCATGTCAACTACCGGTTCCTCGAAGAACCGGGGCGGCGCGTCCTGGTGGTCGATGCGGTCGAGAAGTCTTCGGGATTCGACGCCATCCGCCTGGGCCTCGGTCTTTCGGGCGACTTCAGCGGTGATGCGTACTTCAACGTCGTTGCCAGCTATCGAAGGTACTGGCTCAATTCGTTCGGGGCTCAATGGCGGACCGATCTGCAGATGGGTCGGACGTCCAGTCTGTCCACCGAGTTCTACCAGCCGCTCGATGTCGGCGGCCGATTCTTCGTGGCCCCGGGGTTGAACGTCGAGCAGCGGAGTACCTATCTGTACCAGGGAGATGAACGAGTTGCGATCTATGACGTGGCTTCCCGTGCCGTCACCCTGGACATCGGAACCCAGTTCGGCCGGTTCGGCGAGTTTCGCCTCGGCGTGTTGAAGGGCACGCTGGAGCCTACGCTCGACACCGGGCCGCCCAGCCTGGCGCCGGGGGCACCGAGCGTGAAGCAGGGTGCATTTAGGGGACGCCTGGTTTTCGATCAGTTGGACAGCCTCAATTTCCCCCGCTCGGGGTGGCGTGCGCAGGCCCATGTGTTCAATTCGAGCAGCACGCTGGGCGCCGATGACCTGTACACCAAGTGGGACGTCAACGGAAGCGCCGTTTACTCGATCGGCCCGCACACTTTCAACTTCGGGATGAAAGCCGGCGGCACGATCGGCTCCGATCCGCTGCCCCGCTACGACATGTTCCAGTGGGGCGGCTTCCTGACACAGTCCGGTTTCCGGACCGGCCAGCTCTACGGGCAGAACATGACCTTCGGACGAGTGATGTACTACGCCCGGATCCTCAGGGGCGGTCTGCTGGAGGGAGCGTACGGCGGCCTCTCGCTGGAGGCGGGGAAGGTCGGCAAGCCACTGCTACCGGGCAACCCGGATGGGTTGCTCAAATCGGGGAGCATCTTCGTCGGGGCCGACTCTCCGCTCGGACCGGTTTATCTGGGCTACGGTCGGGCGACGAGCGGGGAGAGCAGCTTCTATTTCTACCTGGGCCGGCCGTACTGATCGCGACGTAGCCCTGACGGCGTCGTCGACCCGGGCGTCGGGTCATCACGTGTCATCCTTATCCGCGCGAAGCGGCCCAGTGCGGTTCTTGAGCCCTCAGGCTGCCGGGGCGCCAGCGCAATGACAGCGCGGCGAAGAACGTTCCGAGCGCCAGCCCGGCGAACACGTCGAGCACGACATGCTGCCGGATGGCCAAAGTCGAAACGACGATCGCCACGAACCAGACGATGTTGGCCGTTCTCATCGACTTCGGCGCACCGATCCGCATCAGGACGTCGCCGATCCGGATCGAGGAGAACACGGCGAACGCTACGTGCATGGATGGACACGCGTTGCCGGCCGCATCGACCCCCTGCAGCATCGCAAAGCCGACGTGGGGGGAGACATCCAGCCCATGCGGAGGCACCTGGGTGGGCCAGAAATAGAAGACGACGAGTCCGGCCACGCACAGCAGAGCCGCCCATGCCGCATAGGCGATCAGTTCCATCAGGGTGAGCTGCAGCCCCGGTCCCATGCCGACGTACAGCCACAGCGACAGATAGACGAACAGCGCCTGCGGCAGGAAGGGGACGAGGCGATCGAGGGCGGTCAACGGCATCACGGTGACCGGATAGGCCGGGTGATGCAGCAGGTGCAGATAGCCGACGAAAAAGACCGCGATGACGAGCGACGTGCCGACCACCTTGAGCGCGAAGTGGCGCCGCATTCGCAAGGTGAGGGACGCGACCCAGGCGGGGCGGACCGGAATCGATGGAGAGGAATGCTTCATGGTTCGCGAGTCGATGCTCAATCCTGACCCGCAGTGTGCGCCTCCGGACATTGTCTTCGGGTGGACCCAATGGCCGGAGCGACCAGCACCCGACACCACGGGTATCTTGGCAAGCCCGACGAGACGATTCTCGTCGAGGCCGATCGTGACCCGCGAGACGCCCGCGCGCCCGCGCGCGTGACGTGCGGAACGACAGGAGCGGTCTGAGCGAGCGGGCTTAGAGCCCCGGGCCGGGTTACGACACCGTTTACGGCAGCATGCACATGATCAAGCCCTGCGACGGCGCCCAGTCCCCCCAGCCTTCGCCACTGACGGGGCCTCTTACCCGACGCGCATGCATCGTCGGTGCAATGGATAGCTTAAGAAACGTTCCGGCGAGGGCCATGTGGTGCACCTACGCATGCACCTGGATCAACTCAGAACGGTAGATTGAGGATTTGTCCTTGCGGGCGGATCAATCTCTTGCAAGAGTCTTGGTGGCCAAGGGCGGAATCGAACCACCGACACGCGGATTTTCAATCCGCTGCTCTACCAACTGAGCTACTTGGCCTGAACGACAAATTATAGAGGAGCGGTTCTCGCGCTCCAGCGGTACGAGGCCCCGCGAGCCCGCAGTCAGAGCGCACTGCTGCGCTTGTTGCGCGACAGGTCGACGCCGAGCTGCTTGAGCTTGCGATAAAGGTGCGTGCGCTCCAGCCCGGTCTTCTCCGCGACTCGCGTCATGCTGCCGTTTTCCTGTGCGAGGTGAAACTCGAAGTAGCTCTTCTCGAACGCATCGCGGGCCTCGCGCAGCGGCCGGTCGAGGTCGAAACTCTGTTCGGCTTGCGGACCGAGCATCAGCGGCGGCGATGCCGGCAGCGCACCGCCAGTCATCACCGCTTCGACGGTCAGGCCGGCCTCCGGATGGACCGCGTTGTTGCCCGGCGCTGGGCGCGCACTGGGCTTTGCCAGTCCCTGCTCGACGGCGCGCAGCAGCTTCTGCAACGTGATCGGCTTTTCGAGGAACGCCATCGCGCCGAACTTGGTGGCTTCGACCGCGGTGTCGATCGTGCCGTGGCCGCTCATCATGATGACCGGCATCGTCAGCAGCGAGTTCGACCCCCACTCCTTGAGCAGCGTGATGCCGTCGACATCGGGCATCCAGATGTCGAGCAGCACGAGGTCGGGCCGGTGGTTCTCGCGGATCGCGCGGGCCTGCGCGGCGTTTTCGGCCAGCTCGACCGTGTGACCTTCGTCTGCGAGGATCTCCGAAAGCAGAGCGCGGATCCCCAGTTCGTCGTCGACTACAAGAATGGTGGCCATGGGTCTCAGTGCGCTTCGCTCGCGGCCGCAGCCGCCGCGGCCTTGACGGCCGCCGCCGGAGCGAACTTGGAAAATGATAACGAAACTTGCGCCCCGCGTGCCAGCACGGCACCGGGGTCGGTCGCCGAAGGCGAGCTCAGGTTGGCGATGCGGACGCGCGCGCCGTGTTCGTCGGCGATCTTCTTGACGACTGCGAGGCCAAGACCGGTGCCCTTCGACTTGGTCGTGACGTACGGTTCGAACGCGCGCTTCAGCACCTTCTCCGAGAAGCCCGGCCCGTTGTCGAGCACCTGCAAGCGCACCGCGCGCAGCGCCCCTTCCTCATTGCGCGCCACCTCGGTCTCGACGCGAACCCGGCCATCGGGCCGGTCGGCCACGGCATCGAGAGCGTTCTGCACCAGGTTGTGGATGACCTGGCGGAGCTGCGTGCTGTCGCCGCTGATCATCGGCAGATCCGACCCCAGGGTCGCGTGCAGATGGCCGCTTTCCTGCGCGGCGCCGTACAGGCCGAGCACCTCCTGCACCAGCGCATTGAGGTCGATCGGCTCGGCCTTTGAGGCCGGGAGGCGCGCGTAGTCGCGGAACTCGTTGACCAGCGCCTTCATCGACTGCACCTGATTGACGATGGTCGCAACCGAGCGCGCCAGCATCGCCTGGTCGCTGCCTTCGAGCTTGGGCCCGAGCTTGTGCTCGATGCGTTCTGCGGACAGCTGGATCGGCGTCAGCGGGTTCTTGATCTCATGCGCGAGCCGGCGCGCGACCTCGCTCCAAGCCTCGCTGCGCTGCGCCGAGACCAGCTCGGTGATGTCATCGAACACCATCAGCCGCGCGCCATGTGGCATCGCCGCACCGCGCACCAGCAGCGTGATCGACTCGCGCGCGCGGCCGTCGGGGCCGATCGTGTTGAGCTCGAACGAATCCTGCCAATGGTCGCGCTCGCCGGCTTCCGGGCTCGCCGCATGCAGCTCGAAGCGCTGCCAGACCGCTTGCGAAAACGTGCCCAAGCCGGCGATCTCGTCGAGGCGCTTGCCGCGGTAGGCCGAGAGCGGCAGCCGGACGATGCGGGTCGCGCCCGGATTGACGGTGTCGATGCGGCCGGCGCGGTCGAACACGATGACGCCGGCGGTCAGGTTGTCGAGGATCGTCTGCAGGTTCGTGCGCGCGCCCTCGACCTGGACGACGCTGCGATGGACCAGTGCGCGCGCCTCCGAGAGCTGTTCGGTCATACGCGCGAACGAGCGCGTCAGCCCGCCGAGCTCGTCGCGCGAGGCGAACACCGGTTTGACGCTCAAGTCGCCCTGCGCGACCTGGCGCACGCCCTCGGCGAGGAGCAACAGCGGCTTCGCAAGCTGGTTGCTGAGCGCGACAGCGAGCAGCAGCGCGCCGAAGACGGCCAGCACCAGCGCCAGGGTCAGGGTGCCGATATACATCTTGCGCAAGCCGCCGAGGGCGAGCGCACGCTGCTGGTACTCGCGGTAGGCGGCCTGCACGGTGAGCGCATTGGTGACCAGTGTCGGTGGCAGTGCCCGGGTCACGACCAGATAGCGCTCTTGCTCGCCGATCGCAAAACCGGCGCTGGGGATCAACGCGACGGCGCGGGCGCGGGCCGTCGGCGCGGTCGAGGCCGGGCTCGCGCCCGGGTCCTCGTCGAGCCCTTCGAGCTGGCTGACGACCCGTGCGTTGCGGGCCTGGCGCAGGAGGGTCGGCGCTGGTCGCTCGGGCATCAGGCTGGTCGAGCTGCTGTTGCCGGTCGCGAGCAGCGTCTGGCCGGCGCTGCCGACGATGCTGATGTCCTGCGCCGAGAGCTGATCGCGCAACCGCTCGAGCGCCAGCGGATCGGCCGACAGCGGCGCATCGCCGAGGCGCTCGGCGGCCAGCCGGGTCTTGGTCGCCAGGTCGCTAACCAGCGAATCGAGGGTGCCCTTGCCGAGCATCAAGCCGACGTCGAGCGCGCGCTCGACCTTGAGGTCGAACCAGCTCTCGATGCTGCGCGAGACGAACTGGTAGCTGACGGTGTAGATCAGCACGCCCGGCACGACGCCGACGAGCGCGAAGATCGCCGCCAGCTTGAGCAGCAACCGGCTGCCGAACTTGCCGCGCGAAACCCGCAGCAGCAGCCGCGCCGCGGCGATGACGATGACCAGCACGAGCAGCGCCGCGACGACGACGTTGACCCAGTACAGCCAGACGTAGTGGCGCTCGTAGAAGCGCGGGTTGTTGGTCGCGATCGAGAGCAGGAACGCCAGCACCAGGCCGGCGCCGGTCGCGGCGACCGACGAGATGATCCAGGCCCAGCGGTTCGCCTTGGTCACGGCGCTGAGCGGCTCGGTGAGAGCGTCGGCTTCGGATTGCCGGCAGGTGCCGGCAGATCGGCTCGAAGGAAATGGCCCATGTCAGTTCAGGCGCAGTGTTCGCGTCACGCTGATCTGCCAGTCGGGCTGTCCGGACACTCCGATCTGCATCGGCCGTGGCAGCAGCGAGGTGTCGAGCTTGAAGCTGAACTCGACGTAGTGCCGGCTGCCGTCCTCGATCTGTCCTGGTTCGGCGATCTTCCAGCGCACGGCCCGGCTGATCGCCGCCATCGACTCGGCGCGGGTCGCAAAGGTCTGCGTCAGCGCACCGAACGTGATGCGGTAGCTCGAGGTCAGCGGCTGGTAGACGATGCGCCAGACCCGCACCACGTCGGCAACCCGGCGATCGCGCCAATACCAGCGATCCCGGAAGACCTGGGCTTCGGCGACGAAGAAGAGCGGCACGCCCTTGTTCAGCGCATCCTCGACGCTGCGCGACAGCTCCAGGTCGACGGTGTAATTCAGGAAGACGCCGTCCTCGTCGCGGGTCAGATCGAGCGCGGTCAGCTCGACCTGTTCGGCCGCGGCGGCCGGCGTGGGAACGGCCAGCAGCCCGAAGCCCACGGCCAGGCCAAAAAGTAGCACCAGCCAAACCTGCACCCACCGTCGAACGAACGCTGTCGCACCGGGGCGGTATCGGGCCCGGGGCCTGACAGCGTGCTCAACCGGTACCGGGAAGCGCATGAAGGTGCGGACTCGAAGCTTTCTCGATCAGGCCAAGGTAGAAGCCGTCGGCCGCAGTGCTGAACCCCGGCGCCGGAGCCTTCGTCGGATTGTCGGCGAGCGGTAGCAGGTGACCGGGCGACGGGGGAGATGCCGCCAAGGTTGCTGCCGGTTGCCGTTGCAAAAAAGCGTCGATCTGCGCGATGCCCTCGGCCTTGAAGACGGAACAAGTGGCGTAGAGCAGCCGCCCGCCCGGCGCCAGCAGCGGCCAGAGCGCATCGAGCAAGCGCGCCTGGGTCTGCGCCAGCGCGTCGATGTCAGCGGCACGGCGCAGCCAGCGGATATCCGGGTGGCGCCGCACGATGCCCGACGCGCTGCACGGCGCGTCAAGCAGGATCGCGTCGAACGGCCGGCCGTCCCACCAGCGCGCAGGGTCGGTCGCGTCGGCAGCGACCGTTTGCGCCTGAAGGCGGAGGCGCGCAAGGGTCTCATCGACGCGGCGCAGTCGGTCGGCGTCGCGGTCGAGCGCAAGGACATCGAAGTCGCCGAGCTCGAGCAGGTGCGCGGTCTTTCCGCCGGGCGCCGCGCAGGCGTCGAGGATCCGCGCGCTGGGTGGCAGATTGGCGGTGAGCAGCGGCGCCGCGAGCTGGGCCGCGTAGTCCTGCACCGAGACGTCGCCATCGGCGAAGCCGGGCAGCTCGCCGACGCCGCAGGGTCGCTCGAGCCGCACCGCCGACCCGCCGATAGCTTCGGCCGCCATGCCCTGCTCGCACAGACGCTCGACATAACCCCCGGCATCGACGCGCCGGGCGTTGACCCGCAGCGTCATCGGCGCCCGCAGGTTGTCGGCCTCGAGGATCGCCGCGCCGAGCTCACTCCAGTCGGCGCGCAGCCGGTCGATCCACCAGGCCGGATGGTTGTGGCGGGCGACCAGGTCGGCTTCGACAGCCTGGAGCAGCGCGGCGCGCTCGCGCAGGAACCGGCGCAGCACCGCGTTCGCGAAGGCGGCGCTCTGCGGCGCGCGCCGCCGCATCGCCTGCACGGCCTGGTCGACCAGCGTGTGATCGGTGTATGGCGCCTCGTCGACCGGCAGCAGCAGCGCAAGCGCGCACAGCAGCAGCGCGTCGACCGCCGGCGGCGGCGCCTTTGGCGCAAGCCGGGCACGGATCGCCATCGCGGTGCCGAGCCGACGCAACACCGCGAACGCCAGCGCCTGCGTGCCCGGCCGCGCGGGCGTCGGGCAGGCGGCCAGCGCAGTGTTCAACGACGCACCCGCGCGCACCGCCTGCACGGCGTCGGCCGCATGGTTCAGCAGGCGGGCGAGCGGCAGCGTCGGGTGGGGCCGGACCGGCGGTTTCACCGGGCCAGTCTACGGGCCGATCTGCCGGCGACGCGCGAGGCAGGAGGCTGCGGTACCCTTCCGACTCGGAGACTCAGAAGAAGACCACGATGGCCGGCGAACAACCCACACCGATCTTCCGGTCCGAAGCCGACCTGTCGCGGCTTCCGGCGTCCGACCGGATCCGCTACCGACTCGTCGGCGCCGGCCACCGCTATCACGCGAACGACAACATCGCGCGCTTCATCGAGGACGGCGAGATCGACGAGCTGAAGGCGGAGGTCGAGGCGAAGATGCAGGAGGTGCTGCGCGCGCTGGTGATCGACACCGAGAGTGACCACAATACCAACGACACCGCAAGGCGGGTCGCGAAGATGTTCCTCAACGAGGTCTTCCACGGCCGCTACGTGAAGATGCCGCCGGTCACCGAGTTCCCGAATGCCGAGCGCCTGAACGAGCTGATGATCGTCGGCCCGGTCAAGGTGCGCAGCGCCTGCTCGCACCACCTGTGCCCGATCCTCGGCCGGGTCTGGATCGGCGTGCTGCCGAACGAGCACTCGAACCTGATCGGCCTGTCGAAGTACGCGCGCATCTGCGAATGGATCATGAGCCGGCCGCAGATCCAGGAGGAGGCGGTCACGATGCTCGCCAACGAGCTCGCTGCGCGGGTCAAGCCGGACGGGCTTGCGATCGTGATGGAGGCCGACCACTTCTGCATGCACTGGCGCGGCGTCAAGGACGACGAGTCGATGATGACCAACAGCGTGATGCGGGGCGCCTTCCTGAAGGACGCCAACCTGCGGCGCGAATTCCTGTCCCTCCTGAGCAAGAAAGACCTGAGGTAGCCATGCTGGTCCGACTGATGTACGCAAGCCGTGCCAGCGAGCAGATCGGCGCCGACGATCTGGCGGCGATCCTGCGTGTCTCGAAGGCGAACAACCCGGCGACCGGCGTGACCGGCGTGCTGTGCTTCTGCCTGTCGAGCGGCATCTTCATGCAGGTGCTGGAAGGCGGGCGCGATGCCGTCAACGCGCTCTACAACCGGATCACGCGCGACAAGCGGCATCGCGACGCGACCTTGCTGAGCTACGACGAGATCGGCCAGCGCAGCTTTGCCGGCTGGTCGATGGGCCAAGTCAACATGGACCGCCTGAACGCGGCCTTGCTGCTGCGCTATTCGGAGAAAGCAACGCTCGACCCGTTCGCCGTCTCCGGCGTCGCGTCGCTGGCCCTCTTCAACGAGCTGGTCGCGACGGCGTCGGTGACGGGGCAGGGCTAACCTTCGCCGGCGTTCCGGCCGGCGTCCCCTGCAGGGTTACTTTGCCGGGCGCACTCTCCGGCGCGGTCCGAGCCGCTTCGGCGGCGGCATTGATCGGCGGCTGATTCGCCGATGCGGGCGGCACCGGCGTGCCCTTGCGGCGGGCGGCGGCGCGCGCTGCGGCGGAGGCCTTGCGCAGGTCGTTGCGCTCGGCGTCGTTGGCGGGCGTCGTCGGCGTGCCGAGCGGCACGCTGTTGCTGGTCGCCGGGGTTCCGGCATCGACACCGGCCGGAACCGTCGACGTTGCCGAGGGCCGTGGCTGCACCTTCAAGGTCCCTTTCGACGCCGGCAAAGTCGCTTGCGCGTGCACCATCAGCGGCACGGCGAGCAGCAGCAAAGCGGCCCGAGCGGCCGGGCGAAGTCTCAACGGCAAGGTGCGATTCATGGTTCCCGAACGAGAAGCGGTGGCAGCTGAAGTACAGCACAACTTTAAGCGGCATGGCAGTCGCTCTGCTTCCGAGCGCGGCCGCGCATGAACGCGATCAGGGCGACGCCCGCCGCACCGGCTCACGTCAGAGACCTAGCCAGGTGCCGATCGCCATCAGTTCGGCGGTGTCGCTGGCCGCGAAGCCCTGCCACTTGGTGGCGGCCAGCTTTTTCCGGCCGTCGTCGGTGGTGTCGAGCGCCAGCAGGTAGTCGCGCACGAGCGCGACATCCTCGGCGCTCATCGACGGGCTCGCGATGATGTGCTTGATCGGCACTGGCTTCGAGCGCATCAGCACCTTGCCGCCCTTCGCGGTCCAGTCCTTGACGATCGCATTGGCGGCGGTCACGCCGGAAGGCGTCAGGTTGTTCTCGACGAAGAACGGCACCGCTTCCTGGTAGCGCGTATAGACGTACTTGATCTGGCCGGCGTCGCCGAGCGCGTCGCGCACGGTCGCCCGCATCATCCAGGCGGTGATCGAGTCTTCGTCGGGTGCGCCGATGCGGTTGCCCTTCAGGTCGGCGAGCGTTTTCAGGGGCGAGTCAGCCTTCACGAGGAAGCTGGCGCGGTAGTCCTGGAAGCCCTTGGTGACGACGACGAGCCGATAGCCCGACTGCTTCATCGCGACGATCGAGAGGTGCGCCGGGTGCACCATCGCGAGGTCGTACGCCTTGTCGGCCAGGCCCTGGCGCAGCGCCGGGTAGCCACCGACCGGCTCGACCGTGACGGGCTGGCGCAGCAGCTTCGAGAGGTCGGCGGCGATCGCCGCGTACTTGGCGCGAATTTCTTCGTTCGGGACGCGGTAGGTCACGCCCTCGTTGACCGCAAAGACCAGCGCCTGCGACAGCGTCGACACCGCCATCAGCAGCAGCGCGACTGCGCCATTCTTGAGACCGAACTTCATGGAATCCTCCTCGCGGCCACGCGCCGCCGGACAAGAGGCGAGTTTGGGCGTGAACGCGGGCCTTGCGCCCTCGCGGGCCGCGCGCACTCGAGGTCGGCGTGGCGTTTTCCACGCGACCACGAGACCACGCGCCGCTGACGCGGTGGCGCTAGGCTCCCGCCGGCCTATGTCGACTTGGGCGGACTCTTGCGCGCCGCGAGCTTCTTGACCCCCTTGCGCACCGGCGCCTTCTTCGCCGGCGGTGTCGCGGCTGCGCCGACAACGCGGCTTGCCGTCGAGCCGGCCGCGGCAGTGGCCTTGCCGGCGCGCGGGACCGCGGATCGCGCCGCTGCCTCCGCCACCGGCGCGGCCGGTTTGGCCCTCGTCTTGCCCGGCCGCACCGCACGCGGCTCGAATTCGAAGCTGACCTTGCCTTCCTTCTTGTCGTAGGCGAGATAGGCCTTGAACTTGCGGCGCGTCTTGTTCGAGACGAAGCCCTCGAGCAGATCGGTCTTGCCGGTCGCCAGCAGCTTCGTCATCTGCTCGCGCGCGACCGGCTGCTGCAGGATGATCTTGCCGCTCTTGAAGTCGCAGGTCGGGTTGACGCCGACCGCGTGCTCGCAGACGTAGCTGGTGCCGAACTCGTAGACGTTGCCCTGCGTCTTCGGGCAGGAGCCGAGGCTTTCCTGGCCGGAGAAGTCGACCGGCTCGCCCGATTCGCCCTCGCGCTTCGAGTCCTCGCCGAAATCGAACTCGAGCTTCCAGTTGCGGATCTCATCGTCGAAGACCAGCTTGATCTCGGCCGTGAACGGCCAGCCTGCTTTCGAGCGGAAGCCTTCGAGCGGGCCGATCTTCTTGTCGGCGAGAAAGCGCTCGACCTCGTCGAGCTCGAACGGCCGGCTGCCCGGGATCTTGCTGATCGAGAACCCGCACGCCTCGGTGGCCAGCGACCCAGCAGCAGCCGGCTTGCCGGTGCAGGCATAGCGCCGATAGTTTTCGCGCACGATGCCGCCGCAATTCGGGCACGGCGTCGTCAGCGTCGCGTAGTCGCCGGGGATCGTGTCGCGGTCGTACTCCTTGGCCTTGCGGACGATGCGCTCGGCCATCGCGGCGATCTCGCTCATGAAGGCTTCGCGCTCGAGCCGGCCCTTCTCCATCTCGGCGAGCTGGTACTCCCAGTTGCCGGTCAGCTCGGGCTTGGTAAGGTCCTCGACACCGAGGCCGCGCAGCAAGGTCATCAGCTGGAACGCCTTCGCGCCCGGCACCAATTCGCGGCCCTCGCGGTGGATGTACTTCTCGTAGATCAGCCCTTCGATGATCGCGGCGCGCGTCGCCGGCGTGCCGAGGCCCTTCTCCTGCATCGCTTCGCGCAGCTCGTCGTCGTCGATCAGCTTGCCGGCGCCTTCCATCGCGCTCAGCAAGGTCGCCTCGGTGTAGCGCGCCGGCGGCTTGGTCTTCAGCGCCTTGACGTCGACGCTCTCGGTGCGCGCCCGCTCGCCGGCGGCGACTGCCACCAGGTTGGCGTCGTCCTCCTGCGCATCGCGGCCGTAGATCGCGAGCCAACCGGGCTTGACCATCACCTTGCCGTTGGTCTGGAACGCGTACTCGCGGGCCACCGCCGCGACGGTCGAGATGCGCGTCGTCACCATGAATTCCGCCGGCGGGAAGAACACCGCCATGAAGCGCTTCGCGACCATGTCGTAGAGCTTCGCCTCGATCTCGGTCAGGCTCTTCGGCGGCAAGAGGGTCGGGATGATCGCAAAGTGGTCCGACACCTTCGCGTTGTCGAATATCCGCTTGTTCGGCTTGACGTAGCCCTCCTTCAGCGCCGTCTTCGCGTGCGCGGCGAGTGCGCGCAGCGGACCGGGCAAGGTCTCGGTCGAGATCATCTTCATCGTGTCGCGCGCGACGTTGACGTAGTCCTCGGGCAGCGCCTTGCTGTCGGTCCGCGGATAGGTCAGCACCTTGTGCTTCTCGTACAGCGCCTGCGCGATCGACAAGGTCGTGCGCGCCGAGAAGCCGAAACGCGAATTGGCCTCGCGCTGCAACGTCGTCAGGTCGAACAGCCCCGGCGGGGCTTGTGTGCTCGGCTTCGCCTCCTCGGTGACGCGCGCCGGCTGGCCCTGCACCGCCTCGGCGATCTCGCGGGCGAGCGCCTCGCTCCAGACGCGGTCGGCGCGCGCATCCGGGTCGACGTCGATCTCGGGGCGCGCTTTGGCCGGCGGCATGCCGGTCAGCACGCCCTTCTTCCACGCCGGGTCGAACCACTTGCCTTCGTACTCGCCGGCCTGCACCGCGAAGCTCGCGCGGATCTCCCAGTAGTCGCGCGAGACGTGCTTCCTGATCGTTTCCTCGCGCTCGACCATGATCGACAAGGTCGGCGTCTGCACGCGGCCGACCGTCGTCAGGAAGAAGCCGCCGTCGCGCGAGTTGAACGCGGTCATCGCGCGCGTGCCGTTGATGCCGACCAGCCAGTCGGCCTCGGAGCGGCAGCGCGCCGCGTCGGCGAGCGGCAGCATCTGCTTGTCGCTGCGCAGGTGCTCGAAGCCGTCGCGGATCGCCGCCGGTGTCATGCTCTGGAGCCAGAGCCGCTTGACCGGGTGCTTGGCCTTTGCATGCTGCTGGATCAGCCGGAAGATCAACTCGCCCTCGCGTCCAGCATCGCAGGCGTTGATCAGCTCGGTGACATCCTTGCGCTTGACCAGCTTCATGATCGCGTTGAGGCGCGACTTGGTCTTGTCGATCGGGTTCAGCTCGAAGTGCGGCGGGATCACCGGCAGGTTCGCGAAGCTCCACTTGCCGCGCTTGACGTCGTACTCCTCCGGCGCCTTGATCTCGAGCAGGTGGCCGACCGCCGACGTGACGATGTGGTGCTCGCTCTCGAAGTACTCGTCGTGCTTGTCGAACTTGCCGGCGACGGGCGTCAGCGCGCGCACGATGTCCTGCGCGACCGACGGCTTCTCGGCAATGATCAGTGACTTGGTCATGGTTCCTTCTTCAGTTCTCTCGATGCGTCCCGAAGCGCATCCCTACAATTGCGGGCTTCTCGCGCGCACGCACACACGCGCGCGCACCCATGAATTCAATGTACATAAAGAATCCGATGACGGAAGGCCATGTCCCCAGCACATTCGAACCCGCGGCCGGCAAGGAGAAGCGAACCGGCCCTCGGATCCAGGTGCGCCGCTCGGGCGTGCACGGCAAGGGCGTGTTCGCGCTCGGTTCGTTCGCCAAGGGTGAGCGCATCGTCGAGTACACCGGGCAGATCATTACGTGGAAGGAAGCGTTGCGGCGCCATCCGCACGACCCCGCGGACCCGAACCATACCTTCTACTTCCACATCGACGACGGCCGCGTCATCGACGGCAAGTTCGGCGGCAACGCGGCGAAGTGGATCAACCACTCGTGCCAACCGAATTGCGAGACCGACGAGGACCAGGGTCGCGTCTGGGTCAAGGCCAAGCGCGCAATCAAGCCTGGCGAGGAGCTGAACTACGACTACGGCTTGATCCTCGACGGCCGCCACACCGCGAAGGTCAAGAAAGAGTTCGAGTGCCGCTGCGGCAGCCGCAAGTGCCGCGGCACGCTGCTCGCGCCGAAACGCTGACGTCGCAATGGCCGCGCTCGCGCTGCACTGGAACGCCGAGGCGCTTCGGTCGCAGCTCGCAGCGCGCCGGCCGCGGATCGACCTCGAGATCGTCGCCGAGACCGGCTCGACCAACACCGATCTGCTCGAGCGCCTGCGCGCCGCGCCCTTCGTGCCATGCCTGCGCGTCGCCGAACAGCAGAGTGCCGGCCGCGGACGCCATGGGCGGCACTGGCATGCCGAGCGCGGCACTGCGCTGACCTTCTCGCTTGCGCTGTCGATCGCGCGCGCCGACTGGTCGGGCCTGTCGCTCGCGATCGGCGTCGCGGTCGCCGACGCGCTCGATCCGTCGCATGGCGCGCCGCGCATCGGCCTGAAGTGGCCCAACGACCTGTGGCTTCTTGATGCACCGGGCCGCGGCCGCAAGCTCGGCGGCATCCTGATCGAGACCGCGCCATCGGTGGCCGGCCGCGTCGCGGTCATCGGCATCGGTTTGAACCTCATCGGTCGGCGCGGCGACGCCGCTCGCTTCGGTACCGGCTATGCGTCGCTCGACGAGCTGGCCGCCGCGGGCAATGCGCCGACGACGCTGAGCAGGGTTGCCGGCCCGGTTCTGGACGCCATCGAGCGTTTCGAGCAATCCGGCTTCGGCGCCTTCCACGCGCGTTTCGGCGCCCGCGACCTGCTCGCCGGCCGGCCTATCCGGACCTCCGATCGCCGCGCTGCGGATGGCATCGCCGCAGGCGTCAGCGAGGATGGTGCGCTGCTCGTCCGCGCCGCCGATGGGACGCTGCACGCGATCGCGAGCGGCGAGGTCAGCGTGCGGATCGACGCAGCCACGGCCGCGACGCCATGCTGAGAGCGCTGGTCGTCCTGCTGCTGATCGCGAACCTGGCGTTCTTCGGTTGGACCCAGGGCTGGCTCGACGGCATCGTCGGCGTCAGCGCGCGCGGCGATCGCGAGCCGGAGCGGCTGGCCAACCAGGTCAATGCGGATCGCATCGTCATCCTCTCCGCGGCCAACGCCGTGTTGCCCGCGGCCCAGTTGGTGTGCCTCGAGGCGGGGCCGTTCAGTCCGAGCGAGGCGGCCGCGGCCGAAGGCGCGCTGCAGGGCATCGCGCCCGCCGGCAGCTGGGTCAACGTGCGTACCGAGCGGCCGGGCACGTGGGTGGTCTACATGGGCAGCTACCCGGATGGCGAGACGCTGCGTCGCAAGGAGGACGAGATCCGCCGCCTGCGGCCCGACTACGAGGAGGTGTCGCTGCCGAGCGAAGGCCAGTTCGGCCTGTCGCTCGGCCGCTTCGAGGATCGCGCACTCGCCGAACGCGCGCTGATCCAGGTCCAGCAGCGCGGCATCCGGACCGCCCGTGTGGTCCAGGCGAGTCCGCCGGCGGTGTTCCACATGCTGCGCATCGAGCGCGCCGACCCGACGCTCGCCGGGCAGCTCGCGAGCGCGAAGGCCGATGCCCTCGGCAAAGGCTTCTACGACTGCGCGAAGACGGAGACGTCCCAGCGCTGATCGAGTCAGCCTGGGCTGCGCGTCGCGCCTTGCGGCGCGCGCTCGAAGACCCCGGCGCGCAGCCGATTCCCTTGTTTCACGGGACTAGGACCGCCGGCGGGCCCCCGGCCCGACCCGAAGCGCGACGACCGCGACGCCGAGCAGCGCCAACCACCCGACGCCGAGCGCGCCGCCCCCGCCGCTGTCAGGCGGCGCGGCCACGTCGACCGAGACCGCCTCGCTCGAGACCACTCCGGTGCTGTCGATGAGGGTCAGGCTGACCGTGAAGGTACCGGCGGCGGCCGGTGTCGCGGTCGCGGTCGGGCCGGTCGGACCGTCCAGCGTCGGCACGATGCTGCCGCCGCGGGTGACGGTCCACTGGTAGGACGTGATGGTGCGGCCGGCAGGGACTAGCGACGATGCCGAGCCGAACGTCACGGTCTCACCGACCACCGGCGCCGCCGGATTGACGGTGATGCGCGCCTGCACGCCGGCGGCAGCCAGCACCGCGGCCCGAGCGTCCAGCATGCCGGCACCGCACAGGCCGACCTTGCAGACGCACTGCAGTTGATCGGGCGAGGTGGCGGTCGGCGCCGTGCAGGCCTGCAGCGCGCCGCCGCTTTCGTCGACGGTGGGCTGCGGAAACGGGCGCGCGGTGCTCTGCAGCTTGAAGCGCACCTCGTCGCTCGACAGCTGCGGCTGGGCCGACAGCATCAGCGCGACGGTGCCAGCGACGAGCGGCGCCGAGAAGCTGGTGCCGACCGCAGCCTTGTCGAAGCTGTCGGAGTAGGTCGAGCCGCCGCCCGCGTCGGCGACCGGTGCGCCGGTGCCGGAGTTGGTCGTCGTCAGGATCGAGTAGAGACAGGCGCTGCCCTGGGTCGTGTTGATGCAGTTGCCGCCCGGCGCGCTGATCGTGATTTCCGAGCCGAGATCGGAGAATCCGACCTTGGTGCCGATGTGGCGCAAGCCGGCGACCCCGATCACGCCCGCGCAGTCGGCCGGGATGCTGACGGAGTGCCCCGCGCTGTTGCCGGCCGATGCGACGACGACGCCGCCGATCGCGTTGATCTGCGCGACCGCGTCGATGTAGACCTGCGCCGACGAATTGCTGCTGTCACAGGCGCCGGCACCGCCGAGGCTCATGTTGATGACCCGCGCGGCGTTCGGGTTGGCCGGCACGTCGGGCACGGCAATCCCGGCCGCCCACAGCATGCCGGCGACGATGTCGGAGTCGTAGCCTCCGCACTTGCCGAGCACGCGGACCGGCAGGACGCGCACATTGCGGCCGACGCTGGCGATGCCGACCGCGTTGTCGGTCGACGCGCCGATCAGCCCGGCGGTCTCGGTGCCGTGCCACGAGCTCGTTCCGATCTGGTCCGGGGTGCAGCCCGGCACGTGGTTGTCGACGTCGGCCTGCGTCACCGCATCGCCCGGATCGGAAGCATCGGCGTCGCGGCCGGGCTGGCCGTCGGCCGAATTGCGGTCGTCGCTGAGGAAGTCGTAGCCGGGCAGCAGGTTGCCGCCGGCGGCGACGGTCCGGAAATCGGCGTGGTCGAAGCGCATGCCGGTATCGAGCACCGCGACGACGATCGACGCGCTGCCGGTCGTGATGTCCCACGCGCCCTCGGCGTTGATCGAGGCCGGCGCGGTGCCGGTCGGCGACGCGACCGCGCCGGCCGCGCCGGGCGGCTTCAGGTACCACTGGCCCACCGGCGGGCCACCGCCAGGAGGCGTCGGCGGGGTGGTCGGATCGATGGGCCGGGAAACGTAGAACGGGTCGTTCGGAACCGCGAAGCGCCGCCGCATCCGGTCGGGCGCTGCGTACTCGACGTCGGCGTCGCGCGCGATCTGCTGCGCGAGCTCCTCCGAGGTGAGCCCTTTCGCCGAGACGACGTGGCTGCGTGCACCGATGCTGTTGCCGGCACTGAGCGCAACGCCGAGGCGGGCGCCGAGCGACTGCGCGCGGTTCGCGAGCAGCGTCGCGGTCGGCGTCGGGTCGGCGGCCTGAATGGTCTTGCGCGACGACGCCGCGTCGGTCTTGTACTTGACGATCACGCGCGCGGTCGCGGCACCGCTCGGCGGGCCTGCGACCCGGGCCGCCGCGTTCGTCTGGGCCAGCGGCGCGCCGGATGACCACGGCGCGAGCAAGGCGGCGCCGACGAGGCCGAGGGTCACGAAGGATTTGCGCATCGAGGCGTCTCCGGGGTTTCGCGTGGGGTGCAAGGATACGGTCGGGGCGACGTGGCCGATCACGGCGTTGCGGACCACGCACGGTCGCTGCGCTGCGCAATCGCGACGACAGGCGGGCAACGGTCCCGATAGCGCAGCGAGGATGAATTCTCGCGGTTACTGTATCGACGCCCTCGCATCGACGACCGCCGATGCGGGCCTTTTCCACACATACCGATCACGCAGCAACGATTCTTTACCGTCGGCACGCACAGCCGTTTCGGGCCGCCCCTATCGTGGAGCCCATGACGTCATTCACCGTCAGGAGCTACACCATGAAGACCACGCTGGGTGCGGCCCTCATCGCCGCCGCTTTCGTTCCCGTCGCCGCGCACGCGAGCGAATTCGCGCGGGTGCTGTCGGCGACCCCGGTGACCGCCTCGGTCGCCGTGCCGAACCGCGTCTGCACCGAGGAACAGCAACTCGTCGGTGCACGTCCGTCGGGTGCCGGCGCCGTCATCGGCGCGATCGCCGGCGGCGTCCTCGGCCACCAGATCGGCGGCGGCTTCGGCCGCGCTGCGGCGACCGGCATCGGCGCGGTCGCCGGTGCGGCGATCGGCAACGGCGTCGAAGTCAACGCAGCCAACGAGTACCCGCCGACTGCCGTGCCGATCCAGCGTTGCCAGACCGTCAGCGCGTACGACAACCGGACGGTCGGCTACGACGTCGTCTACGAATACGCCGGCCGTCGCTACACGACGCGCACGTCGCGTGACCCCGGCCCCGAGCTCGAGATCGACGTGCGGCCGGTCGGCGCGGTCTCCGATGCGGCGCCGCCGGCGCGCTACCTCGACGTGCCGCCGCCGGCCCGCGGCGTCTACGCGCCCGCCCCATTCGTCGCCGCTCCGCCGGTGGTCTACGTCAGTCCGCCGGTCGGCTACTACGGTGATGGCTACTACGTCGGGCCGCGCCCGCGCTACCACCGCTGGTACTGAATCGATTCGCGCGTCGCACTGAGCGCGCAACCGGACGCGCGACCCGATTTAGTCAGCAGCGATCGGTCGGGCCAGCGGTCCGACCGATCGCAATAACGAGCTACTTCGCGGCCATCAGCGCGACGGTCGTGTCGAGCATCCGGTTCGAGAAGCCCCACTCGTTGTCGTACCAGCTGCTGACCTTGACGAGCCGGCCCGAGACCTTCGTCAGCGTCGCGTCGTAGGTGCTCGACGCCGGGTTGTGGTTGAAGTCGACGCTGACCAGTGGACCGTCGCTGTAGGCCAGGATGCCGGCCAGCGGCCCCTTCGACGACGCCTCCTTCATGATCGCGTGGATCTCGTCGACGGTCGTGTCACGCGCCGCGATGAACGACAGATCGACGATCGAGACGTTGATCGTCGGCACGCGCATCGCGTAGCCGTCGAGGCGGCCGTTCAGCTCGGGCAGCACGAGGCCGACCGCCGACGCCGCGCCGGTCTTCGTCGGGATCATGCTGTGGGTCGCGCTGCGCGCCCGCCGCAGGTCCTCGTGGTAGACGTCGGTCAGCACCTGGTCGTTCGTGTAGGCGTGGATCGTCGTCATCAGCCCGTTGACGAGGCCGATCTTCGCGTGCAGCGGCTGCACCAGCGGCGCCAGGCAATTGGTCGTGCAGCTCGCGTTGCTGATCACCGTGTCGCTCGCCTTCAGCACGCCATGGTTGACACCGTAGACGACGGTCGCGTCCATGTCGTTGCCGCCGGGCGCCGAGATGATCACCTTCTTGGCGCCGCCGCTCAGGTGCGCCGACGCCTTTGCCTTCGACGTGAAGAGCCCGGTGCACTCGAGCACGACGTCGACGCCGAGGTCCTTCCAGGGCAGCTCGGCCGGGTTGCGGACTGCGAGGACCTTGATGCGGTCGCCGCCCTTGCCGCCCTTGTCGGCGGACACGATCATCGAGTCGCCGTCGACGCTGACCGAGCCGGGGAACGGCCCGTGCGCGGTGTCGCAGCGCGTCAGATGCGCATTCGTCTCGGGCTTGCCGAGATCGTTGATCGCGACGATCTGGATGTCGTGCTTCTTCCCGCCTTCGTAGTGCGCACGCAGGATGTTCCGGCCGATGCGGCCGTAGCCGTTGATGGCGACTTTGATGGTCATGACGTTTCCTTGGACTTCCGATTGAACAAAACCTGACGCACCGTGTCGGCCACATTGTCTGGCGTGAAGCCGAAGTGCTTGAAGAGGACGCCGCCCGGCGCCGACTCGCCGTAGGTGTCGATGCCGACGACGGCAGAGCAGCCGTACTTCCACCAGCCGTCGGTAACACCCATCTCGACCGCAACGCGCGGCACGCCGGCCGGCAGCACGCTTTGCTTGTAAACCGTCGGCTGGCGGTCGAACACGGTCGTCGACGGCATCGAGACGACGCGTACCGCGATGCCGTCGACCGCGAGCCGCTGCTGCGCATGCAGCGCGAGCTGCACCTCGGAGCCGGTCGCCATGATCACGACCTGGGCCTTGCGGCGCAGGCCGACTTCGCTCGGCTCGGCCAGCACATAGGCACCCCTCGCGATCGCATCGAGCGCGGCGGGCGGCGATGCGTCGAACCCCGACTTCGGTGCATACGGCAGGTTCTGGCGTGACAGCAGCAGCGCGCTCGGCCGGGTCCGGCTCTCGATCGCGCACCTCCACGCGACGACCGTCTCGGTGGTGTCGCACGGCCGCCAGACATCGAGATTCGGGATCAGCCGCAGTGACGCCGCATGCTCGATCGACTGATGCGTCGGGCCATCCTCGCCGAGACCGATCGAGTCGTGGGTGAAGACGTGCACCACGCGCGCCTTCATCAGCGCGGCCATCCGGATCGCGTTGCGGCTGTAGTCGCTGAAGGTCAGGAAGGTGCCGCCGTACGGGATGTAGCCACCGTGCAGCGCGATGCCGTTCATCACCGCGGCCATGCCGAACTCGCGCACGCCGTAGTTGATGTGACGGCCGATGGTTCCATCGGCGCCGCGCGCCGGCGCGCCGTCAGCCTCGAAACGGAGCGACGCGGTGCTCGAGGTCTGGGTCAGGTTCGAGCCGGTCAGGTCGGCGCTGCCGCCGAGCAACTCGGGCAGCGCCTTCGTGAACGCCTCGAGCGCGAGCTGGCTGGCCTTCCGGCTCGCGACGGTCTCGGACTTCGTGTGCGCCGCGACTGCCGCGTCCAGCGCGGTCTGCGCCCAGTCGGCCGGCAGGTCGCCGCGCATCCGGCGGATGTAGGCGGCGGCCAGTTCGGGATGCGCCGCCTTGTAGAGCGCGAACGTCGCCTGCCATGCGCTCTCGGCTTCTTCGCCGCGCACCTTCGCGTCCCATGCGGTGTACGCGTCTTCGGGCAGCACGAACGGCTCGTGGGCCCAGACCAGCGCCTCGCGCGTCAGCTTGACCTCGTCGGCGCCGAGCGCTTCGCCGTGCGCCTTGGCGGTGCCGGCGCGGTTCGGCGAGCCCTTGCCGATCATCGTCTTGCAGACGATCAGCGTGGGCTGGTCGGTCGCCCGCTTCGCCTCGGCGATCGCAGCGTCGACCGCGTCCGCATCGTGGCCGTCAATAGCGTCGATCACGTGCCAGCGGTAGGCCTCGAAGCGGCGCGCGGTGTCGTCGACGAACCACGGCGCGACCTTGCCGTCGATCGAGATGCCGTTGTCGTCGTACAGCACGATCAGCTTGCCGAGCTTCCAGGCGCCGGCGAGCGCGCAGACCTCGTGGCTGATGCCTTCCATCAGGCAGCCGTCGCCGACGAAGACGTACGTGTGGTGGTCGACGACCATGTGGCCGTCGCGGTTGAATTCGCGCGCCAGCAGCTTCTCGGCGAGCGCCATGCCGACCGCATTGGCGAGACCCTGGCCGAGCGGCCCGGTGGTCGTCTCGACCCCCGGCGTGACACCGAATTCCGGATGACCCGGCGTCTTGCTGTGGAGCTGGCGGAAATTGCGCAGCTCCGAGAGCGCGAGGTCATAGCCGGTCAGGTGCAGCAGCGCGTAGATCAGCATCGACGCATGACCGTTCGACAGCACGAAGCGGTCGCGTTCGGTCCAGTGCGGATTGCCCGGGTGATGGCGGAGGTGGCGGCCCCACAGCGCGACCGCCATCTCGGCCATGCCCATCGGCGCGCCCGGATGGCCCGAGTTCGCCTGCTGCACCGCATCCATCGCCAACGCGCGGATCGCGTTCGCCATCAACGTGGTGCGGGCCCCGGCCGATGCGGGGGCGGAAGAAGCGATGGCGGCCATGCGGGTCCCGGTGCGGAGCGAGCTCGCCATTTTACGGGCGCCCTCCGACTGGAGCCCGGACCGGATAATTGCCCGATGCATGGACTGCAACTGACCGCCGACTTGCGCGGCTGCGCCATCGGCCGCCCGGCGATGACCGACCCGGCAGTGTTGCGCGAGGCCTGCCGCAGCGCAGTCAACGCAGCCGGCCTGACGCCGGTCGGCGAGCTGTTCCACCGCTTCGAGGACGCCGGCGCGCCCGCTGGCGGCGCCACCAACGGCATCACCGGCGTCGTGCTGCTCGCCGAGTCGCACGTCGCGGTCCACACCTGGCCCGAGCTCGGTGCGGCGACGCTCGACGTCTACGTCTGCAACATCGGACACGACAATTCGGCGCGCGCCGAGACGCTGCTCGCGGCCTTGATCGACCTCTTCGCACCATCGGCGATCGAGCGCCACGCGCTGCGGCGCGGCGACGCCATGCAGGCCGCGGCATGAGCGCCGGCGGCCTCGCGTCGGCGATGATCCTCGCGGCGGGCCGCGGCAAGCGGATGCGGCCGCTGACCGACACGGTGCCGAAGCCGCTGCTCGCGGTGCATGGCAAGCCGCTGATCGTCTGGCACCTCGAGGCGCTGGCGCGCGGCGGCGTGCGCGAGGTCGTCGTCAACACGGCGTGGCTCGAAGAGCGGATCGTCGAGGCGCTCGGCGACGGCTCGCGCTGGGGCCTGTCGATCCGCTATTCACTCGAGGGCCGCGATCACGGCGATGCGCTCGAAACCGCCGGCGGCATCGCGAAAGCCTTGCCGCTGCTGGCCGAGACGTTCTGGCTGGTCTCGGCCGACATCCATGCGCCGGACTTCCGCTTCGATTCGGTCGAAGCCGCGGCATTCGCGGCCAGCGGCCTGCTCGCAAAGCTGTGGCTGGTGCCGAACCCGCCGTTCCATCCGCGCGGCGACTTCGGCCTCGATGCCGACGGCCTCGGCGTCGCCGACGGCGCCGGACCCGAGGGCCGGCGCTGGACCTACGCGAACCTCGCGCTGTGCCGGCGCGAGCTCTGCGCCGGCATCGCGCCCGGCACGGTGGCAGCGCTCGGACCGCTGCTCTACGACGGCATGCGCCAGCGCCGCATCGGCGCCGAGGTCTATTCCGGAACCTGGGAGAACGTCGGCACGCCGGACCAGCTCGCCGCGCTGAACGCGCGGACGACCTGACTTCGCGTCACGCCGCGGCGCAGCCGCGAGTCAGGCCGCGAACGGGGTGCTGATCTCGTCGATCCGCGCCATCACGGCGGCATCGAGCTTCGGCAACACCTCGACCGCGCGCAGGTTGTCGCGCAACTGGGACAGCTTCGAGGCACCGGTGATCACCGTGCTGACCCGCGGGTTCTTCGCGCACCACGCGATCGCGAGCTGCCCGACGCTGCAACCGAGATCGGATGCAACCGCCTCGAGCTTGGCGACCGCGCCGTTGCGCTCCGCATCGGTAAGCCCCTTGACCAGAAAGCCCATCGACTCGATCGCGCCGCGGCTGTCGGCCGGGATGCCGCTGCGGTACTTGCCGGTCAAGAGTCCGCTCGCGAGCGGACTCCACGTCGTCAGGCCGAGGCCGATGTCGGCATAGAGCCGCGCGTACTCCTGCTCGACGCGCTTCCTGTGGAACAGGTTGTACTGCGGCTGCTCCAGCACCGGCTTGTGCAGGTGGTGCCGATCGGCGACCAGCCAGGCCGCGCGGATCTCGTCGGCCGACCATTCGCTGGTGCCCCAATAGAGCGCCTTGCCGCGCGTGATCATGTCGCTCATCGCCCAGACCGTCTCCTCGATCGGCGTGTGCGGATCGGGCCGGTGGCAGTACACGAGATCGATGTGCTCGAGTCCCATCCGCGTGAGCGAGCCGTCGATCGCCTGCATCAGGTACTTGCGGTTCAAGGTGTCCTTGCGGTTGACGGCGTTGCCGTCGCGGTCGAGGCCCCAGAAGAACTTGGTCGAGACGATGTAGTTCAGGCGCGGCCAGCCGAGCGCCTTCAGCGCCTGGCCCATCACGATCTCGCTCTGGCCCTTCGCGTAGACCTCGGCGTTGTCGAAGAAATTCACGCCGGCATCGAACGCCGCCGCGAGCATCTCGCGCGCCGCCTTGGCGTCGACCTGGTTGTGATAGGTCACCCACGAGCCGAGCGACAGCTCGCTGACCTGTAGCCCGCTCGGGCCGAGACGCCGGTACTGCATGACACGCTTTCAGTCGAAGTGATCGAGCGGCGAGGGTAGCGGATGCGCCGCTCGAGCGCTCTGAGCTGGCGATGGCTGGCGGATGTCCGCTCCGCTATCGAATGCGTCTAGTCGGTGCGCGGCGCTGGCCGACCGTCAGCGCTTGCGTTTCGGCAGTTCGCGCCAGCTCTTCTCTCCGACCTCGACGCCGAACTTCTTCGCCGCCGACAAGATGCGCTTCCACGCGGCATCGCGCTCGGCATCGGTCACGCCGTCGACCTGATCGAAGCGCGCGATCGCGTTGCGGACGTGACTGGCATCCTCGAGCGGCTCCTTGCGCTGGTGCGGAAATGCGAAGTTCTCGCCGGTCAAGTCGTCACGGTCGTCGGTCTGCAAACGGGCCATTTCAATCTCCTACACGCGTGTCGAGGGGTCCAAATCGGCAGAGGCGCAGCTGTCGCCGCGCCTGTGGATGTAAACGGCAAGCGACATGCCCATTCCATGCTCGGCGCACTGCCGCCCTCGCTTCAACGGATCGACAGGTCAAGGCCCTAGCGGCAGGCCGCGCGCTACAGTGCCGCCGATGGACATCACCGCCTTTCGCGACCGGCGCAGCCGCCTCGCCGACCAACTGCGACGCGCCGGCGGTGGCGTCGCGATCCTGCCGACCGCACCCGAGCGCCCGCGCAATGCGGACAGCGACCACCCGTATCGCCACGACAGTCACTTTCACCACCTGACCGGCTTCGATGAGCCCGGCGCGTGGCTTCTGGTCGCGAGCGACGGCCGCTCGACCCTGGTCCTGCGCGAGAAGAATGCCGAGCGCGAGATCTGGGACGGCGTGCGCCTCGGCAGCGCGGCGGCGCCGCAGCGCCTTGGCGTCGACGAGGCGTTTCCGCTCGAGGCGCTCGATGAGGTCGCGGTCGAGCGGCTGGCCAACCAGCCCGCGGTCTGGGTGCCGGCCGGGCGCCCCGACCTGCAGGCGCGGGTCGACGGCTGGCTCGGCACGCTGCGGGCACGCGCCAGGATAGGCGTGCGCGCCCCTGCGACGCGGCACGACCTCGATCCGCTGCTCGGCGAGATGCGCCTGATCAAGGACGCCGGCGAGCTCGCGACCATGCGCCGCGCCGCGGCGATCTCGGCCGGCGCGCACCGGCGCGCGATGCGCTTCTGCGCGCAGCGCTTTCGCAGCGCGCCTGCCGGCAGCGTTCGCGAATACGAAGTTGAGGCAGAGCTCTTGCACGAGTTCCGTCGCCACGGCGCGCAGAGCCCGGCCTACGGCTCGATCGTCGCCGCCGGCGCAAACGCCTGCGTGCTGCACTACGCGGCGGCCGATGCCGAGTTGAAGGCCGGCGACCTGTGCCTGATCGACGCCGGCTGCGAGCTCGATGGCTATGCGAGCGACATCACGCGCACCTTCCCCGCCGACGGCCGCTTCAGCACGCCGCAGCGCGAGCTGTACGAGATCGTCGAAGCGGCGCAGCGCGCCGCGATCGCGGTGACCAAGCCCGGTGCGCGCCAGCGCGATGCCCATGACGCCGCGGTCCGCGTGCTCGCGCAGGGCATGCTCGACAGCGGCCTGCTCGACCGGGCGAAGGTCGGCGACGTCGACGCGGTGATCGAGTCGACCGCGTACCGCCAGTTCTACATGCACGGCACCGGCCACTGGCTCGGTCGCGACGTCCACGATGTCGGCGAGTACCTCGCGCTCGACGAGGCGCCATTCGAGCAGCCCGACGGCCTGGGGGGCCGCGTCGTGCGCAATCCGTCGCGGGTGCTGCAGCCGGGCATGGTCGTCACGATCGAGCCCGGGCTCTATGTGCGGCCGGCCGACGGCGTGCCCGAGCGCTTCTGGCACATCGGCATCCGGATCGAGGACGACGCCGTCGTCACCGCGACCGGTTGCGAGCTGATCAGCCGCGGCGTGCCGGTCGGCGCGGCCGAGATCGAAGCGCTGATGCGCGACTGACCGAAGGCGGGATAGGAGCTCGCGCCGCGCGCGCACGCGACGCGACCTACACTGAGTCGCTTCGAACACTTCCGGAGCGGCCCATGGCCTCCACCAAGAACGTCGCGGTGCTCGTCGGCAGCCTGCGCAAAGCGTCGCTGAACCGCAAGCTCGCCCAGGCGCTGATCGCGATGGCGCCGCCCTCGCTGGCGCTGAAGATCGTCGAGATCGGCGACCTGCCGCTCTACAACCAGGATAGCGAGGATCCGCCGCCGGCCACCTGGGCCGACTTCCGCAAGGCGATCGCCGGCTCCGACGCAGTTCTCTTCATCACGCCGGAATACAACCGCTCGGTGCCGTCGGCGCTGAAGAACGCGATCGACGTCGGCTCGCGCCCCTACGGCAAGAGCGCCTGGGCCGGCAAGCCGGGCGCGGTGATCAGCGTGTCGCCCGGAGCGCTCGGCGCGTTCGGCGCGAACCACCACCTGCGCCAGTCGCTGGTCTTCCTCAACGTGCCGGCGATGCAGCAGCCCGAGGCCTACATCGGCGGCGCCGACAAGCTGTTCGCCGAGGACGGCTCGATCTCGAATCCGGCCACGAAGGAATTCATGACCAAGTACCTCGCGGCGTTCGAGCAATGGATCTCGCGCAACGCGGCGACCTGATCGGCCGACAGACGCCCGCGCTCGCGTCCCCGTTTCAGCCCACACGGGATGGGCGCGTGCCCCCGCGTCGTAGCACGGCGCGCGCCGCCCGCGCGCCGTGGTACAGCGCCTCCTCGAAGATCGAATAGCCGGACAGATCGGCGTGCGCGAAGTGGACGCGCGTCGGCGCGTCGGCGAGTGCGCGCAACGCCGCGCTGCTGTGCACGCCCGGCAGTGGAATGCTCATCGCATGGCCGTAGCGCATCAGGTCGATCTGCGTGACCTTGGTGCGCAGGTCCGAATGCGCCGCCGACAGCTCCTGCACCACCGCATCGGCCCACGTGCTCCACGGCGCCTCGAGCAACCGGCGCTGCTGGTCGGCCAGCTCGCTCGCTGACGCGCCGCCCAGCGCCCAATAGGCCGTCAGCACCGTCGCACCCGAATACGGCAAGAGGCTCTGGTGCCGCGCATCGACATAGCCGAGCGCGGCCGTCCCGTAGGTCACGTTGTCCCAGGCCGGCGCTGCGCCGGGGCGGTCGTCGAGCGGACGATCGAGATGCAGGTTCGCGACCAGCCACGGCGCATGGCGCATCGTTCGAACCGCCTCGGCAAGCGCTGGCGGCACCGCCTCGAGCAGTCGCGCGGCGATGAAGAGCGGTACCGCGAGCACGACCTGCGGCGCGGTCCAGCGCTCTGCCCGCTGCGCGGCCGCGTTCCAAACGTCGACGCTGACATCGTGGCGGCCCTCGCGCACCCGCAGCGCGACTGTCGCAGGCTGCAGTCGATCGGCCAGCGGCTGCGCCAGCCGCTTCGCGAGGAACGCGTTGCCCTCGGGCCAGGTCAGCACGCCCTGGCGCTCGTCGCTGTCGTCGCCCGGCGCATGAAAGCCGTGCCGGCTCGCGAAGTAGTGCAGGCCGGCCCAGGCCGAGACCTGCGCCGCGCCGGCGCCGTAATCGTCGCGACAGCAGTAGTCGAGGTACCAGCGCAGGGCAGGCGCCGCATGACCCTCGCGGTCGAGCCAGTGCGCGAAGGTCACCATGTCGAGCGCGTCGACCTCCGCATTGCTCGCCGCGCGCGCGGTCGGGATCGCGAAGCGGCCGCTGGCGCCGAGACGGCCGACGTCGGCCGCGAAGCGGCAATAGCCGGCCAGGGTCGACGCGCGCTCGGCGGCCGGCAGCGCGTCGATCGGCGGCAGCAGGCCTTCGTGCCAGTCGCCATCGATGAAGAGGCGCTCCTGGGGGCTGTGGCAGAGGCTGCGCTCGTCGTACGCCGGCCCGCCGACGCCGCTCCGGCGCAGCCCGAATTCCTCGAGCAGCTCGATCACCTCGGTCGCCCGTTCGCCCGGCAGCGGCAGGTAGTGCGCACCGAGCGGGCAGGCGATGCCGCCGATCGCATGCGCGCGGCTGTTGCCGCCGGCGGCCGCTTCGAGGTCGAACACGCGCACGTCGTCGACGCCCGCTCGCATCAACGCGCGCGCCGCGCCGAGGCCGGCAACCCCTGCACCCACGACCAGCGCGCCGGCGCGACGCTGCAGCGCCGGCTCGGACAGCCCGGCCGCGCCACGGTCGCGCAGCCGATGGCCGAGCTCGACGTCGGCGCCGACCCAGCCGCCAGTCCAGCGCGCGGTCGGCGGCGCGCTGCAGCCGGCCCAGGGCATGCAGGCCGACGCGAGTAGCAGGGCACGCCGCCGCGCGTCGACGGCATGCGCTGCGCCGGCCACGGGGATTGCGCTCATCGCGCCCATCGCGCCGTCCAGATGAGCCGCACCAGCCGCATCAGCCTCATTCGCACACCGCCTGGCGCCACCGTGCGCGTCGCGTTCACCGCTGAACCCGCCCCCACTCCTGCTCGAACGTCTGCACCAGCACCTGGTTCGAAAGCCGGTTGACCTCGGCCGGCACACGCGCCATGTCGGGCGGAAATTCGAACAGCGCGGGCAGCCCGGCACGGTCGATGAAGCGCAGGTTCGGCGGCAGCTCGGTCGGCATCCGGAAGGGGCGCCGGCCGGCCAGGATGAAGCCCCATTCGCCGAAGCTCGGCACGTGGGCGTGGTACGGCGTGGCCGCGAGGCCGACCGACTCGAGCGTCGTCGCGACGGTCCAGAAGCTCTTGCGCGCAATCAGCGGCGAGGTCGTCTGCACGACCGCGTAGCCGCTTGCCCGCAGGTGCTGGTCGACGAGGCGGTAGAAGCTCGACGTGTAGAGCTTGCCGATCGAGAAGTTGGTCGGGTCGGGAAAGTCGACCACGATCACGTCGAAGGTGTCGTCGTGGGTGTCGAGCCAGCCGAACGCATCGGCGTGGACGATGCGGACCTTCGGCGAGTGCAACGCGTCGCCGTTAAGCTCGCGCAGCAGCGGCTGGGTCGAGAACAGCTGCGTCATGTGCGGGTCGAGCTCAACCAGCACGACCTCCTCGACGCCGCGGTGCTTCAGGACCTCGCGCACTGCGAGGCCGTCCCCGCCGCCGAGCACGAGCACCCGCTTCGGATTGCCGTGCGCCGCCATCGCCGGATGCACCAGCGCCTCGTGGTAGCGGTACTCGTCGCGCGAATGGAACTGCAGATTGCCGTTCAGGAACAGCCGCACGCCGGCACGACTTGCGGTGACGACGACGCGCTGGTACGGACTGCTCTCGCTGTACAGCACGCGGTCGGCATAGAAGCGGTCCTCGGCCCAGGTCGTGATGCGGTCGGCGCCGAGCAGCGCGGCGAGCAACGCGGCGATCGTCAGCGCACACGCGATCGCGTGCGCGGCGAACCGGCGCAGCTCGGCGCGAAAGAGCCAGAGCGCCCACACCGCGACCGCCGCATTCATCAGCCCGAACAGCGCGCCGGTCCGCACCAGCCCGAGCTGCGGCACCAGCAACAGCGGAAATGCGATCGAGACCGCGAGCGCGCCGAGGTAGTCGAAAGTCAGCACCTGCGACACCAGGTTGCCGAAGCCGTAGCGGCGGCCTTCGTGGCCGCGAAACTGGCGCTTCAGGATGCGCATCACGAGCGGGATCTCTAGCCCGACCAGGATGCCGACTGCGAGCACGAGGCCGTACAGCGCGACTCGGAACGACGCCGACGAAACGTTCTGCAGCGCGAACAGCGCGGCCGGCATCAGGCCGCCGACGAGCCCGACCAGCAGCTCGATGCGCAGGAAATGGGCGACCAGCTGGCGCTCGAACCAGCGCGACAACCACGAGCCGATGCCCATCGCGAACAGGTACGCGCCGATCACGGTCGAGAACTGCAGGATCGAGTCGCCGAGCAGGTAGCTCGCGAGGGTGCCGGCCGCAAGCTCGTAGAGGAGCCCGCACGCCGCGACGACGAACACCGACGCGAGCAGCGCGACCTCGGCGGGGCGCACTGGCTCGGCGGCGCGCACGTCGGCGTCAGCGGCGACGGTCATCAGGAGACCGCATCAAGGTCCGTGCTTACCCATGGATCGCCGCAGCGACGATCAGGCCGATCGCGATCGCGATCGAGCCGACGACGATCGCCAACGCGACGTTCTTCTCCTCGACGATCTGGTTCCAGAGCTGGTACGGCGTCAGCTTGTCGACGATGACGAAGCAGATCAGAAAGACGAGCACGCCGATCAGCGCGTACAGCATCGAGCCGAAGAAGACGCCGGGTTTGAGCCATTCGATGCCTGCCATGAAGACCTCCTTGCGAGTGAACGATGAACGAGAACGCGGTGGCCGCTACTTGTGGCCGCCGCCGGTGCTGAAGCCGCCGAACGAGCCGCCGCCGGTCCGAAAGCCACTGCTGCGATTGCGATCGAGACAGCTGCGGAATTCCTGCGAAGCCTCGCCGTAGCTGTTGCGCAGGCCGTCGCAGTCGGCCGCGCCGCCACCGCCGCTGCCGCAGCGGAACAGCATCACCACGACGATGACGATGAAGCCCCAGAAGAAGATTTTCGCGAGCAGCGAGGCGCCGCTGAAGGTCGGCAGCGCATCGCGCTGCAGCGCGGCGGCCGCGGTCGGCGCGAGCCGGAACGCCTTCAGCACCGCGTCGGCGGTCAGCGTCTCGCCGGCCGACCAGACGATCTCGCGGGTCTCGCCGCTGTCGGTGCGCTCGCGGTTCAGGCGCTTCTGCGCCGCCGCGCCGGTGCCCTGGTAATCGCTGTTGTGCGTCAGCTGATGGCGCGTCAGCTGCCAGTAGAACTCGCCGAGCACGTACGTCACCTTGCCGGTGTAGTCGTAGAGCTTGCGGTAGAGCGCGCCCTCGTGGCGCACGCCGTTGCCGACCGCTTCCGGCACGCCGGTGATCGGTGCGGTCCAGCTCCAGCCGTCCTGGGCGTCGACGATGAACGCGAAGCCTTCGGTGCGGTGGTACAGCAGGTACTCGCGCCAGAACTCCTGCGAGTCGTCGTCGTCGCTGCCGCCCGGCATGGTGCAGCGCTCTACGTAGCCGACGATCTGCCACGGCAGCGCGGGTCGGCGGCCGAACGCGAGGGTGCCGACGCTGCCGAGCGGGATCTGCGGTTCGCTGCCGTTGTCCTGAACATAGTGCGCGAGATCGGCGCCGACGCCCTTCGACACATCGACCACCGACTTGCACTGGTGGCAGACGATCGACTGCGTCGTCGCCAGCTTCACTTCCAGCGCGGTGCCGCAGTTTGGACATTCGATCGAACGGCCCTTCAGCGTCTTCTCGGCACTGTCGGCCAACCCGCTCATCGCGAGTTCGCTCAACGCAACCGAGCGGCCGACCGACCAGCGCAGGGCGGCCGGCTCGCTGTAGTCGAGCGTGCCGACCTCGCCGCGCGGATTGCGCAGGTCGGCGACGACGAACGCGCGGCCGAGCGCCGGCCGAATTGGCAACTCGCCCTGCGCGGCGAGCAAGGTCGCCGTCGTCAGCGACGCGACGCTCCAGGCCTCGCCGCGCACGCCGACGCGGGCGCCCGGCGTCAGCGCGTCGGCTGCCGGCAGTGCATCGGCGCTCGCCGCGATCGCTGAGGGCCCAGCCGCCGGCGCGCCGACCGCCGGCAGGTCGAACGCGAAGACGTAGCGCCCGTTGTCCTCGCTCAGCCAGCCCGATTTCGGCGGCCCGTCGCCGGCGTCGAACAGCGCATGCCATTCGTTCCAGGTGCCGTCGGCATAGCGGTACTGGAGCCGCCCGACCAGCGTGAACGGCGCACCCTGGAAGCGCCCGCTGGCACCGAGCTGCAACGGCGAATGGTCGTCGAACAGCTCGGCGCTCTCGCCGATCTTGCGCAGCGCAGCACCTTCACGGACGATCGTGCTGCGGCAGAAGCTGCAGACCGCGAACGCCGATGCCGGCGAGCGGAACTCGACCGGAGCGCCGCAGTTCGGACAGGCGGCGCGGTAGGCGCGCTGGGACGGCGGGTCGGTGGCCAACGGAGCGGTTCAGCGTCGGAAGCTGGATCGGAACTCGCGTCCGATCCCGCCGAGCCGCAACCGAGGCCTGTTCACCGGTGGGCCAGGCTCTTGCGCCCTAGGCCAGCTTCTTCAGCAACTCGGCCTTCTTCGCGTCGAACTCTTCCTGCGTGACGATGCCCTTCGACTTCATGTCGGCGAGGCGCTCGATCGTCGCCATCACGTCCTCCGGCCTGACGCCGCCGGCGCCAGCGGCCGCCGCTGCGGCCGGTGCGCCGGGCGCTGCGGCATTGAGCCCCTGGCCGAGCTGGTTGGCCATCATCTGGCCGAGCGCGACGCCGGCGCCGAGGCCGACCGCATCACCCACGACACCGCTGCCGCCACCGCCCGAACCGGCGCCGGCCGCCAGCACCGGAATCGCCTGCGCGGTCTGGTACTGCATGAAGCGGCTGGTGTCACCGACCATGCCCATGCCGATCTTCTGGTCGAGGATCTTCTGCAGCTCCTCGGGCAGCGAGACGCTCTGCATCGTCACGATCTCGAGCTTCAGGCCGAGCTTCTCGAACGCCGGCGCGGTCGCCTCCTTCAGCGCGTTCGCGAACTCGACGAGGTTGGCGGCGAGGTCGAGGAACGCAATGCCGCTCGCCCCGACCGCGTCCGAGATGTGCTGTAGCATCAGGCCGCGCAGCTGGCCGTCGAGCTCGGCGACGGTGTAGGCCTCGCGGGTGCCGGAGATCTCGTTGTAGAACGTCTTCGCGTCGCCGATCCGGTAGCTGTAGTTGCCGAACGCGCGCAGCCGCACCGCGCCGAAGTCCTTGTCGCGGATCGTCACCGGCTGCGTCGTGCCCCAGCGCTGGTCGGTCTGCTGGCGCGTGCTGAAGAAGTAGACGTCGCTCTTGAACGGGCTCCTGAACAGCTTGTCCCAGTTGCGCAGGTAGGTCAGCACCGGCAACGTCGCCGTCGTCAGGGTGTAGCGGCCGGGGCCGAACACGTCGGCAATCTTGCCCTCGTTGACGAACACCGCGACCTGCGATTCACGCACCGTCAGCGAGCCGCCGTTCTGAATCTCGCGGTCCTCCATCGGGTAACGCCAGGCGAGGACGCCGTCGCGATCCTCGGTCCACTCGATGATGTCGATGAATTGTTTCTTGACGAAATCCATCAGCGCCATGGCAGCACACTCCTGTCGACCCGGTTTCCGGGGTGCGGCGAATAATACGCCGGCACCTCTCCCTGAAAGCCCCCTGATCACGTGTTCGCGATGACCCCCTCGACGTTGAATCTGGCGGTGATCGGCGCGGGCCCGGTCGGCCTCGCGCTCGCCCTCCACGCGGCGCAGGCGCTGCCGCAGGCGCGCGTCACGCTGTTCGATGCGCGCCCGGCCGACAAGGACGTGTCCGGCGATCCGCGCGCGCTCGCGCTCTCGCTCGGCAGCGTGCAGCTGCTCGAGCGCTTCGGCGCCTGGCGCGCCGATCTGGCCCAGCCGATCCTCGAGGTTCACGTGTCGCAGGCGCCGCCCTCGACGACCGCGCTGCTCGGCAGCTGGTTCGGCGAGCCGGCCCTGCGCATCCGCGCGATCGACGAGGCGGTGCCATTGCTCGGCGCGGTGCTGACCTACGGCGGCATCGTCGCACCGCTGCAGGCGGCCTGGCTCGCTGTCGAGCGCGCCGATCCTCAGCGCCTGCACAGCCGCTTCGACGCGAAGGTCGCGGCGCTGAAGAACGTCGACGGCCAGGTCGAGGTCGATGCCGGCATCGCCGAGCGCTTCGACCTCGCGGTGGTCGCCGAGGGCGGCGTGTTCGCCGACGCGCAGCGCGCGCTGCCGTCACTGCAGCCGCGACCGTCGCTGCGCCACGACTACCGCCAGACCGCCTGGGTCGGCCAGGTCGCGTTCGAGCCGAACGCTGCGCCTGGCGGCACCGGCGCCGGCGTGGCGTTCGAGCGCTTCACGCGGCACGGACCAGCGGCGCTGCTGCCGCTGAAGGACGGCAAGGCGGCGCTGGTCTGGTGCGTGCCGACCGACGACGATCCGGTCCGCGAGCTCAATGACGCTCAGCGGGTCGCGGTGCTGAACACGATCTTCCATCCCGCCGTCGGCCGGATCGCCTCGATGACGCCGCTAAAGGCCTTTCCGCTCGGCCTCAACGCCGAACGCACCTTGACCGACGGTCGTACGGTGCGGATCGGCAATGCCGCGCAGACCCTGCACCCGGTCGCCGGCCAGGGGCTGAACCTCGGCCTGCGCGATGCCTTCGAGCTGGTGCGCGCATTGGCGCGCAACGCCGACGTCGACGCGGTGCTGCGTCGCCTCGAATGGCAACGCGCGCCGGACCGCTGGGGCATGATCATCGCGACCGATTTCCTGGCCCGCAGCTTCACGTGGAAGCTGCCCGGCGCCGGCGCCGCTCGCGGGCTCGGTATCGCGGCACTGCAGGCGCTCGGGCCGGTCAAGTCGGCGATCGCGCGGCAGATGATGTTCGGCTCGCGCTGATGCGCGCGACCCTGCTGGCGGCAGGCCGCGCGTCTTGAGTCGGACGGCGTCAACTTTCTTCGCAACGGCTCTCTCCCTTCAACCGATCGGCGGCTCAAGATGAACATCACCGACCTCGACGCGCATGCGCTGTCGCACGCGATCCATGCGAAGACCGTGTCGTGCCGCGAGGTCATGCACGCCACCCTCGCCCGCATCGCCGAGGTCAATCCCGGCGTCAACGCGATCGTCAGCCTGCAGGACGGCGACGACCTGCTGCGCCAGGCCGATGCGCGCGACGCGCAGCTCGCGCGCGGCGAATCGATGGGCTGGCTGCACGGCATGCCGCAGGCGATCAAGGACGCCGCCGAGACGAGAGGCATCCCGAGCACGCTCGGCTCGCCGCTGTTGGCCGACCACATTCCGCAGCACGATGCGCTGATGGTCGAGCGCATGAAGGCGGCCGGCTGCATCGTCGTCGGCAAGACCAACACGCCGGAGTTCGGCCTCGGCTCGCACACCTTCAACGAGGTGTTCGGGATCACCCGGAACGCCTTCGACCGCACCAAGTCGGCGGGCGGCAGCAGCGGCGGCGCTGCGGTCGCGCTGGCGACCCACATGCTGGCGGTTGCCGACGGCAGCGACTTCATGGGGAGCTTGCGCAACCCCGCCGCGTGGAACAACGTCGTCGGTTTTCGCCCGAGCCAGGGCCGCGTGCCGCGCTGGCCTTCATCCGACGTCTGGGTCGCGCTGCTCAGCACCGAAGGGCCGATGGGCCGGAACGTCCGCGACGTCGCTGCGCTGCTCGACGTGCAGGCCGGCTGGGACCCGCGCGTCCCGCTCTCGATCGCGACGAAAGAAGCCTACGCGCAGGACCTCGATACCATCGATGCGCGTGGCGCGCGCGTCGGCTGGCTCGGCGACCTCGACGGCTACCTGCCGATGGAAGACGGCATCGTCGAGATCTGCGAACGCGGCCTGAAGCGGGTCGCGGCGCTCGGCGGCACGGTCGAGCCGACGCCGCTCGGCTTCGCGCCCGAGCGGGTCTGGGACGCGTGGCTGATCTGGCGGCGCTGGAGCGTCGCTGCGCGCATCGCGCCGCATCTCGAGAACCCGGCGAACCGCGCGCGCATCAAGCCGGAGGCGCTGTGGGAATACGACGAAGGCCAGCACCTGACCGGCATGCAGACGGTGCAGGCCTGCAGCGAACGCACCGCGTTCCACACGCAGATGCTGAAGCTGTTCGAGCGCTTCGACGTGCTGGCGCTGCCGACCGCGCAGGTCTGGCCGTTCGATGTCGAGCTGCGCTGGCCGAAGGTGATCGCCGGTCGGCCGATGGACACGTACCACCGCTGGATGGAGGCGGTCATCTACGCGACCTTCGCCGGCCTGCCGTGCATCAGCATGCCGGTCGGCTTCGGCGCGGCCGGGCTGCCAATGGGCGTGCAGCTGATCGGTCGCCCGCACGGCGACCTCCCGCTACTGCAGTTCGCGCATGCGTTCGAGAAGGCTGGCCTGTGAGCGCACGCCGCTTCGACGGCCAGGTCGCACTCGTCACCGGCGGCAACAGCGGCATGGGCCTCGCGGTTGCGCGCGGCCTGGTCGCCGAAGGCGCGAAGGTCGTGATCTCGGGCCGCAACGCCGAGAGCCTGCGCGCCGCGACCGACGTGCTCGGCGCCGCGGCGCACGGCGTCGTTGCCGATGTCGCGAAGCTCGCCGACATCGATCGCCTCGTCGCCGCGACGGCGGCGTTCGGCGGCGGCCGCCTCGACGTGCTGTTCGCGAACGCCGGCGTAGCGCTGTTCCGGCCGATCGCCGAGACCACCGAGGCGCACTGGGACAGCGTGATGGACGTCAACCTGAAGGGCGTCTACTTCACCGTGCAGAAGATGCTGCCGCTGATGGCGGCCGGCGCAGCCATCGTGCTGAACGCGTCGGTCGCGGCCGCCAAGGGCAATCCGTCGGGGTCGCTGTACGGCGCGAGCAAGGCGGGCGTGCGCTCGCTCGGCCGCACGATCGCCGCTGAGCTCGCGCCGTGCGGCATCCGCGTCAACGTCATCAGTCCGGGGCCGATCGAGACGCCGCTGTTCGGGCGCGACGGCCTGATCGCGGGCGGCGCGGTCGACACGATGAAGGCGGCGTGGGCCGAGCGCAATCCGATGAAGCGCTTCGGCACGCCGGACGAAGTCGCCGCCGCGGTGCTGTTCCTGGCGTCGATCGACGCGTCGTACATCACCGGGATCGATCTGCTGGTCGATGGCGGCGTCGGAAGCGTTTAGCGCTCTTTTCCCTCGCATCGATCGACGGCGGGACAGCGGAGCCGGCAGCGTGTGGACACAGAGCTCGGCTCGCGTCGATCCGCGGCTGCATATCGTCGCACAACCAGCCCCAAGCGCGAGCCGCGCAACCCGTCGCCGATACTGCGCGCCATGTCGGCGCTGGTGCTCGGAAAGCTCGCCGCGATCTTCGCGATCGCTTTGCTCGGCTGGGTCGTCGGCAAGCTGCGCTGGCTCGGTCCGCCGACGATGGACCCGGCGCGCACGCTGTCGAACGCGGCGTTCTACATCTTCGTGCCGGCGCTGCTGTTCCGCACCACCGCGCGGCTCGAGGCCAGCGCGCTGCCGTGGAGCACGCTGTTCGCGTACTTCGTGCCGACGCTGCTGCTGCTCGTCGGCGTCTATGCCGCCGAGAAGTGGCGCAACCGAGGCGCCTCGATTCCAGCGGCATTGCCCAGCGTGCGCGCGATCACGGCGGTGTTCGGCAACGCGGTCCAGGTCGGCATCCCGATGGCGGCGGCGCTGTTCGGCGAGGCCGGGCTCGCGATCCACATCACGCTCGTCAGCCTGCATTCGCTGACGATCCTGACCGTGCTGACGGCGATCGTCGAGCTCGACCTCGCGCGCGAGCGCCATCGCGGCCGCGAGGGCACGGCGACTCTGTGGGCGACCCTGCGCACCACCGTGCGCAACACGGTCATCCATCCAGTCGTGCTGCCGGTGCTCGCCGGGCTGGTCTGGAACCTGACCGGCATCGGCCTGCCGACCGTCGCCGACGAGATCCTGCAGACACTCGGCCAGGCCGTCGTGCCGCTCTGCCTGGTGCTGATCGGCATGTCGCTCGCCTACTACGGCACCCAGGGCGCGGCGCGATCGGCCGGCGTGCTGGCGGCGGTCAAGCTGCTGGTGCTGCCTGCCCTCGTGCTGGTGATCGGGCGCTGGGTCATCGGCCTGCAGGGCCTGCCGCTCGCGGTGGTGGTGATGATGGCGGCGATGCCGGTCGGCAGCAACGCGCTGATCTTTTCGCAGCGCTACTCGACCCTGCAGGCCGAGGCGAGCGCGGCGATCGTGTTCTCGACCCTGGCGTTCGTCGCGACCGCGCCGCTCTGGCTCGCGGTGCTGCACGTGGTCGGATAGTCGGCGCGCCGCCACTGAGCTCCGCTCGCCACGCGACCCTTTCGGCGCGTTCGCAGGCGGCCCCGACCGGGCAAGCCCCGCCTTCACACCATCGACCGGGCCCTATCATGAGTGCTTGCGGCGCCGCCCATCGGCGCCACGTTCAACTCGACCGGGATTTGCCCATGAAACCACGCGGCTTTGTCTTCAGGACTCTCGCCCTCGCCCTCATCGCCGGCAGCTGCGCTTCGGCCTTCGCGGCCAAGACCCTCGTCTACTGCTCGGAGGGCAGCCCCGAGGGCTTCAATCCGCAGTATTACACGACCGGCACGACCTTCGATGCGGTCTCGGTGCCGATGTACAACCGGCTGGTCGAGTTCGAGATCGGCACGACCAACGTGATCCCGGCGCTCGCCGAGAGCTTCAGCGCCGCACCCGACGGCCTCTCGTACACGTTCAAGCTGCGCCCCGGCGTCAAGTTCCACAGCACCGCGAAATTCACGCCGACGCGCGACTTCAACGCCGACGACGTGCTGTTCTCGTACAACCGGATGGCCGACCCGAGCCATCCGATGGCGAAGACGCTACCCGGCGCGACCTACGCGTACTTCGACGACATGGACATGAAGAACATCGTCGACAAGGTCGAGAAGGTCGACCCGATGACGGTGCGCTTCGTGCTGAAGAAGCCGGAAGCGCCGTTCATGGCCAACATGGCGATGGACTTCGCGTCGATTCTGTCGGCCGAGTACGCCGACAAGATGAAGGCCGCCGGCACGCCCGAGGTCATCGACCGCGAGCCGGTCGGCACCGGGCCGTTCCAGTTCGTCTCGTACCAGAAGGACGCGGTGATCCGCTACAAGGCCTTCGACCAGCACTGGGGCGGCCGCCCGAAGATCGACAACCTGGTGTTCGCGATCACGACCGACGCGTCGGTGCGCTTCGCGAAGCTGAAGACCGGCGAATGCCATGCGATGGCGTTCCCGAAGCCGGCCGACGTCGCGCTGATGAAGAACGACCCGAACATCAACCTCGTCCAGCAGAACGGTTTGAACGTCGGCTACATCGCGTTCAACGTCGAGAAGAAGCCATTCGACAACAAGATGGTGCGCCAGGCCCTGAACATGGCCGTCAACAAGAAGGCGATCCTCGACTCCGTCTTCCAGGGCGCCGGACAGACCGCGAAGAACCCGATCCCGCCGACCCTCTGGTCGTACAACGACAAGGTTCAGGACTACCCGTACGACCCGGTCAAGGCGAAGGCGATGCTGGCGCAGGCCGGCTATCCGAACGGCGTCGAGGTCGACCTCTGGTACCTGCCGGTGACGCGGCCGTACAACCCGGACGGCAAGCGGATGGCCGAGCTGATCCAGGCCGATTGGGAGAAGGTCGGCGTCAAGGCCAAGCTCGTCACCTTCGAGTGGGGCGAGTACAGGAAGCGCAGCAAGACCGGCGAGCAGCACGCGATGATGTTCGGCTGGTCCGGCGACAACGGCGACCCCGACAACTTCTTCGTGCCGCTGCTCGGCTGCTCGGCCGTCAAGGGCGGCGGCAACGTCGCACGCTGGTGCAACAAGGACTTTGAGGACGCGGTGCAGAAGGCCAAGGGTGTGACCAAGCAGTCCGACCGCGCCGCCTTGTACGCGAAGGCGCAGGAGATCGCGAAGGAAGAAGCACCGTGGATCACGATCGCGCACTCGGTGCGCTTTGATCCGATCCGCAAGGAAGTGACCGGCTACAAGATGGACGCGACCGCGCACCACTACTTCAACAAGGTGGACATGCCGGACAAGTGAAGCCGGCACGAAGGCGTCGCATGACACCGCAGAGTCGCGCGCGCCGGCCGATGGCGGTCGCGTCCCGATGGTGAACCCGGGCGACAGCGCGGCGCGTACCACGGCGCCGGCGCCGACGACCCCGTTGCTTGGCGCGAGCCGGCTCGCCTTCGCCGACGGCCTGCGCGGCCTCGCGGCACTCTGGGTCGTGCTGTACCACGCCTCCGAAGGCGGCCACCTCACGCAGTTGAAGGCGGTGCTGCCGAAGCTGATCACCGATCTGGTGTTCAACTTCGGCCACCTCGGCGTGCCGGTCTTCTTCGTGCTGAGCGGCTTCGTGATGGCGTTCACCGTGCAGAGCGAGACGGTCGACCGCGCGTTCGCGGGACGCTTCGTGCTGCGCCGGCTGGTCCGCCTGACGCCGCCTTACTGGACCTCGATCGCCCTCGTCGTCGCGCTGCTCGTCGTCAAGGGCTGGGCGGTGCGCGGCACGACGCCGCTGCCGAGCGTCGGCGCGATCCTTGCGAACGCGACCTATCTGCACGGCATCCTCGACGTGCCGCCGCTCAACTATGTGTACTGGACCCTCGGCGTCGAGGTGCAGTTCTACATCGTGTTCGCGCTGCTGATGTTGCTCGCCGACACGCTCGGGCCGAGCCTCGGGCGGCTGCGCGCCCGCGTGCTGGTGTTCGGCGCGACCAGCCTGGTCGCGCTGCTCTGGCCGCTCGGCCTCGTGGCCGACCCCGGCTGGCCGGGCGGCTTCGCGCCGTTCTGGTTCAGCTTCGCAGCCGGCGTGCTGGTCTGCTGGGGCTGGCAGCACGGCGGCCGGATCGCCGTTGGCGCCTTGCTGCTCGCCGTCGCGATCGGCATCGCCGCGTTCGTGACCGACTCGTCCTTCGCGCTGACCGCCGCGCTGACGGCCGCGGCGCTGCTCGCCGCCGGTCGGTTCGGACGGATGCAGTCGTGGCTCGGCTGGGGCTGGTTGCAGTTCCTCGGTGCGATCTCGTACAGCCTCTACCTGCTGCACAACCCGCTGACCGGCGCCGGCTTCAACCTAGTGCGACGGGTGCTGCCCGGCGGCATTCCGACCGAGCTGGTCGGCCTCTGCGCCAGCGTCGCGATCTGCATCGCGGTCTCGTATGCGGTGTACCGGCTGGTCGAGGTGCCGAGCCAGCGCTGGAGCCGCGCGATCCGGCTGAAGCGCCCGGCCCGCCTGCAGCGCGAGTTCGCCTGAGCGGCGCCGAACGGCCGAGCCCGACCATGCTGGCGTTCCTGCTCAAGCGCCTCGGCCTCGTCGTGCCGACCTTCCTCGGCATCACGCTGCTGGTCTTTTCGCTGATCCGCCTGATCCCGGGCGATCCGGTCGAGGCGCTGTCCGGCGAGCGCGGCATGACGCCGGAGCGTTACCAGCGGCTGCTGCACGAGTTCGGGCTCGACCGGCCGCTGCCAGTTCAGTACCTCGACTACGTCTGGCGGGCGGTGCGCGGCGACCTCGGCGTCTCGACGATCACCCACGAGCCGGTGTTCCGCGAGTTCATCGCACGCTTCCCGGCGACGATCGAGCTCTCGGTCTGCGCGCTGCTGCTCGCGCTGGTGATCGGACTGCCGGCCGGCATGCTGGCCGCGGTCAAGCGCAACACCGTCTGGGACTATTCGGTGATGGGCGCGTCGCTGACCGGCTACTCGATGCCGATCTTCTGGTGGGGCCTGCTGCTGATCCTGACGTTCTCGGTCGGCCTCGGCTGGACGCCGGTCTCGGGCCGCATCGCGATCCAGTACGACATCCCGCCGGTCACCGGCTTCATGCTGATCGATGCGCTGCTGTCGTCCGACAAGGGCGCGTTCAGGAGCGCGCTGTCGCACCTCATCCTGCCGTCGATCGCGCTCGGCACGATCCCGCTCGCGGTGATCGCGCGGATGACGCGCTCGAGCATGCTCGAGGTGCTGCGCGAGGACTATGTGCGCACGGCGCGCGCGAAAGGCGCGTCGTCGTTCCGCGTGATCGCGATCCACGCGCTGCGCAATGCGCTGATCCCGGTGGTCACGACGATCGGCCTGCAGGTCGGCACGATGCTCGCCGGCGCGATCCTGACCGAGACGATCTTCTCGTGGCCCGGCATCGGCAAGTGGCTGGTCGAGGCGATCCACCGGCGCGACTACCCGGCCGTGCAGGGCGGCATCCTGATGTCGGCGACGGTGATCATCGGCGTCAACCTCGTCGTCGACATGCTGTACGGCGTGATCAACCCGCGGATCCGGCACGCATGAGCGCCGTCCCCGAACGCGCGATCGCGCCCGACGCACCGCCGTCGCCGTGGGCCGAGCTGTGGCGCGACTTCTGCCGCAACCGCGGCGGGATCGTCGGTCTCGCGATCGTCGTCGCGCTGGTTCTCGCGGCCCTCTTCGCCGACGTGATCGCGCCGCATCCGCCGAACGAGCAGTACCGCGACGCGACCCTGAAGGCGCCGTCGCTGCAGCCGATCGGCGGCCATGTCTTTGTGCTCGGCACCGACCCGGTCGGCCGCGACGTGCTGTCGCGCCTGATCCACGGCACCCGGCTTTCGCTCGTGATCGGCCTGGTCTCGGTCGGCCTGTCGCTGACGGGCGGCGTGCTGCTCGGCCTCGCCGCGGGCTTCTACCGCGGCGGCATCGAGTTCACGATCATGCGGCTGATGGACATCATGCTGGCGCTGCCGAGCCTGCTGCTCGCGGTAGCGGTGGTCGCGATCCTAGGCCCCGGCCTCGCCAACGCGATGTACGCGATCGCGATCGTGATGCTGCCGCACTTCGTGCGGTTGACGCGCGCCGCGGTGATCGGCGAGCTCGCGAAGGACTACGTCAATGCGTCGCGGATCGCCGGCGCGGGCACCGCGCGGCTGATGTTCGACACGGTGCTGCCGAACTGCGCGGCGCCGCTGATCGTGCAGGGCACGCTCGGCTTCTCGACCGCGATCCTCGACGCCGCGGCGCTCGGCTTTCTCGGCCTCGGCGCGCAGCCGCCGACGCCTGAATGGGGCTCGATGCTGGCGAGCGCGCTCGAGTTCATCCAGAGCGCGTGGTGGGTCGTCACGTTGCCAGGCCTCGCGATTCTGATCTCGGTGCTTGCCTTCAACCTGATGGGCGACGGCCTGCGCGATGCGCTCGACCCGCGCCTGAAGCGCTGAGACGACGATGGATGCCCTCCTCGAGCGCGATGCAGAACGGTCCGGTGGTGATCGGTCGCGCGGCGCTCCGCTCCTCGACGTCCGCAACCTGAGCGTTGCGTTCGGCAGCATCGCCGCGCCGTTCCGGGCGGTCGACGGCATCGGCCTGACCCTGCACGCCGGCGAGGTGCTCGGCATCGTCGGCGAGTCGGGCTCCGGCAAGAGCGTGACCGCGCTCGCGCTGATGGGCCTCGTCGACGAGCCGGGTCGCGTGCACGCGGACAGGATGCTTTTCGACGGCCGCGACCTGCTGACGATGCCGCTCGCCGAGCGGCGCGCGCTGCTCGGCCGCGACATCGCGATGATCTTCCAGGACCCGTCGAGCAGCCTGAACCCGTGCTTCACGGTCGCCTACCAGCTGGTCGAGACATTGCGGCTGCACAAACGCGGCTCTGCGAAGGCCCTTCGCGGCCGTGCGCTCGAGCTGTTGCGCGCGGTCGAGATCCCCGATGCCGAGCGCCGCCTCGAAGCGTACCCGCACCAACTGTCGGGCGGCATGGCGCAGCGCGTCATGGTCGCGATGGCGATCGCCTGCAACCCGCGCCTCTTGATCGCCGACGAGCCGACCACCGCGCTCGACGTGACGATCCAGGCCCAGATGCTCGCGCTGCTGCTGAAGCTGCAGCGCGAGCGCGGGATGGCGCTGATGCTGATCACGCACGACCTCGGCGTCGTGGCCGAAGTCGCCCAGCGTGTCCTCGTGATGTACGCCGGGCAGATCGTCGAGTCGGCGCAGGTGCCGAAGGTGTTCGAGACGCCGCACCACCCGTACACCGAGGCGCTGCTCGCGGCGCTGCCCGAGCACAACATCGGGCAGCGCCGGCTGCGCTCGATGGGCGGCATGGTGCCGGGCGCCTTCGACCGGCCGAGCGGCTGCCTGCTGGCGCCGCGCTGCCGCTACGTGCAGGCGCGCTGCAGCGCCGAGCAGCCGGCGCTGTTCGCGGTGACGGACGGGGCGGCGCGCTGCTTCTTCCCGCTCCACACCGAGCGCGCCGTGGCGCCGTCGCGGCCATGAGCGAGCCGCGACCCGACCCGATGGAGAGCGCAACCGCCGGTCTCGCGCCGACGGCACCGAAACCGGCGGTGCTCGAAGCGCGCGGACTCGCCAAGCACTACGCCGTCTCGCAGGGCTTCATGCGGCCGAAGGCGGTGCTGAAGGCGCTCGACGGCGTGTCGTTCCGGCTCGCCGCGTCGCGCACCTTGGCGGTGGTGGGCGAATCGGGCAGCGGCAAGAGCACGCTGGCGCGCCAGGTCACGATGATCGAGGTCCCGACCGCCGGTGCGCTCGACCTCGACGGCGCCGATGTTGCGCATGCCGATGCAGCGCAGCGACGCGAGTTGCGGCGCCAGGTCCAGATGGTGTTCCAGAACCCGTTCGCGAGCCTGAACCCGCGCAAGAAGATCGGCCATGCGCTCGAGGAGCCGCTCGCGATCAACACGACCTTGAACGCGGCCGAACGCAACGAGCGGAGCCGCGCGATGCTGGCGCGGGTCGGCCTGCGATCCGAGCACCACGCGCGTTATCCGCACATGTTCTCGGGCGGCCAGCGCCAGCGCGTCGCGATCGCGCGCGCGCTGATGCTGCAGCCGAAGGTCGTCGTCGCCGACGAGCCGGTCTCGGCGCTCGACGTCTCCATCCAGGCGCAGGTCCTGAACCTGCTGATGGACCTGCAGGAAGAGACCGGCGTGGCCTACGTCTTCATCTCGCACAACCTTGCGGTCGTCGAGCTGATCGCCGACGAGGTGCTGGTGATGTACCTCGGCAAGGCGGTCGAGCGGGCACCGAAGGCTCGCCTGTTCGGTGCGCCGCGCCATCCGTACACACGCGCGCTGCTCGCCAGCACGCCGCGCATCGACATCGCAGCGCGCCGCCAACGCCAGGTGCTGTCGGGCGAGCTGCCGTCGCCGCTCGCGCCGCCATCGGGCTGCGTGTTCCGGACGCGCTGCCCGCACGCGCAGCCCCGTTGCGCGGAGGAGGTGCCGGTGCTTGAACACGTCGGGGGCGACCAGTGGGTCGCCTGCGTGCGCAAGGACGAGATCGGCTGAGCTCGCCGCTTGGCCGACGCTCATCGTCAACTCAGCGACACGTGCGGAAGCTGCCGCGGTCGAGATGCAGATGGTCGCGGTGCGCCGCGTTGTAGTCAGGCCCGAGCACCACGTTCCAGAACCGGCACGCGCCGGCATGAGCCTCGCGCAGGAAGCGGCCCGCTGGACCTTCGGCAGCCCAGTCGCGAGCGACGCGGACCGTGCGGCCGTTCGCCAGAACGAAGCCGGCGACGTCGAGCGCGTTCGCGCTCGCATGCTCGCTGCGGCGGCCGCCGGCCTCGCCGCCGATGTTTCGGCAGGCGAAGCTGCCGAGGTGATCGATCCGCGTGACCGGCGCACGGAACAGCCGGCGCGCCAGCGGCTGCAAGCTGTGGCGCTCCCAGAGCACGAGCGCAACGGCGGCCGGACACTCGAGCACGAGCGGCTGCGAGATCGGCGTCGGCGTCGCCGTGATGCGCACCGCATCCCGCCAGCCGCAGGCGCCTTCGACGAGGCGGTCCGGCTGCACGGCATAGCGCATCCCGTTCGACGCCAGCACGGCATGGCAGGCCGGCGCGTCGCCGTCGAGGCGGCCGAGCTTGTAGACGGTCAGCAGGTTTGGCTCGTCGGCCACCGACAGCGGCGCGAACGGGTTCAAGCGATCGGGCACCAACAGGCGCCCGGAGGCGATCGCCGCCGCGACGCCGACGGCGAGCGCGAGCAGCAGCAGACCGACGATCCGCATCAGGTAACCGGCGACTGGACGCGGCCGCCCCAAGCTTTTTTGGTAAGCCGCTAGTTCCAGCGCCCGCGTGCGCCGGCGAGGCTGTAGCGGCCGGCGCCGAGCAGCGTGATCGCGATCGCCGAGAACAGGTACATCGCCTGCAGCTCGAGCGCGTAGCCACCGGTCTTCGAGATCGAGAACAGGTCGTTCAGGTGGGCGATGAAGATCGCGACCACCATGTTGCCGGCGATCACGAGGGCGGCCGGCCGCGTCCAGGCGCCGAGGATCACGAACAGCGGTGCGACGACTTCGCCAACGTACACCAGGTACCCCACGCCCTCCGGGACACCGGCTTTCGCCAGTGCCCCGGTGATGAAGCCGATTCCGCCGGTGACCTTGGCGACACCGTGGAACAGGATCAGCAGACCGACCGTGACGCGCAGCAGCAGCTTGCCGGCGTCTTCGTATGAGGAACGGGTGCGCGACGCGTCGGTGATGGCCATGGCGTTCTCGGTGTCATTGTTCGAAGGACCGTCACTCTAACCACTTGCCGGCCGCATCGCCGGCCGCCGCAAGATGGCCGCATCGCCCGGTCAGCCGATCGTCATCAGGCTGGCATTGCCGCCGGCCGCGGCGGTGTTGACCGAGAGCGTCCGCTCGACCAGCAGACGCTTGATCTCGAACGCGCTGCCGTCGGCCGGCAGCACCTGCAGCGCGACAATCGGCCCGGTGCGTTCGGCGAGGCGGCGGCTCCACGCGGCGACGCGCTCGGCCGAGGCTTCGATCAGCGCAGCGTCGATGTCGGCGGCAAGCGGATCGGCGACGAGCGACACGCGATCGCGCACCGCGTCGGGGAGCTCGGCCAGCCAGCGCGCGGCGTCGGCGCCGGCCGGCCACGCGGCGCGGGCGCCGGCGGTCAGCACGACGGCGAGCTGCTCGATGAGATGGGCTCGCGTCTCGCCGAGGCACAGCACGCGCGACCGCGGCACCAGCGCATAGGTGTTGCGTTCGCCGGTCGGTCCGGGCAGCACTTCGGGCTCTGGCGGCGGTCGGCGCTGGAGATGAACCCGGCAGCGCTGGGCCAGCTCGGCGTCGGCCGGTCGCGACGCGAGCCAGTCGCACAGCATGCGTGCCGGATAGCTGGCCGGCAGAGCGCTCTCGGCGTCGTCGCGATGCGCTGAAAATTTTGAAGTCGCTCCGATCGGCAACACACCTTTTGCGCCCGCGATGCCGTGGTGCTGCCGGCACAACCGCGGCAGGTAAAGAGGGCCACCGGCTTTCGGCCCGGTGCCCGACAGGCCTTCGCCACCGAACGGCTGAACCCCGACCACCGCGCCGACCATGTTGCGATTGACGTAGAGGTTCCCGGCAAGGACGCGCCCGGTGACGAACTCGATCGTCTCGTCGATGCGCGTGTGCAGGCCGAGCGTCAAGCCGTAGCCGGTCGCATTGATCTGGTCGACCAAGGCGCCGAGCTGCGCGCGCCGATAGCGGACGACATGAAGGACCGGCCCGAAGACCTCGCGCGTCAGCTCGCCGATGTGGTCGAGCTCGATCAACGCCGGCGCAACGAAGCTGCCGTGCGCCACCGCCTCCGGATCGATCGGCAAAGGCCGGTGCACGCGACGGCCGGCGCGCCGCATGGCATCGATGTGGCTCTCGATCGCAGCCAGCGCATCGGCGTCGATTACCGGCCCGACGTCGGTCGCGAAACATGCCGGCGCGCCGAGGCGGAGCTCGCGCATCGCGCCGAGCAGCATCCCGAGCGTGCGCTCGGCGATCTCGTCCTGCAGGCACAGCACGCGCAGCGCCGAACAGCGCTGCCCGGCGCTGTCGAACGCAGAGGTCACGACGTCGGTGACGACCTGCTCGATCAGCGCCGACGAGTCGACGATCATCGCGTTCTGGCCGCCCGTCTCGGCGATCAAGGTGGCCGGGTTCGCCTCGACGTCGACGCGGCCGGCGAGTGCCCGCTGCAGCAGGCGCGCGACATCGTTTGAGCCGGTGAACAGCACGCCGCGGACGCGTGGGTCGGCGACGAGCGCCGCACCGACGGTCTCGCCACGCCCAGGCAGAAACTGCAGTGCGTCGCCGGGAACGCCAGCGGCGTGCAGGAGCCGCACCGCCTCGGCCGCGATCAGCGGTGTCTGCTCGGCCGGCTTCGCGATCACCGCACTGCCGGCGGCGAGCGCGGCCGCGATCTGGCCGGTGAAGATCGCGAGCGGGAAGTTCCACGGGCTGATGCAGACGACGATTCCGAGCGGTGTCGACACCGCGCCGGGCGATGCGTCGGCTTCCGCAGCCCGCGCTTGCGCCGCGTAGTAGCGCAAGAAGTCGATCGCCTCGCGGACTTCACCGATCGCGTTGGCGGCGGTCTTGCCGGCCTCGCGAATCGCGAGGCCGATCAACGCTGGCATCTGCTGCTGCATCTGGTCGGCAGCACGCTCGAGCGCCGCCGCACGATCGGCGGCCGGCGCGGCTTGCCAGACCGGCACCGCGCGTTCGGCCGCATCGAGCGCGACCGCGACATCGGTAGCGTTCGCGTCGATGACGCTGCCGACGACCGAGCGCCGATCGGCCGGGTCGCGAAGGGCTTGGGCGATACCGCCGTCGCACCTCTGCCCATCGACGAGCGGAACGGCGCGCCATGCAGTCGTCGCGCTTTCCTGCAACGTGCGGCCGAGCGTTTCGAGAACGGCCTCGTTCGACAGATCGAGGCCGCGCGAATTGCGCCGCACGCCGCCGTACAGCGCGGGTGGCAGTGCAATCGCCGGATGCGGTGCGCCGAGCGGTGCACCGCCTTGCGCGACCTGCCGCGTCGTCTCGACCGGATCGGCGACCAACTCGTCGATGTCGATGTCCGGGTCGGCGATGCGGTTCACGAACGACGTGTTCGCGCCGTTCTCCAGCAGGCGGCGTACCAGGTACGCGAGCAGCGTCTCGTGGGTCCCGACCGGCGCATAGATCCGGCACGGCCGGCCGAGCCCGCCGTCAGCACGCGGCGCGACAACGTCGGCGTACAGCGGCTCGCCCATCCCGTGCAGGCACTGAAACTCGTAGCGCCCGCGGTCCGCCTCGTCGCCGGCCAGCGTCGCGATCGCCGCCAGCGTGTGCGCGTTGTGGGTCGCGAACTGCGGGTAGACCGCATCGGGCGCGGCCAGCAACTGGCGCGCCGCCGCCAGGTACGAGACGTCGGTGTGGCACTTGCGCGTGAAGACCGGGTAGTCGTCGAGGCCGTCAACCTGCGCGCGCTTGATTTCGCTGTCCCAGTAGGCGCCTTTGACGAGCCGGATCATCAGGCGATGGCCGCTGCGCCGCGCAAGGTCGATAAGATGCGCGAGCACCGGGGTGCAGCGCTTTTGATAGCCCTGCACGACGAAGCCGATGCCGTGCCAGCCGTCGAGCGCGGGCTCGGCGCACAGTCGCTCGAGCAGGTCGAGCGAGAGGTCGAGGCGCTCGGCCTCCTCGGCGTCGATGTTGAGGCCGATGTCGTGCCTGCGCGCCATCGTCGCCAGCTCCAGCAGGCGGGGATAGAGCTCGTCGAGCACGCGCCGGCGCTGCGCGCGCACATAGCGCGGATGCAGTGCCGAGAGCTTGATCGAGATACCCGGCCCCTCGTGAATGCCGCGCCCGGCCGAAGCCGCGCCGATCGCATCGATCGCATGGCGGTACGCCGCCAGGTAGCGCTGCGCGTCGGCCTCGGTCAGCGCCGCTTCGCCGAGCATGTCGTACGAGTAGCGGAAGCCCTCGCGCTCGCGTCGCTTCGCGCGCTGCAGCGCCTCCTCGATCGTCTCTCCGGTGACGAACTGCTCGCCCATCAGCCGCATCGCCATGTCGACGCCGCGCCGCACGACCGGCTCGCCCCTCCGCGCGAGCAGCCGCGTCAACGCGCTGGCGAGGCCCTGCTCGTTGTGGGTCGCGACCAGCTTGCCGGTCAGCAGCAGGCCCCAGGTCGCGGCATTGACGAACACCGACGGGCTGCGGCCGAGGTGGGCCTGCCAGTCGGCATCGCCGATCTTGTCCCGGATCAGCGCGTCGCGGGTCGCGGCATCGGGGATGCGCAGCAGCGCCTCGGCCAGGCACATCAGCGCGACGCCCTCCTGCGACGACAGCGAGAACTCCTGGATCAGGCCCTGGACCAGGCCCTCTCGGCCGCTCGTCACCTTGCGCAAACGCAGCTGCCCGGCGAGCCGCGCGGCCAGCGCATGCGCCGTGGCGGCCTGCTCGGCCGGCAGCGTGGCGGCGTCGATCAGCGCCGCGACGCAGTCGGGCTCGGGCCGGCGATGCGCCGCGGTGACCGCGGCGCGGGTCGGCAATTGGGTGCGGAAACCATCCTCGAAAGGGATCGCCGGAACGTCGCCGGCGCGGATCGCCTCGGTGAGCGATTCTGTCCCGGGCGGCGGCAGGTCGGACGGCAAGGAATTCGCGTCGGTCATCGCGATCGAATGTACGCATTCCGCGACGCGATCCGCGGCGCTTTGCGACAATCGCAGCATGACTTCGGCCGACCTGCACGCGACGATTGCGCACATGGGCGCAGCAGCCCGCGCCGCCAGCACCCGCATGATGGCGGCGCCGACAGCAGCGAAGAACGCTGCGCTGCGCGCCCTCGCACGCCGCCTGCGCGAAGGCGGCCCGGCGCTGCAGGCTGCCAACGCGCACGACCTGGCACGGGCCAACACGGCCGGCCTCGCGGCGCCGCTCGTCGACCGCCTGAAGCTGACGCGGCGCATCATCGAGACCGCTGCCGCCGGCTGCGACGAGATCGCCGCAATGCCTGACCCGATCGGCGAGATCACCGACCTGCGTCAGCGCCCAAGCGGCATCTCGGTCGGCCGCATGCGGGTCCCGCTCGGCGTGTTCGGCATGATCTACGAGAGCCGGCCCAACGTGACGATCGAGGCGGCGTCGCTCGGGATCAAGAGCGGCAACGCCTGCATCCTGCGCGGCGGTTCGGAGGCGATCGATTCGAACGTCGCGTTGTGGAAGCTGGTCCAGGCCGCGCTCGAGGAAGCGGGTCTGCCGCCCGACGCGGTGCAGCTGGTCGAGACGACCGATCGGGCGGCGGTCGGTCACCT
>Ga0207691_10000176_pt1 | contig 60217 bp, 54 predicted proteins | sample KBSM13metaG_FD_184327 | JGI IMG/M metagenome (GOLD analysis project Ga0207691, IMG submission 184327) | Miscanthus rhizosphere microbial communities from Kellogg Biological Station, Michigan, USA - KBS M1-3 metaG (SPAdes) (version 2) | ecosystem: Host-associated > Plants > Roots > Rhizosphere >...
CCCCCAGATGCCCTAGTAAACCATCCTAGGAAACATCGTCAACTGGTCTTTCTGCCTAGGTTGAGCTATGAGATGTCACGGCCTTGAAGATGCTGGGCTACGACCTTCCGATGGCCTAGGGCTATCCCTTGCAGTGTTTCCCTAAACCGATTCGTCGAACTGTTCATACATCAGCCGAAGGCTGAACCACTCGCGTCGGTCAGATCAACTAGTGTCACAAACATCCGGACCGGCTGGCCTGCTGCATCTAACGACGGCTCCGCTAAAAGATAGATAGTCCGTATCGCGCCCGTGACATAGACAATGCGGTACTGGGCTTCCTGAAGTTGGCGCGACTCCAGCGCCAGCCAAATCAAATTTTGGGCGGGTGCACGATCGTCAGGATGAAACCACTCCATGAACCGAAGAAAAGAGTTGGCGTCCCCGTCATACGGATTCCGTCCGAAAATGCTATACAGCCCAGGAGACCAGACCATTACATTGGTGACGAGGTCCCAGTCACAGTGGCCGATACGTCTCATCCTCAGAATATTGGCATCGCGCTCTTCCTCATACTCAACCATCAGATGGGCTCCTAATTGTGGATCAGTAGGATCGTCAGCATCGCTTGGGGCGATGTGGGCGGGTTTTAGTTTATTTGCTGTGATCGTATAGGAGGCGTGCCAGGGTGACAATCTGTCAAATCAGGAGGGGCATGATTCAACACATGGTATTCAGAGGAATGCCCATTCCTTCCCCACTGTTTCCATGACTTGCATTTGTTGCCCGCAAATGGTGCCGACCATACAAGCAGAGGAGCTGCTCTACAGCGGATCGCAGCTGGTCGGAAGCAATGGACCGTCGCCGATTTGGAAACGTCCGAAAATCCGTCTCCGCATTCTGGATGCATCCCAACGCGACATCACGAGCGGTTTTTTGGGTATGTCAGGGTGGAGGTTCGTGAACCCGGAAGGACGGTCCGGCAAGACATCCGATAAAAGGCCCGCTACAGCTTACACCTTGGTATTAAGCGGCGCCGTCAATGCTAACTAGGCGGATCACCAGCCGGAAAAAATGTAGTAATCGAAGGAAGCAGGAACGAGCAACCCATCGAGCCAAGCGGGGAGGCAAACACTCGTGAATCATGCCTACGGCTGAGGGCGATCTGTGCATTACTCAGCTAGTGTGTAGCGAGTCGTCATCGACGTTCAGTTTGGCATAATCTGTTCGCCAATTCGGGGGCGACGCCGATAGTATGCCCGGCTGCCCAAGCACGGCGTCTGTGCCTCTCTTGATGGTTTGGTTGCGCAACGTTGTTGGGAAGCGAGACTGGCCGGCACCGTTGTGACCGGACCTAGGTGGCCGATCGAGGTAGAGAATCACAGATAATGCACCGGCCAAGACCACGGCACTCACCGACATTACGATGAAGTACAGTTCCACCATGACGGGCCTCCTTATATAAAGGACAAGCTCCAACGTATGCAGCAACTCGACGCGGAGTTGGAGGAGGGAGACTCTTTGAGCAGCGGGTGGGGACCGCGCATGCTGTATCCCGATGACGGAGTCCGCCTCCCCTCAGCCATCCCTTATAGGCGTGGCTGCAAGGTTCTGGTAGGTGAATCCAGTACCGTCTGCGATGTTTAACGGCCTGGACGATAGGGCCAAACACCGGCAAACAAGCTTTGGGCGATAGCCAGCCGTTTTGGTTCCGCTGAAAATCCATCTCTGCGTTCAGGAGGCATCCCAACGTGACGTGACGGCCCATTTTCTGGGGTGGGGGGTGGAGCGTTGGTGTCATTAGAGTGTTAAGGAGAGCGACAAAGGGGGCGGGACACGAACAAATACCGAAAGGTGAAGTATACGCGAGAGACTATGATACGCGTCTCTGAGTTTTTCCACCAGGTATCGATTCGCTCATCGAAATGCTCGTAACCGAAGTACGAAGGCTTCTTCCAAGCTGGAATCTGTGCGCACGTCCCACGATTAACGGCGCAGCTTACGATACGGGAGCCAATGGATAAGAACAGCTGAGTCGGCTTTTTGTACTAGCTGCTAATGAGCAATTCATCTAGTAGGCGATCGTGAGGGGGGATCTTACAGCGAGCGGGTGGCCACTTGGGCGGTTATCGCCGGGGATTCATTTTCGATCCGAGTCGGTACCACGACCCACGCGCCTAAGGCCGCTCCTAGAGCATTCATGATCACATCGGCTGTCGAGGGGCATCGGGCGGGGTTGAAGATCTGTATAAATTCGGTGGAGCACGCGAGTAGGGCGGCCATGCCGACTATATAGGTAAGTGTCAACGCTTCGGTCTTACGCTCTAGCCATTGTCGGCCGGCGTAGCCGAACGGGAGATACATGATGATATTCACCGCGATGTCGAGGACCATTCCAGGTTGTAACGTGTCGCTGGGAAAAGGCACCCAATCCACTCGCCACCACTGAAGACTCGCATCCATCGTGTGCCAGGGCAGCGTCGTGCCCAGCACGATGACGACGGTGTACGCAAAAAAGAGAAGATCCCAAGGTAATGGGCCGCGCGCCTGCTGGGTCGATCGTGTTCTCATGATGATTAAGTATAGCGAATGGTCAAAGCGGGTTGGGGGAGGCCTAACGCTTTGAGAAGCTGGAGCCTTCCGGCGTGTCAATCGTGCTTTTTGAGTTCAGTAGAGATATTTATTCAGGTAAGGTGCCACGTGCGGTAGACGGCGGTACCGAGAATGTTTTCTTAGGCATGATTGATCTGTCAAAATTTGCCGAGAGAATTAGAGTATGTTAGAGGACGGTGATACGATTAAGCATGAAGCGACTTCCCAGTCAAAACGGATTGGATCTTATCAACGAGTGCTGATGGAGAGAAGGGTTTGTGAATGAAGCTCCCACCCAAGACACCTTGAAAGTTTTTTTCGGTCACCAATCCCGACATGAATAGTAAACGCAGATTCGGTCGTGTGCTTTGCAATTCTTGGGCAAGCTGCGGCCCGCTCGTGCCTGCCATCGCAATGTCCACTAACAGAAGATTGATCTCGCCGGAATGGCGATTGCTGACCTGATGGGCGTCGTCGGCATTCAAGGCGTGGAGCGCGGTGTATCCGTATTGCGAAAGGAGGAGGCATATGAAACGGCAGAGCGCCGCGTCATCGTCGACCACCAAAATTGTGTGAGGCGAAGTAGGGGGATTTTGCTCGCCGTCCGGCGCAGCTTCACTCATGCGATGTGTCTAGCATGGAACGGGACAATCGTCAAAGCGTTCTAGAATCGTATACAAAAATCCTCGCTTGATCCACGCCACCTCCCCATTGCAGAAAAAGTCTTGCAGATCAAGGGGGCTGATGAAGATGCGCCTTGATATCGGTCAGGATTTTAGCCGGAGCTTGAGCGATGTTTATGACGATGGCGTCACTGGGTTCCTCAAGCTGAGCAAATTGGTCGACCAACAGGTTGCTGGGCATGAAATGATGCAGACGGTGAGCCAAGCGAGCCTGAATCAGTTCAAAAGGACCTTTCAAATAGACAAGCGGGATGCGGCAGTTCAGAGGAATGAGTGTGTGACGAGAAGCGACGGTGAGCGCTGAGCAGGCTAACACTACGTTCCGGTGGTCTCTCTCCCATCCTTCTATCGAGCCGCGCAAGGTCTGGAGCCACGGTTGACGATCCGATTCCATTAGCGGAACGCCGCCGGTCATCTTCGCGATGTTGGCTGGCGTATGGAACAAATCGGCATCGAAGAATTCCCAACCGAGAGTATCTGCCAGCATGCGACCGATGGTCGACTTGCCGGAGCCGGATACCCCCATGATCACAACAACCATGTGAATCAGGAGACGTCGGATGACGAGATCGGACCGTTGAGCGGTAGAAGGAAGCAAAATCTTTTGCTAACGAGTTTGCGGATACCGCTTCCCCAATTCTCCCAGCGGTGCGCGGTCGGCTGGCTCAATGCTTAATTTCGTGCGATCCTGTGGCCCTTTTCCGAGCAATCGGTCATCGATACCGGTGCTCAACGCACCGGTGCTTCCCTTCACGCCTTCCTGCCGTTTTTGATTCTCCAAAATGAGCTGGTCTCGCTCTTGGCGAACTCGCGCAGCTTCTTCATTTCGCGTAGTGAGTTCTTCGGTGAGGGAGGTGACTTGTTGTTTGGCACGTTCCAATTTATCGGTCAGCGCAGTGATTTTATTCGCGAGCGATTCGCGATCGGCCGCAGTCTTTCGCAAGCGCTCGATTTCTTGATCCCGTTCTGCTAAGCGTTTCGCGAGATCCTCGGCCCGTGCGGCCTCCGTTTCTAATTCGCCCGCATGTTTCTGCAGCCTGGCGATCTCCTCCTTCGCGGTCGTCGTCCCACTCATCAGGCGCTGTTTATCCTCTCGGAGGGTAGCGGCCTTGACCTGTTCTGCGGCCAATTTTGTCGACAGATCTCTCGCCTGATCACGCGCCTCAGTGAGGGCACCGTTCAGTTGCGCTTTTTCTTTCTCAGCCGCATTTAATCGCCCATTGACATCTGTCAAAGATTTTTTGTTGCCGGCGATGTCTTGTTGCGATTTTTCCAATTGCCGCTGAAGATCGTCGGCCTTGAGTTGGAGTCGATCATACTCCGTCCGCAATTCATTCCATTTCAAAAGATATTGATCCGCTTCCGGAGTTTCCCGCGGGCCCTCCACTTCCTGAGGCCGAGCCAGATCAGTGTCCGCTTGAACGAGAAGAACCGGACTGGCCGCAGCAACCTCGTACGAGAGTCCTAAAGTGAGAACCGCACATATAAGAGTAAATGGCATCATTATCGAGAGCGGCCTTACGTAAAACTTTCAGGACAAGTTGTCCACCACATCATAAAATACTGGTGCATTTTGTATGCAGGCATCTTGAAACTCGACGTGTCAGCCTTTCGCTTACGATATTCAAAAAAATGTGCTAACATTCACTGGCAGTATGCCTTATTTACTCCTAGTCATACTGATCTGCCTGAGTTCTACTCCTGTCTCTGCAGGCCAACGTGCGGAACTGTTCCAGCACGCGAAGGCCGCAACCGCATTAGTGGTGGCCATCAACGAATCCTCTCAAAGCGTCTCGATGGGTAGCGGATTTTTTCTTTCCGACGATGGGCTCCTCGTCACTAACGCTCATGTCGTCGAAGGCAGTTCACGCCTCCTCGTCTACATACAGGACCAACTTGTTGCCACGGCGTCCAAAGTTCTTGTCATAGATGGTGATGCCGATCTCGCGGCGCTTCGCGTGCCAAAGATGCCATTGGAAATCGTTTCGCTTGCAGATGAGAACCCCTTAGAGGGAACAGCAGTAATTGCGGTGGGATATCCAAGGATCACCGACATATTGCAAATGGGATTTGCCCTCCATGCCACGATCGGCTCGGGAATCGTCAGCGGAATGGCGCAAGGCCGGTCTCGAACAGATGGGCATGAAGCGGGATTTGTACAGACCACGGGGATTCTCAACTTCGGAAATAGCGGAGGCCCGTTGGTCGATACAGAGACGGGTGCCGTCGTGGGCATGGTGGTGACGACTGTTCCTTATCTTGAACGGGCGAAAGATCGTAATGGAGCCTCCATTGGAAGTGTGTCGATGAAGTCCGGTATCGGCTATTCCATTCCGGCTCCGGTCATTCGCCGGTGGCTATCCGTGCAGCATCTCGACTCATCGCTTCCATCGGCCCCTCCGACAAGGACGAAAGTGGTCTCGCATGGTACAGATCCCGAAGCCGACCGATCGTTCGCCACCGGACACTTACTCCACACCATTGCGCTGGTGCTGCACCGGGATTCCGATCTGCTCCGCCTAGCGGTGTTCCACTATGAAACGGCCGCTCGATTAAGGCCAGAGGCTCCATGGATTGCTCGCAACCTCGGCCTGGCGTATGCCGATAGCGGACAATGGTCTCATGCGCTCCAGGCGTACTTGAGGGGCCTCGAATTCGCGCCACACGATGCGGAATTGTTAGCAGATACGGGATTAGCGTGGGAGCGTACAGGAGATCCCACGCATGCAGTCGAGGCGTATCGCGCAGCGCTTAACGTCGATAGCAGATTGAGCCGTGCCCACAATAATTTGGGCGAAGCTTTATGGAAGATGGGACAACACGACGACGCGATTACCGAGTTCCGCGCCGCCCTGGATACGGATCCGTCCCAAGCCTCAGCGTCATATAACCTGGGACTCGCATTCGAATCCCGGGGACTGAAGAGAGATGCGGTCGAAACCTGGGAGGCGTTCCTTCGTCACACGGGGGGAGCTGCGAAACCTAACGATGAGTGGACCAAGAAAATACGCGACGGTCTGGTTCGATTAAAACAATTATCTCGTGCGTCCTCTTATCCCGCCGTTGTCACATCTACGCGATAGGCAGACCGGCAGTTCCCCACCGGCCTGCCTTGCTTATTCTCAGTGACCGCCGGCTGTTGGAGCGCGACCCCGCTCTTTATCAGCTCCCTCGTAGCCCGGCGCTTTTGTAGACGGAAGACCCTTCGTTCCGCTTGGCCCCGCACCACCCTTGGTATCTTCGCCCATTGACCCCGCCCCGACCGGACTGCGGTCCTCATTCATGGTATCAGACTTTCCATCTCCGGTTTTGCCCTTCAATCCCAGCTCACTCTCTTTCTGAATGCCTTGTTGTTGCTGTTTGTCCATCCGATTCGTCTGGTCGTCGGACATATCCGCCGCATAGGTCATTCCAGCCAGGCCGAAGGTAGTCATGGCAGCCATTGCAAGTATGCCGTGATGAATTTTCATACGATTCTCCTTATGGTTGAGGGTCCCACGGAATTTCCTACTACAACTCGCTTAAGCAATCACCAGGCCCAGTGGTGAAAAACGTGAGCGCATCAGAAAATGCGTACGAATATCAATTACTAAAAACGAAAATGCGAAATCCGTGCGCATCTGAGGATGAATGAGTCGGGGGCGAGTTGTCGTAGGGGCGGGTGGTCGGGCGGCTGGAAAAGTTCTCGTGGCTGAACTTAGGAAGTAGCACAGGTTGTCTGTCTATAGACACTCCGTCTCGTCCTTTTTTACGGGCGCCATCCAGCGACCGCTTATGTGGACCAATCCTGCCGTCGTGACTAAGACCAGGCCGATACCCATTACGCTGGTGCGTTCTCCGACCTGTTCTGTGATCCATCCAAAGGCTGTCATCCCGGCAATCGCGGCCGTCATGGCACCCGTACCATAAATGGTCAAGACGCGCCCTACAAGGCGCTCCGGTGATACTTCCTGAAGCACGCCCCATGCGATTGGAGTAAACGCTCCGATGCCCGCCCCGATGACGATCATACAGGCTGCGGCAACGAAGCTGTCCGGCGCCCCTGCCAGTCCAAACAGCGCGGCGCCGCTGATGCCGCTGGAAAGGGCGATGACGTGCAATCGTTGAATAAAAGGCCGTTCGGTGATTCGTATAAGTCCCAATGACATGAGAAACAGGCCGACTCCAAGTGCCGACCAAAGATAGCCCACTTCAACAGGCCCAAGGTCCAACATCTTGCGTCCAAAGACCGGAAAGAGTGTCGAGAATGCAGCCGTCCCGAAAGAGTGCAGAGAGGCTATGATGATCAGCAACAAAAGGATCTGCTGTTTGGCGAAGCGAAAGCCGTCAACAAGATCTTTGATGGGCGAGGAAAAGATTTTCGACGGTTCCGCAGAGAAACGATTCCACGGCAAGCGCACCGGCAGGAGACACACTGCCGACACGACATAGGTGACGGCATTGATGCAAAGGACGGATTGCGAATTGATCGTCGCGATTCCGATGCCGCTTAACGCCGGTCCCATGATCACGCCGAGGCTGGTCGTAATTTGTAGCCACGCGTTGGCCGCCGTGTATTGGGCAGGTTTCACTAAATGGGGAACGGAGGCCGTGAGCGCGGGCCCGAAGACCGATGTGGCCAGCGCGTGCAGGAAGACGAGGATGTAAAGTCGCTCGACGGTAAAATCGCTCGGCGCGATCCAGCAGGGAATCAATCCGATCAGCAGGGCGCGCAGAAGATCCGTGATGATCAGTACAGGTTTTTTCGGCAAACGATCGAGATAGACGCCGATCAGCGGTCCGAAAATAATCGGCGGGATCGTCTGGAGAAGACCAATGACCGTTGTCTTGATCGCCGAACCTGTGACGGAATAGACAAACCACAGAAGGGCGAGCTTCGTGACACCGTCGCCGATTTGGGAGATGAGTTGCCCCCACCAGATCAAACCGAAGTCTCGGCTCAGCAGGAGGTGGCGTTCGGTCACGAGCAGACATTCCTTCCCATGGTGCTCATGAGCGTGCGTGCGTGTCCCGCTGCGGGCGGGACTTCATGGCCCTATACAAAGGGGCGTCACTTCCTCACTCCGGACTTTCTACGCGTATGCCTTCGGATTTGACCGCCTTGACTCCCGGCACTTGGCGAGCAGCCTCGGCAGCTTCTAACGCGATCACCAGAAATTTTGTCTTTCCGCTGAGGAGAACAACACCATCCTCAGTCTTCACGTCGAAATGGGCCGATTCGATCGTTTTGCTTTTGCCGAACCGGTCTTTGACGTATTGAGTGATCGCCTCATCCTTTTTTCGCAACAGCGTAGTGGGGAGATCCTTGACGATCTCGAGATTATTTGTGACGGATTTCACTCCTTCCACGGCCTGCGCGATTTCCAACGCCGCAGTCTTTTCGGCCTCAGAGCCTACTTTCCCCGATAAAGTTGCCGTCTCGCCATTCATGTCCACATTGATTTCATAGGGGAAGAGACGCGGGTCGGACATGAGCGCCAACTTAATCGCGACAATCGGGGGCATGGGAGGCTTGGCAGGCTCGGCGCTTTTCGTGTCCGCTGATTTTGGGGAAGGCGCGGGAGGAGTCGAAATCTTGGCGTCCGGAACCTTGGCTTCAGGTGTCTTGTCCGCCGCCTTAGGCGACTCCTTGGGCGGTTCAGCCGCTTTAGAAGGAGGCGACTTTGTTTCTGGCGCCTTGGGATCCGCCGCCTTAGGTTCGACCGCTTTGGGTGGCTCTATTGGTTTCGAAGACGGCGCCTTTTCCGGTTCTTTCGTCACCGGTTCATCGGCCCATGCAGAAAGACATGTAAGGGCCAGACCGTAGAGAAGACCGATCGCGACGCCGTGTTTCGCCGTGGCGATTATCTTCATCGTCATACTCCTTGTGTGATCAATTGGTGGGGGGCTAGAGGTGTTGAGACCGAGGCCACTTCATGCGGCCGGCAAAGGGTCCATAACGGCTTTCTGAATCGTCTGGCAACGCCGGCTGAATTGAGCCGTCAAGAGTGCCGTCATCAGCAAAATGAGTCCGATGCCGATCAGGCTTACGGTAGCGCCGAGTGCATCGGCTGCCCATCCAAAGGCCATCATGCCTAACATGGCGGCAAACATTCCACCCGTGCTGAAGGTGGTCATGACTCTTGCCAGCATATGGGCGGGGGTCATCTCCTGGAGCACGGACCAGACGACCGGCGTGAACAAAGCCGTACTGCCGCCGATGACGATCATCAGCAGGCTTGCGGCGACCGGTTGACCCAGGACGCTCAACCCGCACACGGCGGCTCCACCAATTGCAAGGGCGCCCGACACCAGACGAAACCGTCCGGCCACATCTTCCTGATTCAACCAGGCCAACCATGCGGAGGTGCAGAGCATGCCGATGCCTAGCGCGGACCACAACCATCCTAATTCCATCGGTCCCATATGTAGGAGCTGCTTGGCGAAGACGGGCAGCATAAAGACGAACGCACTGGAGGCAAGACTGTACAGCGCCGCCGTCACCATCAGAGTGAAGACCGGACGATGTTGCAGGAAGACAAAGCGAAAACCTTCCCACATTTCGTGCATGAGATGCGTCGGCGCTCCATGCTCATCTCGGGGAAGCGTCAGTCGTCGGACTCGAATCGGCAGGAGGCAGAGGACCGATACGAAAAAGGTGCCGGCATTGACGTACAAGACATTTTGAGCGCCGATCAAGGCGATACCCAATCCGCTGATGGCCGGACCGATCAACATGCCAATGTTGGTGGAACTTTGAAGTAGAGCGTTCGCTGCCGTAAGTTGTGTGCGCGAGACAATCAACGGAACGGACGAGACAAGAGCGGGACCGAACACCGTCGAAACGATGGCGATTAAGAATACAAGAGCATACAGTCGATTGAGACTGAGGGCATCAAATGCATAGAGGATCGGGATAAGAAGAACGAGAATACTCCGTACCAGGTCGATCCAGACCATGACGGGCTTTTTAGGCAATCGATCGAGATAGACGCCGATGAGCGGTCCCAACACCAGCGGAGGGATGGTCTGCAGCAAACCGATCAATGTCATTTTCAAGGCGGACCCCGTTAGGTCATAGACAAACCATAACAGGGCCACCTTGTTTAGCCCATCTCCGATCTGAGAAATGACCTGTCCCGCCCACAGCGAACCGAAATCTCTTGTCGCCAATAGGGACCATCCACACTTTCCAGACGGCGGCTCTTCTTCCGCGTTGGAACGCGCTACATACGCCACGTCACCTCCTGTACTCAACGGGATTACCAGCGGTCCAAGAGAATTTGGGAACTGGCCCAGCCGCTATCCTCGCCTGGTTGTTCTCGCTCCCCCATCAGCTGCCGATACACATTGACATAATCTTGCGCCATCCGTTCCACTGAGAACCTGGCATCGAAGGCCTGACGGCAGTTCGTTCGCTGTATCATGCCGATTCGATCCACTGCGGCGACCATATCGTTGAAGTCGTCACACACAAATCCGGTAACTCCATCATCGATGATTTCCGGGATGGATCCCCGCCGATAGGCGAGAACCGGAGTGCCGCATGCCAACGCCTCGATCAGCACAAGGCCGAACGGTTCGGGCCAATCGTAGGGTGCGAGCATAGCATAGGCGTCCCCGAGAAAATCGTCTTTTTCATCGTCGGTAATTTCCCCCACGTACTCAACCAGTGGGTGCGACATCAGTGGTTCGATCTCGGCTTCGAAGTAAGTCCGATCGGCAGGATCCACCTTCGCGGCGATGCGCAGAGGCATGCCCACACGCTTCGCAATTTCGATGGCGTGATCCGGACGCTTTTCCGGAGCGATGCGGCCAAGGAAGGCCAGATATTTTCCTGGCACGGGGTGAAAGGAGTAAAGATCCGGCGGGAGACCGTGATACACGGTTGATTGCCACCGAGACCAGGGCAAGGGACGACGCTGTGAGTTGGAGATAGAGACAAGCGGCATTTCCGAATATTCACGGAAGACCGGGACCAATTCAGGCAAATCCAAGCGGCCATGCATCGTCGTAATGACGGGCGTGGCGCAGCGGCGCGCGATAGGGAATCCGATAAAGTCCAAATGAGAATGAATGACATCAAAATCGGTCGATGACGCGCCGAAGGCCTGCTCCAGTAATGACACCATTGGAGCATCGCGATTAAAAATTCCCGTGCTCAATCGCAACGCCTCAGGAGTGGCCGCCTTCAATTTCGCGGTCGTGACAGAATCACCACTCGCTAAGAGCGTGACGTCATGTCCCAAACGCACCAACTCCTCGGTTAGGTACGAGACGATCCGCTCGGTGCCGCCATACAATTTCGGCGGTACGCTTTCCCAAAGCGGTGATACTTGCGCGATCTTCATGGCCCACTCTCCTTTCGTCTTGTCACGGTGTCCGGTTCTCACGACGGTGGATAGACTTTTGGAACACAAAAATGTCTGCGTCATTAGATGCAAACGGCAGGCCGTCTGCGAGGAGAGTCAAAGGACAAGAATTCGCGCAAAAATGATAATGATTCCATCATGCCTGCAACCTTAGTCGGAACAGCTCGAAATGCCGGTGGGGCGAGTTGGTCGAAGGCGGTTCTCAGGGCTTAAGGAACTAAGCCAGGTGCGCGGGAACGCTCTCTCAGAACGAAATGTCCAGGAAAAGACAGATCGTCCCTAGGCAGACATGCCATACCGGCGCAATTTTCGAAGCAGCGTCTTACGGTGGATGCCTAAGATTTCCGACGCCCGGCCGAGATCGCGTTGATGCGCATCCAGTACGCGCATGATGTAGTCTTTCTCTAAGGCATCGATCGTCATCCATCCGCTCTGGACGGGCGACGTGATCGCGGCCGTCCGGATGGACTCGGGAAGGTCGTGGGGCAGAATCGCGGGATGAGGGGTCAGTACAATGGCCCGCTCGATGACATGTTCCAATTCGCGAACATTACCGGGCCATGAATATTTCATCAAAAGGTCCATCGCTTCCGGGGCAATTCCGGTGACCGGCCGTTCCTTATTGCTGCCGAATTTGTGGACAAAATACTGAGCGAGCACCGGGATATCTTCTTGGCGCTCCCGCAAAGGAGGAATCGTGATAGTCACCACGTTTAAACGATAGTACAAATCCTCACGAAATGTGCCGGATTCGACAAGCTGTTTGAGATCCTTATTGGTGGCCGCGATAATCCTAACATCGACGGTCATCGTTCCCGACCCCCCGACGCGCCGGACCTCTCGCTCTTGCAAGACACGCAACAACTTGCTTTGGAGCGTGGCGGAAATGTTGGCCATTTCGTCGAAAAAACACGTCCCTTGGTGGGCTTTCTCCAGCAGTCCTTTCTTCGTAGCAATCGCGCCAGTAAAGGCCCCCCGTTCGTGGCCGAATAGTTCGGATTCAAGCAGACTCTCCGTCAAGGCTCCGCTATCGACAGTCACGAATGGACCGGAGTTGCGAAGACTGTTGGCGTGAATCGCACGCGCGACCAATTCTTTTCCCGTTCCGCTTTCCCCCTGAATTAAAACCGTGCTGTCCGTTTGGGCGACACGCGCAATTAACTTATAGACGGATACCAGGCCGGGGCTGCTTCCGATGATGTTATCGAACCGATAGCGGTCTTTCAGTTGTTCGCGCAGCGATTGGTTTTCGCTCAAGACGCGTTTATGTTCGAGCGCCCGTCGCACGACCAGGCGGATTTCGTCGACAATGAACGGCTTACTCATGTAATCGAAGGCCCCCGCCTTGATGCCGTCCACAGTAGTTTTGAGAGAGCCGTAGGCCGTGAGGAGAATGACGAGGGTTTCAGGAGATCGAGTTTTTAGTTCGCTGAGGAGTGCCAATCCGTCCATGCCGGGCATATGGAGGTCGGTGATGACGACATCAGGCCGGGCTACTTCGATCTTCGCCAGCGCGGCCTGAGCATGCTCGGCCGTATCGATTTTATAGCCTTCCTTGCTGACAATCTCCCGAAGAAGCTCAAGTGTTTCGGTGTCGTCGTCTACAATAAGAACACGGGAATCTTCAACGGGTACCATAGTCTCATCCTTCTGCTAAGGGGAGTGTGACCGTAAAACGCGAGCCTTTGCCCGGTTCGCTCTCAACCGTAATGGCGCCCCCATGGGCGCGAATCGTTTCCGCTGCAATGGCCAGGCCGAGGCCGGTGCCCCGTCCCGCTTTTTTCGTAGTAAAGAATGGTTGGAAGATTTGGCTCTGCATATCTTGAGGAATGCCCTGCCCGGTGTCGATAATATCGACACCGCATGTGCCGATCCGGTTGTCGTGCGATCTGAATGCACGATCGTCCTGCATCGCATGGATTCGGATCGTCAGGGTTCCGACCTCCGGCATCGCGTCGAGCGCATTATCCATCAAATTGCAAAAAACTTCCTGCAATTGTTGCGGATCTCCGTTAATGATGAAAGCTCTTCCCTGAAAGTCATTTATTACGGTGATATGACGGCGCGTGATTTCAGGCCGGAGTAACGAGAGACAATCGTTCACGCAGGCTTTCAAGTCCAAGGACGACAACACAGGATCAGGCTTACGACCATAGAGCAGCAAATCCTGGATGATGCGGCTAGTCTGATCGATTTGCCCTTCGACAATCTGCAATCGGCGTCGGGCATCAGGCGTGAGGTCCGGATCTTCCTGCAGCAACTGGATGTGCCCAGACAGGGCTGTCAAAGGCGTGCCGATCTTGTGCGCGACCGTGGCGGCGAGTTGGCCGATGGCGGATAAGCGCTGGGCGCGCGCGGCCTCTCGTTGCGCGCTCGATAATAGATCGTTCGTGCGGGCGAGTTCGCGGTTCTTCTGCCGGATTTCCGAGGTCGCTTCTTCAACCCGTACTTGTAACCCCTTATGCGCGTGCTGGAGCGCATCGAATAATCGGGCATTCTCCTCCGTCGTCGTCCGAATGCGCTCGACCATTAAATTAAAACGGTTGCCCAATGTGCCGATCTCGTCATCGCCGCTGACCGGAACGGTTGTCGTCATCGTTCCTTCGGTGACGGCCTTCACCGCCGAGAGGAGAGCCCCTACCGGTCGATGAACGTACCAGTACAAGAATATATTGATGGCGAGCACGATAATTCCCCCGGTAATGACCCGGCGGGAGATCGATAGTTGATGCTGATAATCCAAGACTTCATCGAATTGCGCCGTTGAGAACTCCGCAAATGCGGCCCCGATCAATCGCCCTCCGACGGAAATCGGAGCGGCAATCTTCAGCCGGTGAGTGGGATCGCGCTGTGGATCAGTAATGGTCGTTCCCAGTTTGATGGCTCGTTCGACGACTTCGGGCGCCCGTTCCAGTCCTGGCAATGTCGTATTGCCGGCGATAGCCAGTAATGTCGGGCGGACGGACGAATCCGGATCGACAGCATAAAGTGCCACATCGATTAAATCCGGTCGATTCGCCATCAGCCGATCCAGTTCCATCTGCCGGGCGGGCGTGTTAAGAAATTCAGCGGCTACGGTAATGTCCGCCCCGATTTGACGTACGACCGCTGTGAGTTGTTCCTGAAAGTTTTGCCTCGCTAATTCGGACACGTATCCACGATCCAGAAATTCACCTGACAGGGCGGAGAGTCCGACGATCAATAAGATGACGAGCGATACCTTGGTGGGAAGACTCATCCAACCCCAGGGCTTGAGCGCCCATTTTCTCATAGGGGATAACTTGGAGGTCATAAGGTCACGCCGTACGGGTAACCAAGGGCCGGTATGTACGAATAGCTTGTTTGCTGGACATTCTGTCATACCCATCAGCATGAGGGAGGAGAACCTGGTTTGACGGCTGCGTGGGTTCCGGATGCTCGGTGCAAACAAAATGTGCTGGTCGGTAGAGGTATATTAGAGCGCGGACCGAAAACCCAAAAAGAATAGGCGCAAGAGTCGAACCAGCGGGCACTTTTTACTCCTATAGTAGCGACAGAAGATTGTCTACGATGTGCGACATAAAATCTGTCCTGCGTGCGCCTACACTCCTGTCACCGCTCGGATGACATCGTCATATTTTTTAGGTGCGTATACTTCCCAAAAATGGGATCTGTCGAGTGTCGTGTGTGTGAATCTTTTCACGCCTTCCATCGAGCGTATGGTTTTAAGGGTAACAACCTACCATGACTCCCGCAGCGACCTTGCTGACGGTCGAAACGGAGGCGCGACTTCGCGACATCGGTGAGGTCGATATCCTCATCGGAATTCCGAGTTACAACAACGCCAGAACCATCGGTCATGTGGTGCGGGCCGTCATGGCGGGGCTGGCGAAATACTTCTCGAATCGGCGGGCGGTGCTGGTCAATTCAGATGGCGGCTCGTCCGACGGCACGCCTGACGTCGTCGCCCGTGCCGTAGTCGATTACGGCGCGATGCTGATCAGCGACCGCCAGGGCTTGTTGGAAAAAATCATTACGCCTTACCAGGGCATCCCCGGCAAAGGCAGCGCCTTTCGGACGATCTTTGAAATCGCTCGCCGTGTCAATGCGAAAGCCTGTGCCGTAGTTGACTCAGACCTACGCAGTATTACGCCCGAATGGATCGAGCTTCTGATCGGGCCCGTGTTGGATCAGGGCTATGATTATGTCGCCCCATACTATTTGCGCCATAAGTATGATGGGACGATTACCAATAGCATCGTGTATCCGCTGACTCGCGCACTCTATGGACGGCGGATTCGACAGCCGATCGGGGGTGACTTCGGCTTCTCCGGCGCATTAGCCCAGCACTATGCGAACAAGCACGTCTGGGAGTCGGAAGTGGCGCGCTTCGGGATCGACATTTGGATGACGACCGAAGCCATCGCGAGCGGAGCGCGCGTCTGTCAAAGTTTTTTGGGGGCGAAAATTCATGACCCGAAAGATCCTTCTGCGGACCTGTCGGCGATGTTGGTGCAAGTCGTTGGCGCAGTCTTTGCGTTGATGGAAGAGCATCAGTCCGTATGGTTGGACGTATCATCCTCCGAGCCGGTCGCCCTGTTTGGATTTCAATATGGTGTCGGGGTGGAGCCCGTTCACGTAAATGTCGATCGTATGTTGCTGAATTTTCGCCAAGGGCTCACTGACCTTGAATCGATCTGGAGACAAATGCTCATGGCCGACACGATGGAGGGATTACTGTCGCTCAAGGATTGTCCGTTGCAATCATTCAACATTGCCGATGATCTTTGGACCCGTGTGATCTACGACGCCGCCGTGTCGACGCAACGCCAGGTCCTGCCCAAAGAGCATGCGCTCAAGGCGCTGACCTCGCTTTATCTGGGACGGACGGCCTCATTTGTCTTGGAAACGCAGGCGCTGACGTCCATGGAAGCGGAAGACCGCATCGAATTGTTGGCCCAGAGCTTCGAGCGGCAGAAGCCGTATCTCGTCCAACGTTGGCACGAGTCGGCGATACCGGAGTAATAAAGTATGCGAGAGTTTTGGGAGACCGCTCTACTGGCGCCGTTGATCAGTCTGAGCGAACGCACGCTGGCGCTGTTGCCGAACGTGCTCGCGATGCTGATTATTCTGCTTCTCGGTTGGGCGTTGGCGTGGGGCGTAGGTCTTGCGATGGAGCGAGTCCTTCGTATCGTGGGGTTGGATCGATTGAGCAACCGCCTCGGTGCGACCAGGGCCTTGCTGCGGGGCGGCGTCAAAGCCGATCCATCGCATTTGATCGGCCGGACGACGTATTGGCTGCTTCTGGCATTTGCCGTGATCTCCGCACTCACCGCGCTGAACCTCCAGCCCATCAATGAATTTGCCCATTCGTTACTGGCGTACATTCCCTATCTCTTGACGGCCGCTACGATTTTAGTGGTCGGATATTTGCTTTCGAACTTTGTCGGTCAGGCTGTGCTCATTACCGCCGTCAATGCCGGTCTCCCGCCGGCGCGAACGGTGGCGGCCCTCTCGCGATGGGGCGTTCAATTGGTGGCGGTCGCCATGGCGCTGGAGCAACTCGGTATCGCAAGGAATATTGTCGTCGTGGGCTTTGGCCTCAGCCTCGGAGGCGTCGTGCTTGCCGGAGCGATTGCCTTTGGTCTCGGTGCGAAGGATCTGGCGAAAGCGTATCTTGAACAGCGACTCTCGGAACGGACATCTCATCAATCGTCCGACGATTTGCGTCACTTGTGATTGCCGGCTCGGGAGCAGCGCGCACCTCATTTCTCGTAGACTCGGATGCAGAGAACATTCCATGAAAGTGTTGAGATCGAAAACCGCTCAGAGCACGAAAGCGGGTGACCCGCGCACCGAATTGATTCTCGTTTCCAACCGCGAGCCCTACGAACACCATTTACGGAAAGGCCAGTCCACCTGCCAACGGAGCGATGGTGGGCTGACTGCTGTGCTCGACCCGGTCCTGAAACGAATCGGCGGTGTGTGGATTGCGTGGGGAAGCGGGGAGGCGGATCGAAGTGTGACCGATCCTGAGGGGCGAGTGGCGGTGCCGCCGGACGCGCCGACGTATTCACTACACCGCGTATGGTTGACAACGGACGAAGTGAAAGGCGGCTATCAAGGCTATGCCAACCAGGTACTCTGGCCCCTCTGCCATATTACCTTGGACCGCGTGGCCTATCGACGCCGGTATTGGACCGATTACGTGCAATTGAATCGCCGCTTTGCCGAAAGCGTGATCCAGGAATTGCAGACACGAACCGGCCTTATATGGATCCACGATTTTCATCTCGCACTCTTGCCCCGCTTTATAAAGGACCTGTACCCGACGTCGGTCGTCGCATTCTTCTGGCATATTCCCTGGCCGGGCCCGGAGGTGTTTCGCATCCTGCCCGAGGGGCGAGAGATCCTGTCGACGCTTTTGGCGGCCGATAGTGTAGCGTTTCAGACCCAGGGGCACGCGCACGCGTTTATGGAGTGCGCGCGCCAATTTTTAGCGGCCGATGTCGATCCTGTCCGCCAGACCGTCTTATTCAAAGGACACTCTACGCATGTCACGGCGCGTGGCATCAGCATCGATGTCCAGGCCTACGCGGAGCAGGCGCGCGCACCTCAGATGACTCGTCTGATGGCGGGCATTCGTCGCCAATGCGGAGGATCTGCGATGCGCATCGGCCTTGGCGTCGATCGATTGGATTATACGAAAGGCCTCTTAAAGCGCTTTCGGGCGCTCGACCAGTTTTTCGGCCGCTATCCGGAATATCGCGGGCGGTTCACCTTTTTGCAAATCGCGATTCCCACTCGCAAAGATGTAGAAATCTATCGCCGGTATCGCAAACTCATTTGGCAGGAAGTCTTGGAGATCAACGAACGTCATCGAGGAGGTCGGGGCGACGTGTCGCAAAAATGGCAGCCGATTCTTTATATGGAAGACCATCTGTCATTCGAACAGTTGGTCGCTCATTATCGCGTGGCCGATTTTTCCTTAGTCAGTTCCGTGAACGACGGCATGAACCTCGTGGCAAAGGAATATATTGCGTCGCAGGTCGACGAGTCCGGTGTCTTGCTCATCAGTCAAATGGCGGGAGCGGCGGAGGAACTTACCGATGCGCTGATTATCAATCCCTACGATGCGGAAGGGGTCGCCGATAGCATTCGGCAAGCACTCGAGATGCCGATCGACGAGCGCCGGAGACGCATGCGCGCTATGCGGGCCTATCTTGAAGTTCACGATATCAACGCTTGGATGGACGGTTGCTTGGCCGATGCCGGAATGTCGATGGACCAGAACAAGGTCGAACAGGCCGTGCAAACAGTTCGGTAATCGAGTACTGCAACGAACAATGGGGGGAATCATGCGTGCCTGGTGGGTCATAGTGTGTATAGCCACTGCGAGCTCCATGATGATAGTCACGACGGCGTCGGCGGAATCGACGCGCGCCTATGATGTTCAGCGCGTCCTTGAGTTGGCGTTGGAACGCAATCCCTTGATGGCGGGAGCCCAGAGCGTGATCGATCAGAACGTCGGCCGGCGCATTGCTGCCGGTGCCTATCCGAATCCGACCCTAAGCGGGAATGGCGGCCACGGTATCTTGAAGGACGCAGGGGTCACGGCCATCGACACGATCCAGGTCCCCGCAAGGGAACAACTGACGGAATACAACGCCTCAGTCGGCCAACCCTTTGAATGGCCGGCCAAACGAAAGGCGCGCAAACAGGCCGCCGATGCCGGACTGACGGGGGCGACCGTGGGAATGGTCGAGGCTCGGCTGAATCTCAGCGCGGAGGTCAAAACCGCCTTCTATGAACTGCTGCTAGCGCAGAGAAATCTTGCGCTGGCGAAACAGAATTTGGACATTGTCGAGGATGTCCGGAGGATTGTGACGACGCGTGTCCGCTTAGGAGAGGCGCCGCAATTTGAGTTGATCAAAGCGGAAGTGGAAGTGCTCAAGGCCAATCAGGTCGTCACCCGAATAGAAAATAGGGTACGGGTCAATCGCGTCATCCTGGATACGTTGACCGCCGGGGCGCTCGGGACGGACTATGCTATCGAAGGGGATTTTCACCTCTTCCCGAAAGATCTCGCGTTTGATTCCTTGTTAGGCCGGGCCTTGGCGCAGCATCCCACGCTTCAGCGGCTGGCAACTTCCATCGAGCAGGCCGACCGTAACGTCGAATTCGAACGGCAAGCGCGCATTCCCACCGTCACGCTCAATGCCGGCTACTGGCGGGATATCGGCCGTGAGGCGTTTACCGCAGGGCTCAGCGTTCCGACGCCCTTATGGTATCAGCAGCAAGGAGAAATTGCGGGCGCGCTTGGGGCCAAACGACGGGAAGAGGCGCAGCTGTTGCGGCAGCGCAACGTGCTTGTCAAAGAGGTCAATCAGTATTTCAAAGATGCCGAGACGACGGCGCACTTGATCGATGTCTTTCAGAAAGGTCTCCTCAAGCAAGCGCAGGAAGCGTTACGCATTGCGCAATTCAGTTTCAGGCAGGGCGCCGCCAGCTTGTTGGAGGTCCTCGACGCGCAGCGCGTACAACAGCAAATCCTCTTTGATTACACGCAAGCCCGGTTCGACTTATCGGTGGCGTTGATCGGGTTGGAGCGCTCTGTAGGCGGGCCATTATGAACATATCGAAAAGGCTTCCAGCTTCACTTTCGGTTCGGGAGCAATCCTCTACGTATCCACGAAAGAGTACGCCTCTGGTTCTTCTCGTCCGTAGCCTCGCTGGATAGCTTTTTGAAGCATTCTCATATTCAGGCACATCCTTATGAAGGAGAAGAGAACGATCGCAATCATGCGTGAGCACGTAACGAGGAAATTCAAGAGGCGAACTGTTCTAGGGTGCGTGTTGGTTCCGCTCTGTGCCCTCTTGCTGAATGTGGGCTGTGATAGCGCACCGGAGGCGACCACCGAAGCCAAGTCAACGGAGAAGAAAGTCGAGCGCGGGGTCCTGCACTTAACGGCGGAAGAGATTCAACGTGGCGGGATCGAGGTGCAGCCCATCGTTCGGGGCGAATTCCATACGTCGCGTGATTTTCCCGGGACCGTCGTGCCCAATTCGCACGCGGTGGCGGATATTACAGCGCTCGTGCGCGGACGAGTGGCCGACGTCTATGCGGATCTCGGTCAAGAGGTGAAGAGCGGGCAACTGCTGGCGATGCTCGACAGCGGAGAGCTGGGCATGGCGCAGTCCTCGTATCTCAAGGCCAAGGCCAAGCTCTATGTGGCGGAGCGGGCGTTTCGTCGTGCGCAATCCCTGTTGGAAGAAAAAGTCATCGGGTTGGCGGAAGCTCAACGCCGGGAAGGGGATCTGATCAGTATCCGGGCGGAAACTCGTGAAGCGCGCGATCGGCTGCGGCTCTTCGGCATGAACGATCAAGACATTCGCCGACTGGATCACGATCAAACCATTCATTCCTTTGTGCCTATCGCGGCGCCGTTTGACGGCCGGGTGATTGCCCGGAATCTCACGAAGGGCGAGGTCGTCGAAACAACCGAGAAGTTATTTGTCGTGGCCGACCTCTCCGAGGTCTGGGTGTTGGCCAATATTCCGGAAAAAGATATTCCCTATTTTTATCAGGACCGCGCGATGGAGGGAAAATCCACCGAAGTGCGTGTGTCGGCCTATCCGTCGCAAGTCTTTCACGGCGTGATTACCTACGTGGGAGACGTGTTGAATCCTGCGACACGCACGATGCAACTGCGTCTCGAACTGACGAATGCCGAGCGCAAACTCAAGCCGGAAATGTTTGCTACGGTGCGCGTATATTCGGAAGCAGAGCACAATGTGCTGGTCGTCCCCGATGCATCCGTGCAACGAGATCGCGAACGGCAGTTTGTCTTCGTGCAAACGGCGCCGAGTACGTTTGAAACACGCGATGTGAAGCTGGGCGAGTCGAATGGAGCACTCGTCAAAGTTCTTGATGGTCTGAAAGAAGGGCAGTCCGTCGTCGTCAAGGGCGCCTTTATCCTCAAGTCCGAACTGCTCGGCGACCAGATCTAGCGCATGCCAATACTCCTCCGCGATAACCACCCATTGAATTCTTACCCATCGATGTACGCACTTTCTCCTCGATGACGTCATTCATCGCATTAGCGCTACGGCAGCGCGTGCTCGTCATGGCTTTGGCGTTGATGCTGGGCGCCGCTGGAGTCTATGCGTTTCGAACGATCCCCATCGATGCGTTTCCCGACGTCACCAATGTCCTCGTGGAGGTCGTCACCAAAGTGCCGGGGCTCTCGCCGGCAGAGGTCGAACGATTTGTCACCTTTCCCCTCGAACTGCAATTGACCGGAGCGCCGGGCCTGACCGGTGTCCGATCTCTCTCCAAAGTAGGTCTCTCGATCGTGACGGTGGTATTTGAGGACAACGTCGATATCTATCTGGCGCGTCAGGTGGTGTTGGAGCGTGTCTTGGAAGTGCAGGAACTCCTGCCGCCCGGAGCGACCTCCATGCTCGTGCCGAATACGACAGGGCTCGGCGAAGTCTATCAGTACTATCTCGGTGAGCCGCAAGATGGGGCGGGCGGCGCTGCAGTCACCGAGGCGGGCTTGATGGAGCGCAGGACGATTCAAGACTGGGTGATCCGGCCGCTCTTAAAAGGACTCCCGGATGTCGTGGACGTCAATTCCATCGGAGGGTTCGTCAAGCAGTACCAAGTCATCGTTGAGCCCGGACTCCTTAGAAAATACAACCTGACGTTGCATGAAGTCTTCGACGCCGTCGCGAAGAATAATGCCAACGCGGGCGGGAATATTTTGGAAAAGGGCTCCGAGAAATATATCGTGCGCGGGGTGGGCCTCATCAAGACGATCGAAGATGTCCAGAACATCGTGTTGAAAGAAGCGGGGGGAACGCCGGTCTACGTGCGGGATGTCGCGGAGGTCCAAATCGGTCCCGCCGTCCGGCACGGGGCGGCGGTGTTGAATGGAGATCGGGAGGTCGTCGCCGGCATTGTGCTTATGCTGAGAGGCGGCAATGCACGGGACGTCGTGCAGGGGGTGAAGGCAAAACTGTCGGACATCCAGGCGAAGCATCTCTTGCCCAACGGCCTTCAGATCGTGCCGTTCTATGACCGCATGGAGCTCATCGCCGCCGCGCTGCGGACAGTGTACAAGGCTTTAATTGAAGGAATCGTCCTCGTGGTGCTGGTGCTTTTTTTGTTCTTGGGCAACGTGCGAAGCGCAATGATTGTGACCGCCACCCTACTTATCACACCATTGATCACCTTTATCGTCATGAAACAGATGGGCCTGACGGCCAATCTGATGTCGCTCGGTGGACTCGTGGTCGCGATTGGTATGATGGTCGATGGCTCGGTCGTTGTAGTGGAAAACGTCTATCGCCATCTCTCCGAGCAACGACCGGCTGCCGGCCATCTCACGGGCCTCGTTATTCAAGCGGTGAAAGAGGTTGGACAACCGGTCATCTTCGGCATCCTGATCATCGTGCTGGTGTTCCTGCCCATTCTGTCCCTGCAAGGCATGGAAGGCAAAATGTTTCAGCCCATGGTGTACACGATCATGATTGCCTTGCTGGTCTCGCTCGGTCTTTCTTTGACCCTGTCGCCCGTGCTCTGCGCGACCATGTTGAAACAAGGGAAGGAGGAGGATACCTTTGTGCTTCGTTGGGCCAAGCGCGGCTATCGGCCCGCCCTCCAATGGGCGCTCGCACATCGCGCGCTGGTTCTCGGCTTTGCGGTGGCATTGTTGGCCGGGAGTCTGGCGCTGTTCCCGTTTCTCGGCGGAGAATTCATTCCCATCCTGAATGAAGCCGCGATGACCCCGCAAACCATGCGCCTTCCCAGTATTTCCTTAGAGAAGTCGATCGAAATCGAAAAAGAGGTCCAGCGGGCAATCTTGGAATTTCCTGAGGTGCGAAGCGTCGTCTCGAAAATCGGCCGGTCCGAGCTGGGCAACGATCCTCAGGAGCCGAATACCAGCGATCCCGTCGTATCGCTCTATCCGATGGACAAATGGACCACCGCGGATACGAAACCGGAGTTGGACAATGCTATCCGGACACGGCTTGAAAAAGTGCCTGGCGCCAATTTTTTGATGAGCCAGCCGATTCAACAGCGAGTGGATGAATTGTTATCCGGCGTGCGATCCGAGGCGACCGTGAAGGTTCTCGGCGACGATCTGGACACGCTCCGGCGGATCGCGGAGCAGATTCAGGCCATTATGGCCTCCGTGCGGGGCGTCAGGGATGTGCGTGTGGAACAGCTCTTCGGTCAAGAATATCTGACCATCGATATCGATCGGGGCAAGATCGCGCGGCATGGGATCAATGTCGCGCACGTGCAGGAAATCATCACCACGGCGATCGGCGCTGAATCGGCCACGCGCGTCTATGAAGGACAGCGGCGGTTCGATCTGATTCTGCGGTATCCCGAGCAATATCGCAACAGCGTAGCCACAATCAGCAACATCCTCTTGACGACCGCCTCGGGTGCGCTGATCCCCCTGGCAGATTTGGCAACCATCGAATTGCGGGAGGGGCCTTCGCTCATCAGCCGAGAAGGACTGCAGCGCCGTATCTACGTCGGCTTCAACACGTACGGCCGCGATATTCAAAGTCTCGTCGATGAAGCCCAACGAAAGATTCACGATAAGATCGATCTCCCGAGCGGGTATCAGCTGGTGTGGGGCGGCTCATTCGAGAATATGCAGCGCGCGATGGCGCGATTAAAGGTCATCGTGCCGCTGACGATCGGGCTGATTTTCTTACTCTTGTTTTCATCCTTTAACTCCGTCCGCTATGCCGCCTTGATCATCCTCAATTTACCGTTCGCATTGATCGGCGGAATCGTTGCCCTGTGGCTCACGGGAGAATATGTGAGCGTGCCCGCCTCGGTGGGATTTATTAACCTCTTTGGGGTTGCCGTATTGAACGGCATCGTCCTCGTGTCGTACATCAACACGCTACGTGAACAAGGTCTTCAAGGGAATGAGGCGATCGTGAACGGCTGTCTCTTGCGGCTGCGTCCCGTCCTCACGACTGCCTTGGTCGCTTTACTCGGCTTGATTCCCCTCGCCCTCTCTCATGGGATCGGATCGGAGGTTCAGCGGCCATTGGCTGTCGTGGTCATCGGCGGGCTTCTCAGTTCGACCGTGCTGACTCTCATTGTGCTGCCGACGCTGTACCCCTGGTTTGAAGAGCCGGTTTCATCTGTAAGCTCTACCTCATCAGACAATATTCATTGATCGTACCGCGCAGTCGAATTCTTTCCAGGTTCAACGTTCATGATAAATGTCGCCATGGTGAATCCCATGGGCGCGAGCGTGATCACATCAAAGAACGCGATTCGGCGGCAATCATGACGCGGGCAGGTGATCAGTGCGGCAGTGCCTTGTGGGCCAATAACTGAACGGGAGAAAAAGCCGAGGCGGCGCGGCTTCCCCCAAGCCGCGCCGCCTCTTGAAGTGAGAGGATGGTAATGGATGAAAGCCGTTGCAGGCAAACCGGATAAAATGAAGGTCAGTGACCGCCCTCCTTCTTCTTATCCTTCTTTTCTTCTTCACTCGCTTTCGGCCCGTCGACTTCTTCTATTGCGGTTTTCTTCCGTGGGGGCTGGAGCCGGATCGCCGGCATAGGTCATCGTCGTCTCGGTGCAAAAGCTGATGAGCAGTGCCAGCGCCAACAGGTTACAAGCGTCTTCGTCGAAGACGTCCTTAGATGAAAAAACTTATCTGTTCCACTACAAACCATCAATATATCAGATAACAAATCGTAGGGTTATGTCTCAATGGATAAAAAGTCGGTCATCCCGTTGATAATTATCTAACGCCTCTGATAGAGGAATGCTCCACGGTTGTGACATACTGCTGCGCCATGAGGTGAGACATGATCGATCGACGCGACGTGACGGTTCGATTAAGCCAGTTGGTAATGACGGTTGAAGAGTACGAGCGACTCATGACCGAGGCCTTGCCGCATTTGCTCAACCACGCGACGACCCAAACACGCCGGTTCCTGCGTGAGACCGGCCAATGGGCGGATGACGTCTGTCATGAGAAGCTGGCGTTGCGGTGGGGCTACGAGCTGGTGGAGCGTTTCCTCATGTATGGGCGAACGGAGATTCCGTGCCGCCCACTTTTCTTTCTGGATAGTCTTATCGCAAAATACTTCAGCCAACCCGAACCGTTTTGTTACGACAAAGAGCTGTTGTCCCCGCTCGGCCGATTTCTAGAAGGCCTGACATCGCGCGCGGTCATCAGCCGCGACGCCTTGATGGCGCTGTTCTATCATCTCTATGGATTCGGGCAAAGCCAGGTGGCGAAGGTCTTAGGGCTCGGTACGACGGAGACCCAGCGCGTCTATAAAAACTTTGAACGCTGGCGCCGGAACGGGTGGCAACGGGCGGTCGATGAAGTAGGCATTACCTATGAAGATCTCTTGGAAATCGAAGCTCACAAGACTCGTTACCCGGATCAATTCCACGCGGAAGCCGATCGCCTGAGCCGTATTGTGCAGGCCCATTATCGAAAAAGCGAACCGGAGCATTTTCCCTGCCTGTCGCGCCAGCAGTGGACGCACTTATTTAAGGAAGGCTACGGCTATGATTATCGAGTGTGGCATCTGGCGCTCTGCCGTGATTGCCTATCCGAAGTCTGCGACGTCCATCAGGACGAATCGAATGGTACACCCACGCCTCAACTCGATTTACGCATTCGTCCCTTGCTGAATGGAAGACTGGTCGAGTCCTATCATTCGGTTAACCACTGAGGGATGTCATGGAACCATATGAGTCAGTCGATGCGTATCGGCGCCGGTTGCTGGCATCGTTACACGTACAGCCGTGTCAGGACCACGAGGTCGAGTTCGACTCGCTGCAGGTCTTCGTCAATCACGAATGCGTCGGCACGGTGGCGTGTGACGAATCCACCCAGGCCATGGCGGCGATTACTCAGCCACGTCCCATCCAAACGGTGGAAGTCCGTGCGGCTACGGGTCTATTGATCGGCAGCTTATGCGCGCAAGATCTGCGCATGAAAATGGCGCGCATTCCCATGGGTCATCACGTCCTCGAGATCAGCATTCACAATCGAGTCGATGGGGGCTCCGTGCAAGTGGCCTATCAATCCGCCAAGCCGGAGTCTATCCATGCGCGGCCTCTGTCCACTCAAGGGCGCGCGAAGGTTGCCCAGCCGTCGGATATCCCACTCCGCCGATGGCTTCCCCGTCTGATTTGGCCCAATATTCTTCCCGTTGGTCGCGCGGCCTTTGTGGGCGCGGTTCTTTTTCTTGTTGCAGACCGCCTGATGGATCGGTTGGCCCAGTCGCCGCCTGCGGCTGCGCCCCCTCTCCCTCCTGTCGCGTCGGTTGGTCATGAATCTACGATGTCGAACGAAGGCTTGGCCCGACAGGAGAAGGTATTGACCCAGGTCTTGCAGAGTCAGGACCTGGTGACACGAACGATTCTAGCTCAAGCGCAGGCGCTGACACGCACGCATCAGGCGATCGATGGCTTGGTGCGGGAGCAGCACCACCTGACCAGTCAGGTCAAGCAGGTCTCGCAACACGTTGCTCAATTCAAGGATGATGCGCGGGACGCGCTAGAAGTTCGTGCAAAAGTCGATCGCGCGTTTCCGCAAACGGCGATTACGCTCGGTCAGACCTTGCCTCAAGAAATGGGAAGTCCCATTCCAAGTCAAGGCGCCCTGGCACCGACACTTGCCACGACTTCCATCTCTGGCATCGCCCCCAGCCCGCGGGGTCTTGCTGCGCTGGCCCCCTTTACCTTCTTGGTTTCCTTTCAGGAAAACACCCCGGAAAAAAGCATTCAGGAACTCTTTCAGGAAATTCACGGCCGGTCCGGTCAGATCAATGCCGGCTGGTACACGGTCGAAGTCGATCTTCCCCAACCGCAGACACCTGATATTTTCGTCGATACGCTGAAAAAGATGAAAATCGTCAAGTCTGTTTCTACGAACTTTACGACGACGGCTAGTCGATGAGGCGACCCGTCGCCCTCCCTTCACAAATCTTGTGACGACCGTTCGCGTAGCTTCATTAGGCGGATGTCCTCTTGAGGAGACGCTTCAAGAGCAGGGGTGGGAGGAAGGTCGTCAACACGACCACGATTAAGATCGCCCCATATTCCGCCTCAGTAATAATGTGCGAGCCCAACCCGACCCCGGCAAAAATCAATCCGACTTCTCCACGCGGCACCATCCCCACCCCGATGACCCATCGATTGACCGGTCCCCCAAGAACGCCCCATCCCGATATCAATTTGCCGATAATCGCCACCACGCTCAAGCCCCCGGCGAGAACCAAGACTGACCGGTTCTGTTCATTGAACGGATTGAGGTAACTGGGGTCCAGCGCCACCCCGACGAGCACGAAAAAGATCGGGACGAACACGTCGGTGATTGGCTTTATGCGTTCTTCGATCAGGACGCGATGATGGGTTCTGGCCAGAATCAGTCCCGCGGCAAACGCCCCAATGAGCGGAGCCACACGAACTTCCTCCGCCACATAGCCTAACAGTAGTGCAAAGGTGAGCGCGACGCTGACCAGACTACCCCGCGTGTTGAGTCGATTCACCAGTGTGTTGAACCATGCGGCGTATCGATTGCCGAACGTCATCGCCGTAACCAAGAAAACCACCGCCAAGCCGGCCGTTCGAGCAATGGTCGTCCATGAGACGCTGCCGGATTGAGCAAGACCGACCATCACCGACAAGAGGACCAAGCCGAGAATATCGTCCAATACCGCCGCGCCGAGGATGATCGTGCCTTCACGGGATTTAAGTTGGCCCAGATCGGACAAAACGCGAGCAGAAATGGCGACGCTGGTTGCGGTGAGTGTGGCGCCGATAAAGATCGATTGGAGCTGGGTCAGGTGCAAAAGCGTCGCAACGACATAACCCAACCCGAATGGGGCCGCCACACCGATGAGTGCGACAATGGCTGCCGAAGGCCCTACTTTCAGGAACGCTTGCAGGTCCGACTCCAGGCCGACCTCGAACAGCAGGAGCATCACACCGATTTCCCCGAGTAGGGTGAGGATCTCGGTTGGTTGGACCAGTCCGAGCAGACTGGGGCCGACCAGCACTCCGGCCAGTAATTCGCCGAGGACCGAAGGCTGTCCCATTCGGCCGGCTACTTCACCCAGCAGACGTGCGGAGATGTAGATGACGATCAGATGAAACAGAAATGTCTTGAGATCCATGACGCAGTGCCGTCCCTCGCCAGTTCCATATTGATGGTCTGTTATCGGAGATAGTGGAAACGATTGGATAGATCAAGTGTGAACCAACTTGAGAACAGCCGCATTCCAACCGACGGGGCCGACACCGGGCGCGTAGATCATGTGAGGCAGGCGAACAGTCGGATCGTGTGTGCCATCCGGGCCCTGAACCAAGATAGGCTGATCCACGACCGCGAGCATGGGCAGATCGTTCGCGCTGTCGCCGATCCCGATCGTCAACAAGCCCGTGCCAGTGTTCATCTGATCACGCCAATGTTGAAGGAGAACGCGACAGGCGTGCCCCTTGTCGCGTGGCCCAAGCAGGTGATAAAACTGCCCCCCCTTCGTGCACATCAGCCCGCGCTGCGCGGCTTCACGGCAGATCAGCGGAAAAATCTCCCGATCTTCCAACACAAACGGTTCATCGTATTCCCGTTGCTGCGCCAACATGGCTTCACCAGGCGCCAAGCCTGTCAGTTTCGAGACCTCTTCCACGGACATATCTCCAAAACCTCGGATGGTAATCTTGAGTACTCGCTCGATCTCCTTCATCGCCGCCCGCAGACTGCGATAGGACGCGCCGAATTCGATGATCTCATAGCCTTCGCGAGAGGTCGATCCTTCTGGAGCGTGACGAAAGAAGCCATGTGGAATGAACAGGGCCCCACCATTTTCCACTATGAACGGACCCTCGTGGGCCAATCGTTTCCGAATAGGTTCCATTTCGGCTCGAGTTTTGCTCGAAGATAAGACAAGCGAGATACCTTCAGCCTTCAATGCTGTCAGCGCCTCCGTAGCGGCCTTCGAAGAATAGGTGGCAGTATCGAGGAGCGTGCCGTCCAAATCCGAAATGAGCACGACAGTATCGGCAGTTGAATTCATGAAGCCCACGATACTGAAAGCGGTGCTGTAAGGCAATCGCGGGACGGATTGACTTCCTGAATAGGAGGTTGCACACTGCCCGCCGCAACGATTTTCATGGGAATATTATATGGGGTCGCGTCAACTGAACGCCATTCTCGGAAGCCTCGTGGTCACATGTGGGCTATGGCTTATCTGGCCGGATGCCCCGCCGGCAATCCTCGCACTCGTGGCGGTCATGCTTGCCGCACTTTTGAATTGGGGTAGTAGCTCGCTGCCTGCTGTGTGGATGTGGGCGACCGGCCTCATTGGATTGGAAAGTTTGGCGTGGCCGATGGTGACGATGATTCGGGTCAAGATGACCGGCCGCGAGCCGACCGAACAAGAAATGGGCATCATCTTGACGGCGATGCTCTTCGGATTGTTTTCGTCGATCTTCTGGTTAACGTTCTCATACGGGATTTTCAAACGGTTTGTGCGCACGCTTCCTGACGTTCCCTCGCAGGGCTCCCATACCGGATCGGGCGGCCGGTCGAATTAGTACATCGAAACGGGATCGACATCCACCTCGAATTTAATTCCCCTTCGGTCTGCGCGCGTTTCAAGGTCGGTCAGCGTCTGCTGCACTAACCGACGAGCCGCTGCCCCATCGGTCGATTTCACGAGAATGTCCCAGCGATACTTCTGTCTCAGCTTTGCAACGGGGGAAGGAATGGGACCCCAGACCGAGACATGTGTGGCTTTTTGTAAACGAGCGCTCCATTGCTCCGCCGCCTGCTGCGTTCGATCGGGCGATGTTCCGGAGATGCGTAAGCTGATGAGATGGGTGCACGGTGGGTAGCCTAACGCCTGACGGAAGGCAAACTCTTGCATATAGAACGAGGCGGGATCACCTTGACTCACGGCTTGGATCACATAATGGGTGGGAAGCAGGGTCTGCAGTACGACTCGTCCCCCTTCTCGCTCGGGCCGCGCCAGCGCGATGGCATCCATCAGCGTATGGAACGTATGTTCGCTGGCACGGAAATCCGGCAAATGCAATCCGGCGTCGGCATGGATGAGCCCCACAAATCCTGCGGCTAGCAAGGGTTCTCCCTGACAGAGCATCTGGGTGCCGATCAAGATGTCGATCTCCCTCGACATCAATTTACGTCGTATCGAAGTCGCGTGCTTCCCACTTGCTGCGGTTTCGCTGTCCAGTCGGGCGATCTTCGCACCGGGGAACAGGCGCCTGACCCGCTCTTCAACAGCCTCCGTCCCCATGCCGGATGGCTCGAGCCGAGCGGCATGACAAGTTGGGCACGTGTCCGGAATGGGCACAGTGAGACTGCAATAATGGCACGACAGACGTCCGGCTTGTTTACGAAATGTCAGCGCAACGCTGCAGTGCGGGCACTGGGGGGAAAGTCCGCATTCGCGACAGACGAGGGCCGGTGAGAATCCTTTGCGATTTAGAAAGAGAATGATCCCCGTGCGGGCATCCAAAGCAACCCGAATGCCTGAGATCATGGGATCTGAGAGTAACGTGCCATAGGGCGTCTGACGCTGATCTACTTTGGTGAGGTCGGCCGGTTCTTCTTGAAGATGCAGAGTCGAGGTGGAGGCTCCAATCCGGCCGGAGAGGGTTCCTGTGACAGAGGTCTCTAGCGCGGAAATCGTCTCCAGCGATGGATGCGACGAGCCGAGCAGCACCACCGCCTGCGCGAGTTGAGCGCGCATCCACGCGACGTCCCGCGCGTGATACCGTGGTTCGGTTTCTTCTTTGAAGGATGGGTTTTCCTCTTCATCGACATAGATCAATCCAATCGAGGAAAGGGGCGCAAAAATAGTGGAGCGAGTGCCTATCAATATCGTGACCGATCCAGAGCGAAGGCGAGCTCGGCTCTCGTTCCGATGCGCCGCGGAAAGTCCGCTGTGGATCAATTCCACCTGCTCTCCCCACCGGGATCTAGCGAATTCGGCAAGCGCCTCGGCTCGCGCAATATCGGGAGTGAGAAGGATGATAGTGCGACGCCGCTGGAGGGCGGTGGCGACCAATTCAAATACACACGGCCATCGGTGCGCACGCGAGCCCTGGATCAAGAATCGAGCAGCTCGCCCGGCTTCCATCGCAGTCCTCACGTGATTCACCCACGCTGTTTCATCAGCTGATTGAGGTTTCCACGGATCCGGAGGGTGCGTTCGCAGGGATAGGGAGGCGGACTGCGCCTGCCCCCGTCGCTGTGTCTCGGGCACGCCGAACAGCGCTTCAGTCTCCTTCACCTCCTTGATAAATTTTCGTCCCTTCAACACGGCCACTTCTTTGCTCAGCATGGGTCCGAGAGCGTGCCGTAGCGTTTCGATCCCCAAGCCATTGGAACGACGCTCTAACCGGCTGAGCACGTCTCGACCGGCTGAAGAAAGGCGACTCGCATCTTGCGTTTTGTGAAGAGCTTCCCGTCCGGCCGGGGTCAATAGATAACGGCGTCGGGTTTTCGGCGTGGGCAACGGGGGAAGAATAAGCCGAATGCATTGTCCCCACGGCGCCAGGTAATAGTCGGAGACTAACCGGGTCAACGTCAGCAATTCGGAGGGGGTTTCATTCTCGTCATCATCAAGAAGGTCTTTGATTTCCCGCAATCTGAACGACCCTGAAGATGTACCGCGTACGCTCAACTTCAAAGACGCAAAGTCTGAAGGCGATCGGAACCCGACCACCATGCCTTGCAGAACGGTCTGGCCAAATGGAACGAGGACTCGGCTGCCGAGCCGGATGCGGACTTGCAGTTCGGTCGGTACCAGATAGGTAAAGACACGATAGAGGTGACGGGGCAGCACCACATCAGCGAGACCTGGTAAAGGGTAAGGAATCGTCGAAATGGACGAGGTTGGCTGAGAGGGTGAAACGTCAGAAGCCTCGGGCATGAGGCATTCTAGCAATGGCGCCTCATGCAAACAATGGAACAGTCCGACGAGAGATCGTCGGACCGTTCGTGCGAATTAGTTTGAGGTCGGGGGTCTCTCCGATGGCGTGGCTGTATCTTGCATGGCGGTGTCCGGAGCTTTGGGGACGTTGACGTGCAGCGTTTCGATGGGTTCTACATCCACCGGTTGCAATTCGGCGGGACGAAGTTTAGCCGGTTTCAGCTCGGCCGTTGTCGGCTCTTCCGGCGGTAACTCTGCAGCCTTGGGCTCCTCCGGTACGTCGGCCGGTTTCGGGGTCAAGACGATCTGGATACGGCGATTCCGCTTTCGACCTTCCTCCGATGCATTGCTCAGGCGGGGACGCGTATCGGCATACCCGATTGCCGCGAGCGAGGAGGGGTCGATGCCGGCATCGATAAAATAGCGCACCACAAGATCGGCTCGGGCTTCCGATAGTTCTTGGTTCGTTGGATACCGTTTGACCAGGGTTGGTCCGATGCGCTGATTGTCGGTATGGCCTTCAACGAGAATATCGTTTTCCGTATCCTGCTTGAGATACTCGCCGATCTGCTTCAAGATCTTTGTACCGCTCGGTTTGACCTGGGCTTGTCCCGATTCATATTCCAGTTGATTGACCAAATCGTTCAGGCTGATCGTAACCGTGTCTCCGATTTGCTCGACCGTCACGTCGCCTTTGGCAATTTCTTCATGCAGTGACTTGCTTAAATTTTCCCGTGCCTTGGTTGAAGGGGAAACGCTAGGTGGTATCTGGACGGAATGAGACACGCGAGCGGCCGTCTCTCGAGTCTGAGTCTTGGGCACGGCTTGGTCGCCGACGGCCACCGGCATAACGGCATTGGTCACGAGTGCCGTCGAGGTCATATCTTCGGCCGCCAATATTTTCAACTCGCCGATCGACTCCGTTGGAAATCCGCGCCGGCTGCGCAGCACATCGAGGCGATCACCGACCTGAAGGCCGTCGACCCGGCCTAGGTCGAGAAAGACGATATTGCTTTGAGCGACAAGGGTGCGGGGAATTTGGATATCGACGATCATGCCGGTCGTATCGAGGCGTCCATCGGAGACCGCGACTTCTTCCACGGAAGGCGACGCAAAGGACATGATCAAGTCCCCGGGCGCGATCCACATGTACCCTTGTTCCACCTTAGCGGTGGCCAGGTTTCCCTCGATCTTAGTAACTTGCACGACGCCGACGATTGCGATCAGGTTACCCAGGTAATGTCCGTTCGCCGGGTGAAATACTTTTCGGCTTTTGCGATAGACGGTATACAACGAACCCGGGACAACATCTTCGGGAAATTGCATGCGGAGATACACCGTATCGCCGTGACCGACGACTTGCCGATTGTACGCGGTTTTCACAACCGTGCCCTCGATCGGCATTTGTTCCCGAATAAAACCGGAGGAGAATGCCAGCGCTTGATCGCCATATTGGACGGCCTTATGAGCCGGTGCGGCCGAGAAAGCGGTCGCCGTTCCTACGAGGAGCCATGTGAATAATCCGAATCCGATTCGTACGGCCTGTGTCATCGCATCCCCTCCAATGCCCTTGATTCCTATACGTAAACCATAGCAAATCACCCGGGTGTGTCAAGGAAAGTCGAGAAAGAATCCACGTTTGACACCTTTGGAAAGCGGGTGATAAGGTGAACTTCCCTTGCGACTGGCGCAATCGTGTTAGGGTGGGAAAAGGACGGCAATGGCTCGCAACCGGATCGGTCAACATCACGAGAGCATTACGGAAAGTCTTCCTGCGCCCACTCCCCCCCGGGCTCGAATCGAAACGCAGATTCACCGACGCAGTAAAGGTAAAGCGGTATTGCCCTTAGAAGCGGAATGGCAGGTCGGCGCCGCTCCTCCTCCAGAACTTAAACTGTCGACCAAGATGATGGATAAGCAGAGGAATGCCGGTCAGTAGCGCGTCCTGCTCTGTACTCCTCTTTCACATTTCTCAAGAATTTTCTTCCGGTTGCTAGGGCTTTCGGGAGAAGGACGATTAGGTCCTTTGTGCGCTTGAATTTGTTTCATGGGCGAGACTACACTCCCCAAAATCCTCATTAGAAGTCAATAGCTTGATGGTGAGGTTCAGTGAACGGCAGAGAATTACTTCTGGATTATCTTTCGCGGTATTTTCCCATACTGCTCTTCATCGGCATTGCGGCGGCCTTTGGGGTGGTCACGCTGGTGCTCAGTTATTTCGTTCAACCTAAATACCCCGAAGCCGAAAAGCTAAGCGCGTATGAGTGTGGGAGCGAGCCGTTTTCAGACGCTCGTATGCCGTTTCCCGTGCGCTATTACATCTTCGCCATGCTCTTCGTGATTTTCGATATCGAGGTCATTTTTCTCTATCCCTGGGCAGTCGTATTCGGTCAAGTCGGTTTGATTGGATTGGTCGAAATGTTGATTTTTATCGCCCTATTTTTAGTGGCCTACGTCTATGCATGGCGAAAAGGGGCGTTGGAGTGGGACTGATTTGAAGCGGCGCGCGTGTTTATTACGACTCGAAAATGATAAATAGCACGATGGACGAATAGCGGGGCGTTGGTATGGGGCTCATCCAAATCGGTCGGCATGAAAAGGACGGACAATCGGACGTCATCGTGACGACGCTCGAAAGAGCCGTGAATTGGGCTCGAAAGGGCTCACTCTGGCCGATGACCTTTGGACTGGCGTGCTGCGCCATTGAAATGATCGCGGCCGTTTCTTCCCGTTACGACATGGATCGGTACGGCGCCGGAGTCTTTCGAGCTTCGCCTCGCCAGTCCGATTTAATGATTGTGGCGGGGACGGTCTGCCGTCGTATGGCGCCGGTTATTCGCAAAATTTACGATCAGATGCCGGAACCGAAGTATGTCATTGCGATGGGATCCTGTGCGACCTCGGGAAATATTTACGATAGTTACAGCGTCGTCCAGGGAGTGGATCGATTTGTTCCGGTCGATATCTATGTCCCGGGCTGTCCCCCCACTCCGGAGGCGCTCTTCGACGGCATTTTGAAACTGCAAGAGCGGATCATGCAAAAGCGCGTGTTTACTAAGCAGCCGGACCAGGTGAAGTTAAAGGCGTAAGGCCTAGATTGGGTATGACCCCAAGTCATAATTCAGATGCATAGTTTGGCGGAAAAAATTCAACAAGAATTCCCGAACGGTTTCGTGAAAGCCGTGGAGTGGCGCGGCGACATCGCGGTGATCGTCAAACGTGAATTTCTCCACGACATCGCTAAATACGTGCATGATGATCCGGATATGGATTGTGATTATATGGTCCATGTCAGTTCGGTTGATTGGCCGGACGATGAAGAGCGATTCGAAGTCGTCTATGAAGTGTATTCCATTAGAAAACGGCATCGCATTCGTCTGAAGACCAGAGTTCCCGAGTCCGATTGCATCGTCGATTCCCTGACGGATCTCTGGAAGGGCGCCGATTTTATGGAGCGTGAAGTGTACGACATGATGGGCATCCGCTTTCGCCACCATCCGGATCTGCGGCGTATTTTAATGCCCGACGACTATACGGAAGGCTATCCGCTCCGAAAAGATTTTCCTGTTCAAGGCAAGGGCTGGCGGGATACGTTCGAGTTTTTGAGCGAGGCGCAGTAAGGCACGGCTGTGAAAGACACGACGACCAAGCAAGTGCTCGACGACCAGCGGACGACCATCTATAAGGTGGACCCCGAGCATCCGGAGAGCGAAAGCCTTCCGACGCTCAGGACCGAAGAGCTATTGCTCAACATGGGCCCGCAACATCCCAGCACACATGGAGTGCTGAAGGTCGTGTTGGAGCTGGAAGGGGAGCGACTGGTCAAATCCACGCCGGTCATGGGGTTCCTGCACCGCGGAGTGGAAAAGCTGGCGGAAGACGGCACCTATCATCAATTCATTCCGCATACGGATCGGCTCGATTACGTCTGCGCCATGTACAACAATTTCGCTTACTGCCGAGCCGTCGAAAAGTTAATGAACATTACGGTTCCCGACCGGGCGGAGTACCTGCGTACGATCGTCGCGGAAGTCCAGCGCATCATTGGACATCAATTCTGGTTGGGGACGCAAGCCTTGGATATCGGAGCGATGACCGTTTTTTTCTACACCTTTCGCGATCGTGAGATTTTGTTGGATTGGTTCGACGAATTGTGCGGAGCGCGCCTGACGACGAGTTGGTATAGGATCGGCGGGGTCGAACGCGATCTTACGCAGGGGCTGATTCAAAAGCTCCGCCAGTTCCTCGCGTATTTTCCGCCGAAGATCGACGAGTATGTCGTTTTTTTGGAAAAGAACAGAATTTGGGTGGCCCGCACGAAAGGTGTGGCGGTGATTTCTGCGGAAGATGCCTTGAGCTTCGGGCTCAGTGGGCCAACCCTCAGAGGCTCCGGCGTCGATTACGATCTTCGCAAATACGAACCGTACTCCGCCTATCCGAAGTGCGAATTCAGCGTGCCGGTCGGAAAGAATGGGGACACGTACGATCGATATTGGATTCGCGTTCAAGAAATGTATGAAAGCGTCAAGATCATTCAGCAATGTCTCGATCAAATGCAGGAAGGGCCCGTGATGGCGGATGTGCCGAGCGTCACATTGCCGCCCAAGGAGCGGGTCTTCACGAATTTGGAATCGATGATCCAGCAGTTCAAATTATTTTCGCAGGGGTTCGATGCGCCCCCCGGCGAAATCTATTGCGGGACGGAGGCCCATAAGGGCGAACTCGGATTTTACATCGTCAGTACGGGCGGAGGAAAGCCCTACCGGCTCAAGATCCGCGCGCCGTCGTTTATTCACATGGGCGCGTTTGATTACATGTCGCGCGGCTACATGATTGCCGATGCCGTCACGATTTTCGGCACGTATGACATCGTCATGGGCGAGTGCGACCGGTGATCAGGAAGCTGAAAATGTCTTTTTCTCATCCTCCCAACCCCAGCCGCGCCGAGAGGCGTCCACTCCGGGGCTTCGTTCTCGGTTCGAAAAATCCTCCACGTACCCCAGAGGGTACGCCTGCGGTTTTTTCTCACCTGCGGCCTTGCGCGGGAAGCAGCGCGTCTCGGCGCGCTTGGGGCGGGCGGATGTAATTGATGACCATTTTGAGCATCCTAAGCGAATGTTACAAGGAAACGAACAATGGCTCTGAAGCCTGCTACAAATCCTGAAGTCGAAGCGCCCCCGATTGAGTTGACCATCGACGGACGTTCCGTGTCTGCCAGCGATGGCGTCTCGCTGTATGACGTCATCTCGAGTACGGGCAAGATCGTCCCGGCAATGTGCTATCACTACACCTTCGATCCCTTCGGGTCCTGCGGAATGTGTCTCGTCATGGTCGAGGGGAAGAAGGCGCCCGTCCGCTCCTGCACGGCGAAGGCCACGGCAGGCATGGCAGTCAGGACGGAAGGCGACGATCTGTTTCAGGCTCGAAAGAAGGCCGTCGAAAAACATCTCTCCGTGCATCCGCTCGACTGTCCGGTGTGCGACGCCGACGGGCATTGCGAGCTTCAAGATATGGCCTTTCAACATCAGGTCACGAACCTCGCGACGGCCAAGCAGAAGTTGATCCCGGAAGATACGCGCAGCCTCGTGTTGGACTTCAACATGAACCGCTGTATTGCCTGCGGAGAGTGCATCAACATCTGCAAAGACGTCCTGATGATCGATGCCCTCCAATTCATGAAGAAGGGCGGCTTCAATCAAGTCGTCGCCAAAGGTGACAATCCGCTGTCGTGCGAGTTTTGCGGGGACTGTCTGGCTGTGTGCCCGGTCGGCGCCATCACGAATAAGTTTTCCAAGTATCTCTATAAGCCGTGGCAGCTCAAAAAAACGACGACGACCTGCAACTATTGCGGTGACGGGTGCCAGTTGCACATCGAGACCAAGGATCGGGAAGTGGTGAGAGTCACGTCTCCGCTCTCTTGGAAAAATAAATGGGGCGATCGGTCGGAAACTGCCAAAGGCCATGGTGGAATCTGCGTGAGGGGACGATTCGGATTTGAGTATATCGACAGCACGGCCCGCTTGCAGCATCCGCTCATGCGCCGCGACGAACAGCTCGTCGAAGCACCGTGGCTGGAGGCGGTTCATTCGGTGGTTGATCGTCTCGCCGAGATTAAGGCGAAACACGGGCCGAACGCCATCGCCGGTCTCATTACGGCTCGATGCACCAACGAAGAACTGTATCTGTTTCAAAAACTCATGCGCGTCGCGATCGGCACCAATCAGCTCGACAGCAGCGCACGCTATGGCCACATCAATTTCGTTCGCGCCGCTCAACATGCTGTTGGAGTCGGGCGCATGATGAACGATTGGGAGGATCTCACTAAGGCGAAGGCCATTCTCTTGGTCGGCAGCAATCTCACCGAAACGAATCCGCTGACCGCTGTCCGCGTGAAAGATGCCATTCGTATCTATAAGTCGCAGGTCATTGTCGTCGATTCTGCCCAGACGAATATGAGCAAGCTCGTGTCTCATCCCGTTATGGTAAAGCCGGGCACCGAAAGCCTATTTGTCCAAGGTCTGGTGAAGTCGGTGATCGAGCAGGATCTCATCGACGCGGAGGAGACCGGAAAACATGCGGACGCGTTTGCCGCGCTCAAGACCGCCGTCGAAAAGGTGTCCTTCGAGTCGATTGTCGCGTCCACCGGCATTCCCGTCGAACAGATTCATGCGGCTGCCTCCGTATTTGCAGAAGCGCCGCGCGCCATTATTCTTTGCGCCGAAGGCATCGTTCGCAGGCCCGGCGGGTATCAGAACGTACTCTCGCTGATGGATCTTGCCTGGATCACCGGCAAGTTGGGACGTCCCGGTTGCGGTGTCAATACCGTCACCGAAGAAGTCAACGAGCAGGGCGCGGTCGATATGGGAGTGGCGCCCGAGTTTCTTCCGGGACAGGCGTTGTTTACAGACGTGGCGGCTCGTGATCGAGCGGCAAAGTTGTGGGGAGCGGACTTGCCGCCGGCTGGAAAGGACGGAACCTTAACCGATATCCTGAAGCGGTGCAGGAGTGGTCAGATCAAGGCGCTCTATATTATCGGCGAAAATCCGTTGGCCACCCTACCGGCTTCGATGGAAGTCAAGGCGGCCTTGGAGCGGTTGGAATTATTGGTCTGTCAGGATCCATTTCTCACCGAGACCGCGCGCTTGGCGCACATCGTTCTTCCCGCCTGTACCTATGCGGAAAAGGAAGGCACGTTTACCAATCTGGAAGGTAAGGTACTGCGCATTCGTCAGGCAATGGACCCTATCGGGGAAAGCCTTCCCGATTGGCATATCATGACGGCGATTGCGTCGGGCCTGGGTTGCCAGTTCGAGTATGAATCACCATATGACATTCAACGGGAAATCATGAAACTGGTGCCCGGATATTACAATTTGGGGCAGCCGCGAAAAGTCACGCCCAATCCCGAACGCTATCTCTCGGATGGGTATAAGGCGGAGGTGCCCACGCGATATCAGGCCAATGCGGCCTCAGCGATTGCCGGGGGGACGAAATCATTTGCACTTTCACTCGGCCAACTGCTGTATCATTCCGGAAAACTTTCGACGCAGGCGCCCGGACTTCTGACCATTGCGCCCAATAGTCATCGATTGCATATGAATGACAAGGACATGGAGCGATTGGGGCTGAAGGACGGAGCAAAAGTCCGGATGACCACCGCCCAAGGAAAGTTGGATATTGGCGTGCAAGCCGATTTGGCGATCTTGCCCGGGTCGTGTTTCTTCCCTGAGCATTTCAATGACCCGCCGGTGAAGGACCTGATGGCCGTCGAGATCGATCGCCACACGGGCGTGCCGTATTTTAAATTGACCGTGACGACGATCGAAAAGATTTGAACGGAACCTTGTGATGAGTATAGGCGCATTTACCAAGCGAGTCTGGCAGGCCGCTCTCTTTACCGAAATCTGGGACGCGATGAAAGTCACGTTCAAGCACATGTTTCATCGCCCAATAACCTTCCAATACCCGCGCGAGCAACGAGTCATTCCCGATGCGCATCGTGGCGCGCTGGGACTGCTACGGTACGACGATGGTCACGAGCGGTGCGTGGGCTGCGATCTCTGTGAGGCGGCCTGTCCTTCGCATTGCATCAAGGTCATCAGCTCCGAAGACAAGTCGTTACCGTTGCAGCGATATGCGAGTGAGTTCTACATCGACATTACCAAATGCGTCTTCTGTGGCTATTGCGTGGAAGCGTGCCCGGTCAATGCGCTGGCAATGACGAAGATGTACGAATATTCGACGCACGACAAGCGGACGCTGTTATTCGACAAAAAGCGGTTATATGACATCGGCGAGCGCCATTTGGACGATGCAAAAAAATATCTCTATGCCCACGGCCAAGAAAAGGAAGGGCAGGAGAGTCGGGAATACCGGTACTTTTTCCCGCAGTCGGTAGTCAAACCGACGCAACCACCACCCAAACATTTGACGTAGCGGATTGATGAAAAAGGTCCCCAACTGCGTTCTCATCTCGGCCAAATCCTCAACGTACCCCAGAGGGTACGCCTGCGGTTTCGCCTCGCCTGCGGCCTTGCTGGATGACCTTTTTGATCAATCCGAGACCCATTTGATCTTAGTCTTCGTCCAAAGCTGATCTGATGGTCCCAATCTTTTTCGTTTATTTTTCGTTGGCCAGCGTCGTTGCCGCAGTCTTGACGGTCGCGTTACGTAATCCCGTGCACTGCGGACTCGCCCTGTTGACCTTGCTGTTGCATGTGGCCGGCCTGTTCGTGCTGCTCAATGCCGAGTTTCTGTTTGCGGTGCAAATCATCGTCTATGCGGGCGCCATTCTCGTGCTCTATCTCTTCGTGCTGATGCTATTGAACCTCAAGTCCGACGAACGCTATCTCCATACGAAATATGCTGTCATGCTGTTTGCCGCCGTCGCGGTATGCGGCGAGTTGGTGCTGCTCATCGTGCAGTCGCCCTTCGGGGGGATGAAGGGCGACGCGCCCGCGGAGGCCGTATTGAAGGATGGCGCCAGCTATGCCGTCGGCATCAAAATGTTCGGCGAGTATCTGTTGCCCTTCGAGATCGTCGGGGTGTTTCTGTTAGGCGCAATCATTGGCGCGATTGTGCTCGCCAAGACGCCGACTTCCGCGGAGCCGCAAGGACGACTCCGGGAATTATAAATATTGAATGTTAAGTGTTGAATCCGAAGACGAACTCTCATTTAACATTCAAAATTAAACATTAAAATTATGGCCGTTCCCCTATCCGCATATGTCATCGTGAGCGCCGTGCTGTTTGTCACGGGGTTGATCGGCGTACTCATTCGACGAAACTTCATCATCGTCCTGATGTCGGTTGAGATCATGTTGAATGCGGCCAATATTAATCTGGTGGCATTCTCGCATTACCTTGAATCGATGGCCGGCCAAATCATCGCGTTGTTCGTTATTGCGATTGCAGCCGGGGAAGCCGCGGTAGGACTCGCCATCATTATCGTCGTGTTCCGAGGCAAGATTTCGACTAATGTCGATGAGATGAATCTTCTGAAATGGTAGTCGCGTGAACGTCTTCGATTCCCTCGTCCTGTTGATCCCCATGTTTCCCCTCGCGGCGGTTCTTCTGAACGGTCTCCTCGGCTATCGCTATTCGCACGAGGTCGCGCATCGTCTGGCATGGGGATCGGTCGGTTTGTCTTTTCTCTGCTCGATCGCCGTCTTCATTCATACCATTCAGACCGGTCAGGCTCGCGAAGTCGTCGCCTATAAATGGATCTTCGGCGGGGATCTGACGATCAATCTGGCCTTTCTGATCGATCCGCTGAGCTGCATCATGCTGCTGGTGGTGACTGGCGTCGGTTTTCTGATTCATCTCTATTCGGTCGGGTACATGCACGGGGAGGAAGGCTTCACCCGCTTCTTCACCTATATGAACCTCTTCATGGTCTCGATGTTGTTGCTCGTCATGGGCAACAACTATGTCGTCCTGTTTATCGGGTGGGAAGGCGTTGGGCTCTGTTCGTATCTCCTCATCGGCTATTACTTCGATCGCGTGTCTGCGGCCAAAGCGGCGACCAAAGCGTTCGTCGTGAACCGGATCGGGGACGCCGGTTTTCTCATTGCGATTTTTCTGGTTTTTGTCAATTTCAAGACGTTGGATTACACACAGGTCTTTGCTCACGCGAGTCAATTGTCGACCGAAATGGCGACCGCGATCGCGCTCTGTTTGCTGATCGGCGCCGTGGGAAAGTCTGCGCAAATTCCGCTGTACACCTGGCTGCCGGACGCGATGGAAGGTCCGACCCCCGTCAGCGCCTTGATTCACGCCGCCACCATGGTGACGGCGGGCGTCTATATGATCGTCCGCAATCATGCGATCTACGACATGGCGCCCATGGCGATGACCACTGTGGCGTGGGTCGGAGGCATCACCGCACTGTTTGCCGCCACCATCGGATTGGTGCAGACCGACATTAAGCGGGTCTTAGCCTATTCAACCGTCAGTCAACTCGGGTACATGTTCCTCGCCTGTGGAATCGGCGCGTATACCGCTGCCATCTTTCACTTAATGACACACGCCTTTTTTAAGGCCCTGCTCTTCTTGTCCGCAGGTTCCGTGATTCATGCTCTGAGCGGCGAGCAAGATATTCGGAAGATGGGCGGACTGAAAAACAAGATTCCCTGGACGCACGCCCTCTTTCTGATCGGCACGCTCGCCATCGCCGGGATCTTCCCACTGTCGGGATTCTGGAGCAAGGATGAAATTCTCGCGCACGCCTTTATTCATCATCAGTATGTCTTATACGGCATGGGGGCAGTCGGCGCGTTTCTGACGGCGTTTTACATGTTCCGCTTGACCTATCTGACGTTCTACGGCCACTCGCGTATGGATCATCACACGGCTGCGCACGTCCATGAGTCGCCGACGATTATGATCGGGCCATTGGTCGCCTTGGGCGTGCTGGCCGTCGTCGGTGGTTTTCCCGGCGTCCCTCCGGAAGCCGGATGGTTTCATTCGTTCTTGCACCCCGTCACCGCGGGCGGGGCGTCTGGGGAAGAGCACGTCGGCATCAGCGTCATTCTCATGTTGATGGGCGTGGCCACTGCGATAGCCTTGTTGGGATGGGGCTTGGCCCATTACCTGTATGCGGTGCGGGCCGAGGCGGCGCCTGAACTGGCGAGTCGATTTCCCGCTATCTACAGGACCCTGTTACACAAATATTACGTGGATGAATTCTTCGATCTTGCCATCGTCGAACCGCTGAAACAACTGGGCAGAGTCTGGGATTGGTTCGACCGGACCGTCATCGATGGAGTCGTGCGAGCGGTGGGACAGGGAGCTGAGTCCGGCGCGGCGGGCAGCACTTGGATAGAGAAACACGTGATTTACGCCGGTCTGAACGTCATTGGCTACGGTAATCACTTGGCTGCCCGGTCGTGGCGTCGACTGCAGAGCGGGATGGTCCATCACTATGCCGGCATGATCGTGGCGGGATTATTTATTCTCGTCCATTTGATTTTATTGTGGTGGACGGGGGCGTTGCCCATGGGCCTGGCGCTCAGGTAATCGGATGCTGAAAACGGCTTTATCACATCCGCCCACCCCCAGCCGCACCGAGACGCGTCCTTTCCCGGGCTTCGTTCTCGGTTCGTCAAAATCCTCAACAGACCGGGGGGAAAAGAGCCGGTCTTGGCCGGCTCAGGGATGGGGGGGTGAAATAGTAGGGTACGCCTCCGGCTTTGACTTTCCTGCGGCCTCGCTACAAAGGAAGGAGCGCATCTTGGCATGCTCGGGGCGGGAGGGTGAGATAGGCCGTTTTGGGCATCTGCGTAGGACCTATTATGCTTGATGAACTGACATTTGGATTTCCAATTCTGTCGTTGCTGCTTTTCTTCCCTCTTGTGGGAGCCATGATTCTGTGGCTGATCGAGGACGAAGATTTACTGAAAAGCTCAGCGCTCGGAATCTCCGTTTTAGAACTGGTTGTCGCCGGCCTTGTGCTCTATCACTTCCAGCCGGGCACCGCGGCCATGCAATTTACGGAACGGCTGGCGTGGATTCCTCCGCTGGGCATTAGTTATCACCTGGCCGTCGATGGTATCAGTGTGTTGTTCGTCGGACTGACGGCGCTCCTCACGACATTGATCATCCTCTATTCCTGGGAGACTGCTCGCCATCAAGTGAAGGCATACTTCATGGCGCTCTTGGCATTCGAAGCCATGACCATCGGGATTTTTGTCTCGATCGATCTCATTCTCTTTTTTGTCTTTTGGGAATTGATGCTGATCCCCAGTTATTTCCTCATCAAGCTGTGGGGAACCGGCGTGGATCGGCAATACGCCGCGCTGAAATATGTACTGTACACGCTTCTGGGTAGCGTGTTCATGCTGGTGGGGATCATTCTGCTCGATCTCAACTATCACGTCTGGGCGACGATGCATCACGTCGAGCCTTCGTATAGCTTCGACCTGCTCGAACTGCTGACCGTGCCGATTCCGCTCGGACAGCAGATACTGATTTTCTGGTTGATCTTTTTGGGATTGGCCTTCAAGGCGCCCTTGTTCCCGTTTCATACCTGGTTGCCGGATGCCCTGGTCGAGGGTCCGATCGGTGTATCGGTCATGCTGGCGGGTGTGAAACTGGGCACCTATGGATTTATGCGGTTCAGCTTGCCCTTGGTGCCCGATGCCTCGAAAAGCCCGACCATCGTCACCGTCATGATGGTGTTGGCCGTGATCGCGATTATCTATGGCGCCATTATCGCCTTGATTCAGCCAGACTTGAGAAGATTGCTGGCGTTCAGCAGCATCAGCCACCTTGGGTTCGTCGTTCTAGGACTGTTTGCCTTGAACTTTCAGGGACTGCAAGGAAGCTTGCTCACGATGATCAATCTGGGGTTCAGCACAGCCGGACTCTTTTTTATTGCGGGCTTTTTATTTACTCGCCGATACAGCACGCGCCTCAATGCGTTCGGCGGTCTGGCGAAGAAAGCGCCGTTGCTGGCCACATTTTTTCTTATCATTGGATTGGCCTCCATCGGTTTGCCCGGCACAAATGGGTTCGTCGGAGAATTTTTGATCCTGCTCGGCGCATTCAAAGCACACTGGGAGTATGCCGCCGTGGCGGTGACCGGGGTCATTTTCGGCGCGGCGTATTTTTTGTGGTACTACGAACGGTCCATGTTTGGACCATTGGTAGAAGGCGTGCAGGGACTGGCCGATCTCAATGGGCGGGAGATCGTCATTGCTCTGTCGCTGACGATCATGATTTTTTGGATCGGCATTTACCCGGCGCCGTTCCTCAACATGATGAATGGATCGGTGCAGGCTATTGTCGATCGACTGGATCGCGGGGCTGTCGTGGCTGAGGCTGTAGCTGAGGTTGTAAGTGTTGACGAAGCGGGACAGACGGGTCTTGCCACGGTGCCGCCGTCACGTCATGAACGGAGGCAAGCACTCGGGGTGACTGCCTACGATGTGACGCTGCCGTCGAAAGATTAGCGAAGACTGGAAGGGCTAATGGCTGAATATACGCTGCTCTACATTTTATTCGCCCCGTTTGTCGGGGCCATCTTATTGTTGTTCATCCCCAATCGGCGGCCATTACAAGTTCGTTTTGTGGCGGCCGGGTCCGCCTTCGTCTCGCTGATCGCCTCCCTCTATCTATTTTACGCCTACGATCCGGCAAAGGGCGGGTTTCAGTTCCTGCAGCGGTATGAATGGTCGAAGGAACTCGGCATTCAGTTTTTTCTTGGCGTCGATGGCATCGGTACACCCTTGGTGCTGGCCTCATCGATCTTGCTGTTCGCTGGCATCTTCATATCGTGGCATATTAAAGATCGGACGAAAGAGTTTTATATCGTCCTGTTGATTCTCGCTGCCGCGACGATCGGCGTCTTCATGTGCCTGGATCTATTCTTTCTCTACTTCTTCTATGAAATGTCGGTGCTCCCCATGTACCTGCTGCTCGGCATGTGGGGCAGTCACACGAAGAAGTATCTCGAAATGACTAGCGCGGAAGAGCGTGAGAAGCGGGACTCCGTCGGCTTCATCTTTAATTTCGGGTCGAACAGCAAAGAATATGCGGCGATGAAACTCGTGCTGTTCCTGTCCGCGGGCGCTGTCTTGGCGCTGATGGGCATCCTACTCATTTACAAATTCTCCGGCCTGAACACGTTCGATATTCTCGTTCTGCGTGAACACGCGAAATTCTCGGGGTCGATGGCGACGTTGATCTGGCTGCTGATCTTCTTCGGATTTGCCTCGATCGCGCCGATCTGGCCGCTGCATTCCTGGTCGCCCGTCGGCCACGCCGCCGCTCCGGCCGCGACGAGCATGTTGCACGCCGGCGTGCTCATGAAACTAGGTCATTTTTCAATTATCCGAGTCGCGTTTGAAATCTTGCCTCAGACCACGCGCGAGTTAATGCCGATCGCGGCCATCTTGTGCGTCTTCAGTATCATCTATGGTGGATTCGTCGCGTATTACGCCAAGGATACCAAGTACGTCATCGGATATTCGAGTTCAAGTCACATGGGCTATGTGTTTCTCGGCATGGCGGCGCTGGATTACATCAGCTTGTCCGGGGCGGTGCTCTACATGTTCGCGCATGCGATGGCGACGGGCATGTTGTTCGCCATGGCCGGCTGGGTCTACGATCAAACGCACACGCGCGATATCCCGTCGCTTGGTGGGCTGGTCAATCGAATGCCCTTCGTCGCCTCCTGTTTTATCATCGCATGCATGGCATCCGTCGGGATGCCCGGTACGGTCAATTTCATCGCTGAGGTTATGATCATCGTCGGCAGTTGGCAAAAGTATCCATTCCAGGTCATCGTGGCGGTAGTCGGTATCGTCCTCACGATGGCATACCTCTTCCGCATGATGCGAGGGATTTTCTATGGACCGACCGTGGGGGAGTATAGCCATGCGCACGATGCCGTCTCGTTTGTCGATCGCCTGCCGCTGCTCATGATGATTGCGACCAGTATTTTCTTTGGGATTTTTCCCGGCCATTTCTACAATATTATTCGTTCGGGTGTCGATCCTCTCATTGCCAGAATTACCGAGGTCGTCCCGCTAAAAGCCGAAGTGCTGAGTCCTGAGTCCTCAGTTCTGAGGGTGAACGGCCGGGCCAGCACTCATCACTCAGTACTCAGCACTCAACACACGGTGGACCGATGACCTTTTCCTTAACGCTTTCCGGCGCCGATCTGCTCTTGATGCTGCCGGAGATTATTCTCACCTTGTGGCTGTGCGGCGTGTTGATCGTCGATTTCACCTTCCCCAAGTTGCCGAAAGAGCAGTTGGCCTATCTGAGCGTCTGTGGGCTCGTCATCGTGCTGGCGAATTTGTTGTGGTACGACCGGACGGGCGTGAGCGGCACCCTGTTCCATCACATGTTCGTCATGGATCGGATGGCCATATTTTTCAAGGTGTTGGTCGTTGGCGCCACAATCTTGGTGATCCTAGCGTCGAAAGATTATGTCGAGCGCTTTCGATTTTTCAAAGGCGAATATTATTTCCTGGTCCTGATGTCGGCCCTCGGGATGATGTTCATGGCGTCGGCGAACGATTTGTTGTCCATGTTCATCACGTTGGAATTTTCCACCTTCGGCTTTTATGTGCTCGTCGCGTATTTGCGCGAGGATGTGGCCTCGAATGAGGCGGGTCTCAAATTCTTCATCTTAGGCGTATTCGCGGCCGGCCTGCTGGCGTATGGCATCAGTTTGGTCTATGGAGAAACGGGGAAGATTCTCTTTTCCGAGATCGCCTCAACAGCCTGGACGCCGGGACTGGTCATCGGCTTTTTGCTCATCTTTGCGGCGTTGGGATTCAAGATCGGCGCGGTTCCATTTCATTCATGGATCCCGGATACCTATCACGGCGCTCCGACGCCGATCACGGCGTTCTTGTCGATTGCTCCGAAAGCCGCCGCGTTCGCCATCTTGTTACGGCTATTCTTCGTCTCGTTGGCAGCGCTGAAGCCGGCGTGGGTCCTGTTGCTGGTCGGGGTCTCGATCCTATCCATGACGTATGGCAACATCGTCGCGATCGCGCAGAAAAATATCAAACGCCTGCTGGCCTATTCCGGGATCGCCCAAATCGGCAATGTGCTGATCGGCTTGGCGGCGGGCACGAAGATGGGAGAGGACGCGATCCTGTTCTACCTCCTCACCTATCTCTTTGCCAATCTGGGCGCCTTTGCCGTCGTGATCGCCGTCAGCAATCTCATCCGTAGCGACGAAATCGAGGATTACAACGGCCTCAACCGCCGCTCGCCGTTTCTCGCCTTTGCCATGCTGATGTTTCTTTTGTCGTTGGCGGGCGTCCCACCTCTGGCGGGTTTTATCGGCAAGCTGTACATCTTCCTGGCGGCGATCAAGCAGGAACTTTACACGCTGATCATCGTCGGGTTGGTGAATATCGTGATCTCGATGTACTACTATCTCGTGATCGTGAAGAAGATGTACATCAACGAGCCGACCGATCGCTCACCACTCGCGGTTTCCCCATCAATGCAAGCCGTCATCTATGTCGGCTTGGCCGGTACGTTGATACTGGGCATTTATCCAAAGCCGTTTATCGAGTGGGCCGTATCCGCCACCTTGATGTTCTCTCAGTTCGCACCTACCGCCGCCGTGCCGCCCGTGCTCCCATTCGGCGGATAAGAAGTCCGCTCCGTCCGCGCCCGTCACTGTCGAATAACAGTTCCAGAGAAGACGATGAAATGGTAGAGCGTGATGCTTACTTAGACGTATTGGCGGGATCGGATGTTTCCTGAAAGATCTTCGTGCGGGGCCGCAGGCGATGTGTTTTCACGTTCATTTCCTGATCGATCAGTTTGAGACTTTCGATCTGAGACGATAGCTCATCCAATTTCTTTTCCCGCGCGCTCAGTTCTTCCTTCACCGCTTGCTCACGATTCAACAATTCGAGGATGAGGCCTTGTGTGGCCTTGGCCCAAAGGCCGGATCGCTCGCCATCCGGCGCCCCGTCTTGAAGTAATTTCAACCAATCAGTGCTGGCGGCGGCCAATCGGCTTTTCGGGGCGAGGGCGATCACATCTTGAAAATGTTTGGCCGCCACCCGCTGATTATCGAAGAGCGCCAACAGGGCTCGCGAATAATGGGCTTGGTCGCATGCATGGTCGTGTGCGCACGACGTCAGCTGCCCCTCCTGATCGCGCACTAATGTGCGATAGCCTTTGGATTCATTGACGTCACTGCGGAAAAACGGCGTCGAGGGCAGAGACGTGGGTGAGGGAGAGGCGGCCGGGGTCGTGGCGGGTGGGGAAGGGAAATCAGTACAACCCACGATCAGCGTCATGACGATCGCGGGTCCGAGAGGTGCGCACAGACGCAACGTGCGTAGCATCAGGCCGATTCACTTAGAGGAAGAAGAAAGGTCATGGTCGTCCCTTTGCCGAGTTCACTGTCCACCCAGATGCGCCCGCCATGCGCTTCCACCACTCGCTTCACCAAGGCTAGTCCGATGCCGGTTCCGGGGGCGCCCCCGCGTGCGCGGACGGCTCCTTGATAGAAACGTTCGAACACATGTTGCAACGATTCCGGGGCAATCCCACGCCCGGTATCGGCCACCGAAATGCGGAGGGCCTTCTCTTTGGGATCGGGCTCGACTCGTAAATAAATTGAGCCACCCTCGCGGCTGAACTTGAGTGCATTGGACAGAAGATTATCCAGAACCTGTTGCATCCGGATCTCGTCGACTGGAGCAAAGATCGGACCCCGTGGAGCTTCGATCACGATCCGAATGCGCTCCCGATCGGCAAGCAGGCGAATTTTATTCACGGCGGTGTCGATGACGCGCTTCAGGTCCGTAGAGACGATGCGATATTCCATCATGCCGGCGTCGATTTTCGAAAGATCCAGCAGACTGGAAATCATGTCGATCAGTTGGCGGCTGCTTTCGACCATCAATTCCAGCGTCTCTCGTTGCGCCTCGTTCACGGGCCCGGGAATTTCCTCCATCAAGAGCTGTGTGCCCGCATGAATGGCGGTCAGAGGCGAGCGGAGCTCATGCGTGATATGAGACACGAATTCCGCTTTCAGATCGTCCAGTTCCTGAAGTTTTGTGGCCATCACTCCGACGGAGTCAACGAGTTCGTGCAGATCGCTGGGTGCGGAGACATTCACCGTCGTCTTAAAATTGCCTAGACCGATTTCCCGTATGTGGTCCTGCAGCCGACGCAACGGCGCCAGAATGCTATACGTTGAGAGACCGGCCAGGATAAGGCCGATGACCAGGGCGATGATCACTAGCTGTCTGGTGACGACACCGGCTTGTTCGGACCGCCGCCGGGAATCGTTCACGACGATGCCGATGGACGCCTCGTGAAGATCTACAAAGAATTCCAAGTGCTTCGTCATCGCCACAATGATGGCATCGCGTTGCGCTTCATATTCCCTGCTCATCTTGGGCGTGCGGACGGGTTCCAGCCGCGCTTCGGTATGAAAGAGGATGCGATAGTCATCGTGCAAGGTTTCGATCTCTTTCAAGATCTGTTGGCCTTCTGCGGCGGTTTCCTGATCCAGGAGCGTGCCGAGCGCATGCTGAAACTCCCGCGCGTCGGTATCGAATTGCTTCAGAAAGCCGGCATCGCGAACAGCCAAATATTTTTTCTCATTCCGCACCTGAGCATAGAGACTATCGATGAGCCATTTCGCGCTCTCGATGGCGGGATAATGTTTCGAGACCAGCGAGTTACTGAATTCCGTAATTTGCCGAATCTGGTGTAAGGCAAAAATATTCACCCCCGACACGAGGGCGATGATGGCGACAAATCCGATGGTGAGACGCCAGAATATAGACAGCCGCATAGGACTCCGACGATAGAACTCGCGTCAGTCTAGCAGCGATTGCAAAGAAGTCAATAATCCTTTCCACCAAGCAGAGTTGCGTGAGAAAAGGTCGGCATTCAGCGAGCCCATCTTTGATCCACGTGAATTGACGCTCTCTTGAGCCATCTTTATACTGCCTTGGCTGTATACGTAGAGCCGGTCTCAGCGGCGGCGGGCTAAATGGTCTGTGACGTTCGTGACGCACGACAATCGGATCGGTCACATGCTGGATGCAAGGCGACAGTGGATAGGGGGACTCTGCGTGGCGCTCCTCGCAAGCATGGCTGGGCTTGCTCTCGTCTCAGCACAAACGAAGCTGATCTGGGAGCCGCTCGCCGAAGGAATGGCCGTGACCGTATGGGAGCCCGGTCTCACATGCGATGACGAGGTGCCGCCCCTGATTGCCGTACGAGTGGACCCCGAGCGGTATCGGTTCGCCACCTACCATTATATAGACGAAAAACTCCCCGCGCCGTTGACGATCAAAGAATGGCAGCGACGGACCGGGGCTGGCTTGCTCATCAATGCGGGGTTATTTCGAGACGATTATTCCTATATGGGGTTGCTGTTCAAGGAGGGACGGTCGTTAGGGTCGAAACGTCATGCGCAGTGGCAGGGCCTCTTTGTCGCCGAGCCGACCGCGCCGGGTCTGCGTAAGGCACGCATCGTGGACCTTTCCATAGAGCCGTGGGATCAGACTCAAGCCGCCTATCGAGAAGCCGCGCAATCACTCATGCTGCTCGATCGGCAAGGCAGGCCGCGCGTACGTCAAACGGGCAAGCGCGCGCATCAAACCATTATCGCCGAAGATCGCGACGGGTCCATTGTCTTGATGAAAACGACCGAGGCGGTCGCGCTATGGGAATTGGCCACGTGCCTTCGGACCGGACTCCCGACCATTCATCAAGCCATGGCGATGGACGGCGGGGCGTCCTCGGACCTATTAGTCGAAGGGACATTACCTGGCGAGGTCGAGCATGGCACGGCCCTGTCCGTGCAATCGTTTCAAGATCTGGTCGATGGAGGGGGGATGCGGCATATCCCCTTGCCGGCGGTAATCGGAGTGTCGCCGCGCGCCGCGGACCCGGCCGTGCTCAACCGATAACCTCATCGTCGCGGCGGCTGGACCGGATAGCCGGCTTCGACCCACGCGTTCATACTGCCGTCGACATTGTAGACATGCCGATAGCCTAACTCCGCCAGGGCTTGGGCCGCAATGCCGCTTCGGCGTCCGCTTTGGCAATACAGCACGATGTGGTCATCCAGTTTGGCGCCGATTTCCCGGTGTCGATCGCGGATCTCGCGAAAATCGATATTGAGATCCGTCCCCGGAATCACGCCTGCGGCATGTTCTTGCGGAGAGCGGACATCGATAAGGATGAACGGCTTTCGATCGAGAGAAAAACCTTTTTCCAGACCGGCGCGGAGTTGGCCGACGTTGAGTGTATAGAATTCAGAGGCGGAGACCCCGTGCTCTGTCACTACGCCGAGCGAGAACGATAAGGTTATTGCCAAGAAAAGGATTCTAGCCATCATGTTGCACCTCCCGACGACAATCGTGCGGCACAATTTCCATGATCTATCTTAGGTGCCGGATCGGTAGTTGGTCAAGGACGGGGCTGCTTGCCGTCGTGGGTCTGGCCGCCGCACTATCAGGATGTTCCGAAGGGCTGCACATGACACAGAGCACCGACACGGGTGGCGTGGTGATCTATCCGTTCAAGGAACGGGGCGCGCTCTTGTCCCCCTTTCGAAAAGAGGCGTTGCAGATGATGGAGCAACACTGCGGCGGCCCGTATCGCATTCTGCGCGAAGGAGAAACGAAGGGCCGCACCCGGATCAACGAGAATGTAAGTGGAATGGAGGAGATTCGTGAGCGGCGGTGGGGGATAGAGTTTGAATGCAAGGAGAAGAAATAAGAGGGGAATCGCCGAGGTGTTTTCCGTGCTCATGCAGGGCGCACGATCAGAATGTGCTCCCTGGACATGCGCAGTAAAAACCACCTCGACGATTCCCCCGCTTGCATTCATATGTGAAGAGAGAGGGTGAAAAGTATAGAAGAAAGAGAAGATTACCGCTGGGCGGCTTCGAGGTCTTTGATCGTCAGCAAGCTCAGCAGCTTCACGCCGAGCGCTTCGACTTTGGCGCGGCCGTCTTGTTCTTGGCGGTCGACGATGACGAGAGCATGAGACACCGTAAGTCCCGCTCCTCGGGCAGCGGTAATGGCTTTGATGACCGACCCACCGCTGGTGAGAACATCATCCACGATCAAGGCCCGGTCATGAGGCTGGATCGCGCCATCGATCAGCTTTCCCGTCCCATGGTCCTTCGCCTGCTTTCGCACCACGAATGTGCGCCACTTATGTTTGGCTTGTCCGCGATAGCCTTCGTCGGAGATCGCCGTGGCAATGGCAATGGCGCCGATTTCCAGCCCGCCGATGCAATCGAGTGCGACATCGTGAAGCGTCGTCATCGCTAATTGCGCAACCAGCGCACGAGGCTCGGGATGCGCCATTAAGACGCGGCAGTCGACGTAATATGGACTCATGGCGCCCGATGCCAGTTTAAAGCCGGCTGGATTCGTTTTAAACGAGTGAGTAGCCACAAAGGCGCGAGCGAGATCGTCTTTTATCATGTTGAGCAATCGTCGTTAAGCATTTGCCGTTGAACCACGGTGGACGTCGTCTTGCGATGACCTCCACCGCCGAAAACAGATGAGAGAAGAAATTACGCCGACAAGCAAGAACTCATGAACTTCTTGCGCTCGTCCCCTTTCAATTTTTTATCGCCGGCTTCCTTATTACACGTCTTCATTTTCTGTTGCTGCGGCGTGCCTTGTTTCTCGGCTTGCGGCGCCTTCGCCGATAAACAAGACTTCATAAACGCTTCTCGATCATTGCCCTTCAGATCCTTCGTGCCCGCCTCCGCATTGCAATCTTTCATTTTCTGTTGCTGCGGTGTCGCCGCCTGCGCAACGGTCAAATAAGCAAAGAATATCGGCACGGCCATCGCGGCGACGAGCTTGTTCATGGGTGTCTCCTTTGAGGTGGGGGATGTGGTGCGACGAATCGTGATTCTTATTCAATGGACCCGGTGAGGCGGTACCTTACACGATTGAGGATGCGGCATCAATCGTCGCGGTCTTATGGTTCGTCTCAGTTGGTGAGCAACCAGCATCGCCGACGAGTCATGTCTTGATGCCCACAAACATGCCTCGATCTTCAGTCGCATAGTAACCAGTGCTCATTGACTCGGCGATATTATTGCCAAGCGCATCGAATTGCTCAAATACCATATCGAATCCTGCATCGAGCAATGTTTGCAGAATCCATTCACGTGTCATCCAGAAGGACGCCGGATTGCTCCAGGAAGCCCACCGAAGTTGGTGATCCAGGTGGTCCGAGGCAATGCCCTGCTGATATTCGTGATACCAGCGGCCTTGAGCACCGTCATGCTGGATCAGGTCCGACAGTCCAAACTTATTCTCAGCTTTCGCGGTCGCAAAATGGGTTTGAATGATCACGATATGGGATGTGATCTCTGAAACCGTTTTTATGAACGCCCGCGGTTTATCGAGATGGTAGAGGAGACCGCAGCAAAACACCGCATTGAAGGGGCCATATTTCCCAACGTTGAGGACATCGTCTTTCACAAATCGAAGATTGGGAAGATTCGTGCGTTGTTTGACGAAGGTGCATGCATCAAAGTTGCTCTGTCGGACCTCCACGCCCAGCGCATTAAATCCCATGCGCGCGAATTCGACCGAATACCCTTCCTCCAGGCAACCGAGATCGACAATGGAAAACTTTCGTTTATTCCCCGGAAATACCATCTCGAGAGCCCGTTTTGCCGACTTGAACCAAGGCTCTTCCGATATCGTCAGCTTAGACTCGGGCCGTGTATGTACCCCATCATCCAGCACGATGTTGTGTGAGGTAAATGTAACGGGCATGCAGGATCCTCCAAGGAGAGATGCTCAAGCGAGCGATCTATGCCATGCTCCTACCAAAAAAGCATATGCGTAGGGGGCCTAAGGCTGACGCGATGCAGAGATGTGTATCACAGAAGATGGTTTCTGAGAAGATGAGCAATGTATTTGATACCTAGGTGAGCTTCACCGGAAACGGAGGACTGATTTGGGAAAGGCCTATCAGTTTTGCGGTTCCTGAGCAGCCAAGAAAAGCCCTCAGCTAAGATCGGCGATCTTTTCGTTGGCTTTGTGGGTTTTTCAGCGGGGTAGGGAACACTTGGGGGACAGGGCACGTACTAATGCCCTGTCCCTTTACTTCAAGACTAACGATACCAACGACTGTCTAATGGTTGAATTGAAGTCGTTGTGCCACCGGGTGTGACAAAAGCGACCACTTGATCGCCTTCCCCAACGGGCCCCATATGTGTGGATTGGTTTAAGGGCAAGCGAACTTCTTTCTTGTCGCCCTTATCGGCATCGACTTCGACGATGACAACATTCGGCTGAACAGTCTTCACTTCCCCTTGTATAGTTCCTTTCATTTGGGTCTGTTCATTGGCGATTGGCTCCGGCGAGGGAGCAGCCGCATAGGCAAGCGAACCTACGCAAAGAGTAAGTGCAAATGCTGTTGTTCCTAATTTCATCGATTTCATTGGTCCTCCTCTTCTTGTTGGTTGAGGAAAAAGGCTAGCATTAGTTTGCGTCCTCTCTAATGATCCGCAGTGACCGCTTCGCCTCTTGTCACTTTCATCTCATCACACCCCCAGCGAGCATGTGTGTCGGAATGGTCTGAAATAGTCGTCCGACATTTTTAGTCAAATGAGGGCCTATGTCTGACAGCTGTCTCTCAATCAAAGCCCCAGACGTAGGCGGCATGCCTAACTTGGCAGACTGACAGGCTTGTTAGCGAGCCGTTACTGAGACATCAGTAGAGGTTCGTAGGAGAGCCCAACTGAGGGCAAAAAATTCTATGCACAAATGCGACGACTGATTTCGGAGCCTTCCCAAATTGGCTCCCACCCGCCCTCTTCATCACGCAGGTAACTGGTTTGGTGACCGCGCAAACTTTACAAAAAATGGGTTCTCAACTACCTTTTCACAACGACGAAGGAGACGATTATCGAGATCGGGTTGTATAACAGCGGCTTTAGCTCACACCTAATTCTACGCTAGCTTCACCAGCTCGCCTGACCACACATCGTTAACACCATCGGTTTACAGGAACAGGAGTACCATGCGCGCCTTTTTCCACAGTCCCTACGTGTGTCTATTGCTTGTTATTGGTCTGCTGGCGTCGGTCACTCCCGTCATGAAAGCGGTTTTCACAAAGGACCAGGTAGATCCTATTATGGTCGCCGCGCTGCGAACGATCATACCCTTTGCCGTATTGTTTCCAATCGCGGCATGCCGAAACCGCGTCGTGTTGATGAGTCTGAGGCGGCGGGATTTGAAAGAGCTGTCGGCGCTCGGCGTGCTCGGAATCGGTTCCTATTTGGTGGCTGCGACCGGGCTGTCTTATACCACGGTGACGCACTATGTCTTGATCTATAGTCTGCTGCCGGGCTGCACGGCCATCTTGATGGCTGTGCTGAAACACCGGCGTTTGACGACGTTGACGATAACAGGGATTGTGCTGTCGTTTATTGGCTGTGTCGTTGCGGTCACAACCAAAGGGGCACAGGAAATCGGGTCGGCGGGGGCGGTGGGCGATGCGCTCGTGCTGCTCTTTACGGTGATGTTGGCGTTGCATCTCGTGGCGAGCCGTCAGATTACGAAGCGTGTGGGGACGCTCACCGCGCATACCGTGATGTTTGGCAGTACCTCGTTGGTGATGATCGGCGCAGCCTGGTCGGGCATGAAACCAGGCCTCTCGACCCTGTCACTTTCGACATGGATTGCCCTCAGCTACATTGGGCTGGCCACTGTGGCGGTGTTCCTGTTGCGTGCGCACGCGCTGAAGACGTTGCCCCCGACAACGGTGGCTTCGTTTCATAACCTCATTCCGGTCTGTACACTCCTGATCGCCGATCTCTGGTTGGGTGAACCGCTTCAAGGGGGCACGGTCCTAGGGGCGGCAATTATTCTCACAGGACTCGAAGTGCTGCGTCGTGCCCACATGAATCCTGGCCTCGATATCGCGAGAGGATCTACGCCCATAGCCACTGCCGCTCCTGCGGGAGCGTCTGTCCCCGCCTGAGAAAGCAAAAATGATGACGTCGTGGAATGAAGAGTATGGGAGGGCTGACGTGCAAATGCCTAGGTTGCTTTGGGCCAGGGTGAGTATTGAACCAGGAAGAGAAGCCGCTAGGCTCGTCGTGGAAGAGTGGGAGATTCCCCGCGGACGATCTTTACTGGACGTTCGTGGAGGCGTTTGCCGTTGAGCATAGTCAGTCGCTGAGGTCGCTGGCGTCCTCCCCTCTGGTGTCCTCCTACCCGCTGCTTCTCATCCTTCAGGACCTCATGAACCAAAAGGCGTAGCTGGACGAAGTCGATCGGTTTCGACAGACAAGCCATCAACCCCAGACGCGCAGCTTGCTCTTCACAGGCATTCACATCTCCTCCAGTCATCATAATAATGGGAACTCTAGGCTGCGTGTGTCGTAGTTGTTCGACAAACTTCAATCCGTTAATGCCGGGCATCAGCACATCTACCACGAGCGCGTCATAGTGACCCTCGTGCGCGAGAATCAACCCCGTGGCCGCGCCATCGGCGATATCAACTTTCAACCCGTAACCGCGAAAGGCAAATTTCAACCGATTAGATAAAGCGAGCAAACACCCTCGGTCATCGTCAACGAGCATTACGTGCGGCATGATGAAGCCTCCCCAACGAAGCTGTTCTAAGCATGATGGACGAGAATGCATGCCTTATGCCGTCATGCACGGCTGTTCGCTTACGATCAAGTGTCTGGGAGATGAATCACTTGGAAGAGAAAAGCAAAGGTGCTCGGCTCAATGCAGGACGGTCGTGGGGGACATTTCATTCTGGATGCGCGCAAAAGAAGAACCATATCTCCCGGGCGGGCTGCTCGGTTAAGACCTCATGAAGTGTGATCCGATGACACTTTCGTACGCCGGAATTGAATTCATTTCCCTACCAAGAGAAACATCGATACCAGTGTTGCACCGTTTGTCCAGCCCAGGAAAGCGTGTATATACCTGGTAATAGATACTATAAGTCATAACCTTACAGTCCTCGCTCTCGTTTAGAGCCTTGTGGTTGAGCCCAATGCTAAATAACATATTTTTGCACAGAATCAACAACCATAGAGGTGTCTTATGTCGCGAGGCAGAGTAGTCACGTCGGTATTCACATTGTTAATGGCTCTAGTGATCGTCCCTCCGTCGTATGCTGTTTCCGTTCAACAGGCTAGCGGAGCCAATGCCGCTGACATTCAATCGGCAGTCGATGCGTTTCGTACCGACCTCGGGGGTTCGCTGAATCCGAATGTAGCCGGGTCATTGTTATCGGGCCGCCGGGAAATCAATTGGGATGGCGTGCCTGACAATCTTTCAGCGCCAAACAATTTGCCGGGGAATTTCTTCAACGTCAATTCTCCGAGGGGAGTGATTCTCTCAACCCCGGGTAGCGGCTTGGAAGTTAGTGCGAACGCCGTTAATCCTACGAACACACCGGTGAGATTTGGTGATATCAATGCCCAGTTCCCCCCTAAATTTACCGTCTTTAGTCCACAACGCCTTTTTAGCGCATTGGGCAGCAACATTGTGGATGTAAGTTTCGTAGTACCGGGGAGCAACACTCAGGCGGCAGTGAATGGATTCGGGTCCGTCTTTACTGATGTCGATTTACTTAACACAACTTCGATTCAATATTTCAATGTCAGTAACACGTCGCTAGGAACGTTTTTCGTCCCGACCGCCCCCCAAGGTCTCTCATTCCTCGGTGTTTCAGGATTTGCCGACGGGGTGGCACGCGTGCGAATCACAAACGGGAATGGTCCCTTGACGGGCGCGGCACAAGGATTCGAGAACGTCGTCATGGACGATTTTATTTATGGAGAACCGCAGGCGGTGCAAAGTTCGACCCCTACGATTCCCGAACCATCGTCCCTTCTTTTATTGGCGACGGGTCTAGGTGGATTGGTATGGAAGAGGAGAAACATTTCTCACTCTTCCTGACTGGGGCGCAGATAGTTTGCACGTAAGGGTGAGAGATCGTGGTTGACTAATGTTCCTTTGCTATCCAGTAGACTCCCCGGTAACACATCCGTAGCTAATCTCTAGATGTTACATATTCAGCACTGACTTGAGGGTTGGTGCCGAAGCCGATCTGACTCTTAGAATGCTCTTAGAATGCAGGGCAGAATTGGTCTGTTCACGCTAGGCAGCATTAGTGAGAGCGCTACTCGGCTATGAAGAGAGAGGAGGACGACGGCCTCGCCCACCTGCAATCGGCATTTCTAGTCGGCCCCGACGACGCCTCTCCGGGAAGTCATGCGACATGCCGCTGCAGAGAAGTTACTTTTCGTCCTTCAGCAAAGACCGTAGCTGCTCCCGTAGTTCCGGGGAATTCTTATGACCATGCTTAGCGGTGGCATGGTAGACGGCTGCTTCAAGTACTTCGTCTTCCGTGCCAGCGATGGAAAGGCTGCAGTTTTTTTCGCTACTCGGGTATAGTCGGCAATCGATGACTTTTCGTTGTGATGCCATGACGCCTCCTTACGATGGATGGTTGTCTCGAGGATAGTCGTCTTGAATATGTTCTTCAAGAGGATTAGCTCAAATGTCTTTCTGTTCTATGCGGCTTGGCCTAGTGGACGGTCTGAAGTTCCCCTGATTTTGTGGACACCGCTTAGGCATAATGCCAGGAGGAGGTGTCCGATGAAGCGAGACCGACGTGCATTTAGCCAGGAGTTCAAAG
>Ga0207691_10000179_pt1 | contig 60024 bp, 113 predicted proteins | sample KBSM13metaG_FD_184327 | JGI IMG/M metagenome (GOLD analysis project Ga0207691, IMG submission 184327) | Miscanthus rhizosphere microbial communities from Kellogg Biological Station, Michigan, USA - KBS M1-3 metaG (SPAdes) (version 2) | ecosystem: Host-associated > Plants > Roots > Rhizosphere...
TGACCGCTGATCAGCAGGTCACCCTCTCGGTTGGCGCCGAGGATCGCTATGACAACCCGGTCGATCTCTCAGGTGTTGCCATCGCCTGGGAGTCATCGGACGACTCGATCATCGCCGTCGAGGTTGATGCCAATGACAACGCCTCGTGCAAGGCCGTTGCTGTTGGTCCGGTGGGTACTGCCTCTGTCACTGCTTCCGGTGGCATTTACCAGGGCTCGCTGGCGATCGATGTCGTGGCGGGGCAGGTGACTGAGGTCATCATCACGGCGGGTACGCCGGAGGACAAGCCTGCGCCGGGCGCCACAGCCAAGGGCACCCTCACCGCTGAGGGCCGTCGAGGCGAGTAGTGGTCACGCAGCCGCGACTGCCGGGACTCAGCGTCCCCAAGGGCGACTACGGGCCGGTGGCGAGCCTGGCTCACGCAGCCAAGCACTTTGCCAAGGCCCGTGGTTACGGCTACAGCAGTCGCGGCTTGCACGGCCTTCGGGCCGACCCGAACCTGACGATGAACGTGGGCAAGGCATATGACGAGGCCATTGGAACCGAGGCCAGCCCGTCGTTACGCCAGTCCTATGAGTCGATGCGGGGAGAGGTGGGCGAGCAGTATCGCTATCTCACAACCCCCAAGGAGCAGGGCGGGCTCGGCATCAAGCACGAGGTCACCCACGAGGACCCGTACGCCACGCCGGATGCACTGAAGGCTGATGTCACCCAGCACGGCAGGATCAAGACCTTTGCTTCCAGAACCACCGGCCCGCATTCGGTGTTCTCCTATGAGGAGAACGACCAGTTCCGTGCTGTGCACGATGCCTTCGGGCATCTGGCAATCGGTCGGGACTTTGGCCGACATGGCGAAGAGGCTGCCGCTCGGCACCACGCCATGATGTTCAGCCCGGCATCTCACGAGGCATTGTTCACGGAAACAAGAGGGCAGAACTCGTACTACCACTCCCGAGGTGGACAGTTCCCGGACCAGAGCCTGGTGAGCATCCCGTCGTGGGCCTCCAAGGCCAACCCGACGTTCCCCGGCAAGCGAGTGAAGAAGTCGGGAACCCAACAGATGAGGTTGTTCTGATGGCACGTCGCCCGCGTTCGATGCCCGTTGACCGACCACTGCGGATGGGTGACATCAGCCGTGCCGGGCAGGCCAACCTCAATGCCCAGATGCGCAACCTCGGCTATGCCAAGCGCGACCAGCCCGGGTTGATGTCAGCACTGAGCGAGACCATCACCGATCCCAGCCGTCCGGAGAAGACCCGCAACGCTGCTCAGCGCCGCATCATCACCCATGAGGCGATGGCGGAAGCAAACGTCTTCACCAACAAGCCGATCACCATGGCCGGAGCGGTGCACAGTCAGCACGGCATGGTCGTGAGCGCGCAGGCCCGTGCTCGTCGGGATGCTCCGATGGTCGGGGGTGGCTCCCAAGGCGCCGGGCTCGGACACCTTGGAGCCGACTGGTACTTCCAGCATCACGCCAAGTTGGCGGCGGTGGCCGAGGCCACCGGCCACACCCGGCAGCAGGTGATCGCAGCATCGGCGGTGATGTCACCTCAGAACAACCCGGACCAGGAGTACGCCGCAGTTCACGCCCTGGCCCATGCGCACGCCGACCCCAACGCCCGGGTCAGGGTCAGCCCGGAGGCTGTGGCTGCCAGTGGCAACGCCGCCCTCGGTGACTACGTGGGCAAGTGGGTCCATCCGTCGAAGATGTCGGCAGCAGCGTTCGCTTCGGTCAAGGACCCCACCGTCCGGGAGCACGTGCAGACCCGGGGCAACGTGGACCTGGAGGCGATGGCCAAGGGAGGCACGAGCGAGAATGTGATCAAGGCGGTCAACGTCCTGCGCGGCAAGACCCACCCGGGCCAGGCCATCGATCCCTCCACCAGTCCCAAGGTGTGGTCATATCACGAGGCCATCAAGAACAGCGAACCCGGCACCGACCAACACGCCGAGTTCATGAACCGCATGGACGTGGCGCTGCGCCAGACCAAGGGCCAGCAGCGCATGGACCTGTGGGGCTTGAAGTCGTCAACAGAGGGCATCCTGTCCCCCACGCACCCGATCGCCAACGACACCTGGATGCAGGCTCTCCAGAGCGGTCAGCAGATCGAGGCGGTGTCGACGGGGCGCAGCGGCAAGGCCAAGTTCCAGAGCCCGGCCAAGTTCGGTGTCGGGGAGGCCGGTGCGGCCAGCGAGAAGCGGCTGCGGGCCGGTGGTGTGCTACCAGGATCGAGCCCGCCGACGCTGCGCCATGCCTGGGGCCAGGAGTCCGTGGAGCGCCTGGCCCGGCACATGTCGGCCGAGTCTGGTGAGATCATCCCCTCGGTTGGTGCCCAGGCGGTGCCTTGGACCGAGGCGCGACGTCGGGCCGGAGGTGGCAAGGATCTCCCCTACGAGCGCATGGTGGCCCAGCACCAGGCGGCGACGTCGGACACGCTCCCGATCCATCCGGGGCAGGGTTCGATGTTCAAGTTCGAGGGTGATGACATCAACGTCAATCCGCAGGCGGTGGCCAAGCGCTCGCAGATCCGCTCAGCCCAGCGCCGTGTCGGCCAACTCCGACAGGGCTCGCTGTTCTAGGCTGCGCCGATGCCCCGCCTTGCGCTGTGTCATCAGTGCGCCACGCTGACCCGCCTGCCCGACCCTCCCACTGGTGTGCGCATGGTCCCTGCTCGCATTGCTTGGATGGAGGACGGCCGCGAGGTCGAGTACGTCTACCGGGACGACGAGGGCGACCCGGTGATGGTGGCTGAGTACGACCCGGCCTTGGAGGACTGGGTGCGACGGCACGATCATCCGCATCCCGAGACGATGCGGATCCACGACATCTGGGCCTCGGACCAGTTGACCTGGGACACCGCCGACGTCGTGCACACCGTCCAGAAGGAGATGCTGGACTCAACGGGCAAGATGTACGAGGAGCGGGAGGAGTTGAAGGCCGACGCCATCGCCTGCTTCAACAAGCACAATCGCCCGGAGTTCTCGTGCCCTGATGCATTCAGCAAAGAGAAGATCATCGGCGGACACGAGTCGAACCGCAACATCCCGGACAACCAGAAGATGTACCTCTGCCATGCCTGTCCGTTTGTTCACGGTTACATCGTGCCCAAGGTGCGGGCTCAGAAGGGCTACTACTCCGGCAAGATCGGCAAGCGGGTCGGTCTGCCAGTGAGGAGGCGCAAGTGAGGATCCACGGGATCATCTCAGCCTATCTGGGTGATGGCGACTTCGACATCGGCACGGTCTCGCCCTGGCTCAACAACTTCGTGGAGACGCTGTTCTTCTACGACGGCGGCGCTACGGAGACCAACCGCTTCTACCAGGTGGACTACGCCAAGACGTTTCCGACAGCAAAGTTCGCCTACCACTCCACGTCGCGCCCGTCGTTCTTCGAGGATAGTGCGTCCTTCCGGCAGGCTTCGTTTGAGGCAGCCGACGCGGCCTGGCACTATGCCGACGAGGACTGGGTGATCTTCCTCGATGCCACCGAGGCCCTTGGAACCTCCTTGCTGGCCACGGACATGCCGCTGTCACCGGACGGGGACTTCCTGATGCTGCGCAGCGTGGCGGCGACGGCGGTCGGCCAGGACATCGAGGTGGTCAACCTCCCGTTCTACGTGTTCCTGAACCAGGGCACCGTGGTCGAGGAGACCTACGTCATCGATCCGGACCTGGAGCCCTTGCCACCAGCAGAGCAGGCCTTGAACCGGGCCATCTACTGGTCGTGCACGCCGCACTACCTCTCGGCGGGCGAGAGCCTGGCCCGGTTCTTCCAGGTCTCACACCTTCGGGGCACGCCGGACTGGTCTGACCTGGACGTCTTGGACAGCATCCCTGATGACAACAGCATTGCCGTGGTGTCATACGCCTACGCCCGCTGGCAGCAGCAGGACTACCACGATCCTTCGTTGTGGACGGAAGCAACTGATCTCGGCTTCGCCAACCGTGTGCTGATGGAAGCAGTGCGTTCGGTCGGGCTGCCTGTGGACTATGACACGACAGATCCGGCTGGTACCGTCCCGACCTTCCCGGGCACGGAACCGGTGCTCTCGGTGCCGTACTGCTACTACCAGGACGAGTTGGCTGGTGATGCCATCGACAAGTTCGTGGCACTGTTTCGCCGCAATCCGCGTGACGGCGTGTGGTACCGGAACCGGGACATCGGTGCTGCACCAACAGATCCGCTGACTGGTGATGTCAACATCCTCACGCCATACGGCGTGCCGACCGGCCAGCAGGCCTGGGACAACCAGGTCCCGAGCGGTACGGGGACCAGCCTGTGATCATGGTGCTGTCCTTGGAAGCCCTGTGCCGGGCAGACGGGTCGATCATCCCCGAGCGCCGGGTGCTCTTCGAGTCTCTGCGGGCGGGGAGCATCCAGACGGTGCTGCTATCTCTCATACCGTCCGAGACGGTCCACCAGGCTCTGCGCCGGGAGCGGATCGAGCATGACGTCATCGTCTGCAAGCCGACCACCTGGTACGAGTCGGACACGATGTGGAAGATCCACGCCGTGACCAATCTGTTGGCGGCATCACATCGGATCTCGTTCTACCTGGACGTCGATCCGGTGGCGTGCCGGACACTCCGTGAGTACGGAATCACCTCACTGCTCTTGGAAGGGCGGGTTGCCTTGCACGAACAGGCGCTGACACACCAGCACGAGATGATCCCCTGGGACGAGCGAGCAGCGCAGTCCTGATCCCGATGGGTCCCACCTGGTACCGTGTCAACATGCTGGCACGAAAGAAGCAGGACGAGTCGGCCATGATGGGCGCCAAGAAGGTTCGTCTCGTGCGCGGCGGCTCCATCTGCAACCCAGGAGACAAGACTCCGACGATGATCAAGGGCTCCATGCAGGGCGCCATGTGCGTCTCCACGCCCGGCAAGGACCCTCGGCCTCGGTACCGGGTCGTCGGGAAGGTGAGGTGACATCATGGGCAACATCCCTCAGCCAGGAGGCGTCTGGGACTACGGTGGCGAGCGTGGCCGGTCGTGGTACGCCGCTGGTGGCGCTTCCCGGTACCGAGCAGACCGGATGCACACCGGCTCACCGCTTCATGGCGAGACCTTGCACGCCAGGTCCTTTGGGCACTCGGTGCCACACCTGACGCCGTACTTCGCCAAGGTGCAGCAAGCAATCGGGCATACGGTCAATGCCATCGGATCTGCTTCCGGAATCAGGCAGAAGGTCGGGCAGCCGGTGAAGATGGCCTCAACCGGACCCAAGTCTCGCAAGCAGGCCTTCGGTCGCATCCCTCAGGTCAAGACCCCGGCCTTGGACGACGATCTTCCCGTCTGAGTCCATCAACAGCACCAAGGAGCATCCCATGACCGACTACGACGAGGAGTACGACGACGTGGAGGTCGAGACCGAAGAAGAGGAGTGGGCTGACGAGCCCGATCCCGAGGGCATGGCGGCGGCACCGCACTACGTGGACATGAACGGACTCTTGGAGGAGGAAGACGATGCCGTGGCCCCAACCTCCGATTGAGTACCGCGCTGACTGGGGCGCCATCCCGCCCAAGTCCAACCCAGGCGGCTTCACCGATCTCGTGGCCACGGTCTGCCACTACACCGCAGCCAACCGTGGCTACATGGTTCCGGAATCAGCAGACCATGAGCGTTGCCGAAGCCAGGTCCGATCCATCCAGCGCCAGCATCAGTCGATCAGCAACCAGTCCGACATCGAGTACAACGCCCTGGCCTGTTCGCACGGTTGTCTGTTCGAGGGCCGCGTGCTCGGCTACAAGGGTGGGGCCAATGGCAGCGCTGACAGCAACAAGACGATGCCCTCGGTGTGCTGCCTCGTCGGTGTGGACGACGTCCCGACCGATGCAATGCTGGCGGCGGTTGGCTGGTTCCATCAACGGGTAGAGGAGCGGGCCGGGCGCACGCTCGACATGAAGAAGCACAAGGAGATCACGTCGACCTCCTGCCCCGGCGTGCTGCTGTCAACATGGGTTGACAATGACAAGTTCCACGACTCACCGCAGCCCGAGCCCGAGCCGCCGCAACCGCAACCGCATCCCCCGCAGCCCACACCGCCAGGAGGCGACATGGCCCGCATCGGCCCCTACCTGATCCAGGCCACCGGCAAGGACGGAACCCCCAACGGCCGCGTCTACGCCACCGATGGCAATTTCATGACCCTCCGCTGGCTGGAGACGACCGAGGCCTTGGAGGGCTACCGCTGGCAGTTGACCCAGTACGGCTGCTCGGCGCCGGAACTGGCACCCGGGGCGCCCATCGAGCCCATTGACACCATCTCGGCCTTTGGTGTCGTCATCAGTGACGAGGGTGGCACGAAGAGCGGGAAGAAGAACGACTAGGCGAGTATTCGCCATGAGCCACCATGTTCAGGGGACGCTCGGTCATCGAGATCATGGTGCTGACGTTCACGTTTGTCGTCGGGTTCGCCATCGTTGGCCTCGGCATCCTCATCGTGATCGTGGAGTTCAAGAATCCCGAGGCCGACACCGGCGTCATCGCCAACACGCTGTCGACTCTCGTCAGCGGGATCCTTGGAGCCCTACTCGGGCTTCTAGCGGGCAAGGCATCGACCGGGTCATCGTTGTCAGATCGTCCGGGGGGCAAGAAAGACGAGGTCGAGGCCGACGACGTCGAGGCCGACAAGGGTGAGCCGCTGTGACACCGATCTACCTCCTGTCGGGCATCTCGGTGGGGGTGATCGCCGTTGTCACCGCTGTCGGCGGATGGTCGGATCTTGCTGAGCCAACAACGCCGACCACCACGACGACGGTGCCAGCAGTGACGGTGGTCATCCAGGGATCAGACGGTGCTAACGGAACCAACGGTGTGAGCGGTGTCGGTCCACCTGGGCCTCCAGGGCCAGCAGGGCCTCCGGGTGAGAGCGTGACAGGGCCTCCGGGACCCGCCGGGCCTCCTGGATCCTCTGTTGTCGGGCCTGCCGGGCCTCCGGGCTCATCGGTGGTTGGACCTGTTGGAGCGACGGGTGCCACAGGGCCTCCTGGTTCATCTGTCACAGGTCCGCCGGGGCCAGCGGGACCACCAGGCTCGTCCGTCGTCGGTCTGCCGGGACCAGCGGGGCCATCCGGTGAGTCGATCACCGGTCCGCCGGGACCACCTGGGCCAGCGGGACCACCGGGACCACCGGGGGTGATCTGTCCTGATGGGTATACATTTCAGCCGCTGAAACTCAACTCCCCTGGAGGGCAGGTCGACTTGTTCGTCTGCATGTTGCCATGACAACGCTCTACTTCGCTGGTGCCGAGATCAAGACCCACCTGGAACTGCTCCGGGAGTGCGGGATCACGCGCTACGCCCTCAATGGTTCTGTACTCATGCGTCGGACCAAGAAGGTGTGGGATGCCTCCACGCTCCCTGAGGGCGCCGAGTGGGTGTTGTTCACCAACCGGGGTGAGGATCTGAACCTCATCAGGCCGCTCATCGAGCAGAAGCCCACGATCCTCGTCGGGCCGCTGTCGTGGGTCGATGATCCGCTGGTGGCTGATGCCATTGACACGTTCGCCCCGTTGTGGACGCCGGACGCCGCTTTCGAGCCCGGCTACACGGCGCCGATGGTCTCGTTGGCCGAGCCGGTGGTGAAGGATCCCGTCCAGTTCCGCAAGGCCCTCGGACGGTTCCCGGACACCAACGTTATGGCTGTCACCGGCATCACCAAGGGCGTGGAGCGCCTGGACTCCCTGGCCACTACGGCTTGGTACTCGGTGCTGAAGTCGGGCGAGACGCAGGTGTGGGCCAACAACCGGCTCCGGCGGTACCCCAACACGCAGCAGATCGAGGCCCGTGCCAAGCACCTGGACGATTTCGCCGCGCTCGGCTGCAACCCCACCGAGATCGCCAATGGCTCCAGCGCCGAGGCGGCGAGAGGCGCCATCAAGTCGTGGCTGGCGTGGGAGGAGCGGCACAACGACGCTCCGAGCCTGGTTCTATTGTCAAACATGGCGCCGATGCAGGACGCCGTGATGCCAGCATCTCCGGTGACGAGCATTGCCAATCACCCCTCCGTGATGCGGCACGTGCACGAGCAGCAGCCGCTGCCGGTGTTCGGCTTCGACTCGCTGGTGAGCACCTACAAGGACGGCGAGGGCCGCGACGTCCACGAGGAGACGGTCATCGTCACCTCGCCCAACCACTCGCAGCGGATGTGCAGCACGTGCGTGCTGGCCAACAACTGCCCCGCTTGGAACCCGGGCTCGGCGTGCGCCTTCAACATCCCCTTGGAGATCCGGACCAAGGACCAGTTGCAGGCGACCATGCGGGCCATGGTCGAGATCCAGGGCCAGCGGGTGGCCTTCGCCCGGTTCGCTGAGGAGGCCTCCGGCGAGGTCTTGGACGTCGGCGTGTCGATGGAGATGGACCGCTTCTTCCGGCTCATCAAGGACATGCGCGACATCAGCGACACCCGGGACGTGGTGCGGCTGGAGATGGAAGCACGAGGCAACGCTGGGATGTTGTCCCGCATCTTCGGGTCTGGCGTCGGGGCCGCAGCGAGGGCTGTGACCATCCCGATGTCCGGCGACGAGGTGATCACGACGTTGGATGACCACGACACCTGAGAAAGGACCCAACGATGACACTGGCAACACTCTTCGCCGTCGATGACGGCCTCATGAGCGGCAACGCCAACCTGGCCGACATCTTGTTCCTGGCGGCGTTCGTCGTGGCGATCGTGGCCGCGATCGTCGCGTGGATCGTGCTGCCCCGCAGCATCGTCCTGACGTTGATCTCGGTGGCCATCGCCCTGGTTGCACTGGCCTGGCTGGTCCTCTGACCCCGGGAGGAGGCGCTGTGAGACCCCAGGATCGCCTCTGGGGTCTCCCCCGCCTCCTGGTACCGGAAGTGGGTCTGCGTCGCTCACAGGGCCTTATAGAGCCTCTCCGATTGTCAATCATCTGACCTGCCATACCTATGGATCGAGGTGTGTTAGCACCGAGCCCGCGACGATCGGGCCATCCGGGCACCTATAAGGGGGCAGGGGGCGAGGGGGTACGATCCCGCTATGCCGGACGACTACGAGCAGCGAGCACGGGTCCAGAAGGCGAACCGGTTGATGGAGCACCTGTGGGCCCGCGGTCACCGGTCCAAGGACCTGGACCGCATGCACCCCACCGTGCTGGCGCACCACGCCTCCAGCGCCGGAGTCCGAGCCCCGTCCGAGGAGACCTGGAACATGGTTGGGTCGATGATGCGGATCCGGGAGCGGGAGCAGAGCCGTGAAGATCCGTTCGAGGGACTGTAGGGAGAGACCATGACGTACGGCATCGTCGGGATTCTGATCGTCGTGCTCCTGGTGGTCCTCGTGATCTTCCTCATCCGCCGTCTGTAGTCATTGACATTGACGGCCCTGGTCGAGGATCACGGCTTCTTCCAGCCGCGACCCTCGATCAGGAGCAGGCCTTGCTCGACCGCCTGGCTGAGTGCGTCAGCCGCCCGGTCGGGCTGGCTCATGAAGCGGTTGGACCGCCGCATGATGTCCCGCTTGGAGAAGGTGTCGCTCGGCAACTTGGCGACCAGAGCCATGAGGTGGATCAGGTCGTCGGCCGAGGAGGCGCCCATCTCCCCGAACGCCCGCAGGGCGTGGAGGGTGTAGAGGCGCAGGATGTTGGCGGCATCATCGGCGTCCTGCACGGTGACCTCGGTCCGGCCGTCAGCGATGGTGAGGATCGAGGCCATCCGGATGAAGTGCCCGCCCCGGACCTTCGATGCCCAGGCCGAGATGGGAGCCAGCAGGCCGTCCGTGGCCATCTGGGGCTCGATCTCGTCCCGCCACTGGCCGATGCGCCGACGAGCAGCCGGTGACCAGGTGATGGTCTTGATGTCGTTGGAAGCGAACATCTCCACGATGGAGGCGATGTTCTCGGTGTAGGCCTTGATGATGCCAGCAGGCACCAGCCGGGGCCGAGCCGCCCGGTGGCCGACCATGGTGTCGGGGTAGGCGATCATGAACCGGGGCATGAGGCCGCGGTTCACCATGTCCGAGCCGAGCGAGGTGAGCACGGTCGGCTGCATGGCGAGCATCATCGTGACGATGGGCCGCTCGATGGTGATCTCCCCGGTGGTGCGCCGGGCCTGCGTCAGGCGCTCGCCGTCGTAGCCCTTCAACACGGCCTCCTTGGAGCCGCCACGGAAGTTCAGCAGCGCCTCGGCCTCCGGGCTGGCGACGATGATCCGGCCGTCGTTGGCCTCCAGGGCGTCGATGACCGCCGCTGGTGTGACATCAGTGAGGATGCGCAGCGTCGGGCCGGTGGTCGACCGAGCCGACGTCTTCAACTGCTGCTCCTCGTAGGCGAGGCGGATGATGGCGTCATCAAGGGTGATGTCGCCGTCCTTGACCTGCTTCATCAGCGACGTCTCGGTGGAGCGGAGGTACTTCTTGTGCATCCGGTTGCGGGCCTGCTGCTGGCGGACGTCGGACTTGATGACGCCGTGCACCTCCTCGGCAGCCTTGGTCACCGGGTCGAGGAGGCGGGCGAACGCCGGGCTCTTGCCCTCACCCGAGGCGAGCAGCGCCATGGTGTACATGTTGACGGGCTCGATCCAGCCCTCCACGACCTCGCTCTGAGCGGAGCCGTTGATGGCAGCAGAGATGGCGCCGAGCGCCAGCGTGCTGACGGCATCAGCAGGCACCTGCAACTCGATGGCGACGGCCTCGGCGTAGTCGCCAAGCCATTCGGGGAGGAAGTCGTGGATGGAGAGGTCGGGTGAGGAATCGGGCGATGACACTGGGGTTGGCTTCTCCTGCGTGGTGGGTGGGAGTGATGACAATTTACTCGATCGGGCATTGACATTGCCAATCGGAATCCTGTGACATTTGTCACCAACTACAAGACCCCCAGGGCGAACCCTGGGGGTCTCGGACTCTCCTCACCCGAGAAGGAGCCGTGTAGAGACTACACCGCTGCGGCGGTGGCCTTCTTCGTCGCCACCCGCTTGCTGGGGGCCGACGCCTTCGGAGCCGTCGCCTTCTTGGCGGGAGCAGGCTTCGCAGCCTTGGCCGGGGCGGGCTTCGCAGCCTTGGCAGCCGGGGCCTTCGCAGCCTTGGCAGCCTTGGCAGCCTTGGCAGCCTTGGCAGCCTTGGCAGCCGGGACCTTCTTGGCCGGAGCCTTCGTGGACTTGGCCGCGGTCTTGGCGGGCGCCTTGCCGTTCTTGGCCGGAGCCTTGGTGGTCGGGGCCTTCGCCGTCTCGGCGGTCCTGCCGTTGGTGTAGGCCTCGTTCGACTGCACGACGACGTTGCCGTCAGCAAGCGTGCGGATCTTCACGCTCAGGCCCTTGCGGGTGGCCGAGGTGCGGATGACGCGCTCGATCGAGGACGTGGGGCCGTCGAAGTCGATCCCGTTCTCCAGGAGGACGATCTTGCCCGAGAACCACTTGGGCCACGGGTACGCAGCCGACCGGGGCTTGGTCGGACGCTTGTCGATGTTCTTGGTACTCCAGTCGTAGGACTTCAGGGTCTGCATGGTCTCTTGCTCCTTCAGGGCGGTTGTTGACAGTGACTTGATGCTACATCATCTGCTGGTGTTGATGCAACTCACCCCCGGGAGAGATATCGGATGAGGAACTGGGGCATCTCCTCCAGCGACGTGATCTCGTGGAAGGCATCGATGGCGTCGAGGCCTTTGATCACCGTGCGCTCGTTCCGGTAGAAGAACAGCACGATGTCCCGGTAGGGCGCGGTGTACTCGGCCAGCGAGTGGTGGGCGTTGAAGTCACCGTCAAACTCGCCATCGGTCATGATGATCACGAGGTGCCGCTGACGCTCGAAGCGCTGGCCGTGGAGGGTGGCGAGCACGGGGGTTGGGTCGGTGCCCGACATCTCGGCAAAGTCCCGCGGCGGGAACAGTGGGGAGTCGTCCGGCTCCCACAGGATCGTGCCGTTGTCCGAGAAGGTGGTCACGGTGCAAGGCACCTCGGCTACCTCGCAAGCCTTCTTCATGGCGTAGGCCGCGATGCCCAGTGCCTCGATGTCGGCATCCATCGAGCCCGAGCCGTCGAGCACGACTGACACGGCCAGGTTGGGGTACTGGAAGTCGCCACCGGCAGCGTAGGTGCGGCGGTACTCCTGGTCGCCCGGCTGGCGGGTCTTGTAGCGCATGACGTTGATGACACCATGGCGCTGCCCCTCGTGCCACGTGGGAGCGATGCGCTCCCGGCCCTGGCGGATCATGTTGGCGAAGGCCCGGTACAGCGCCTCACCCTGGGCCAAGCCCTTCGGGTTGGGCAGGCCCGGCTTCAACTCCAGTGGCAGGCCTTCGTCCTGGGCCTTCTGCTTGGCTCGGTTGTAGGCCTTGCGGTCCTGGATGACGCCGTCATCCTTGTTCCGCTCGGCCTCGGCGTTCTTGAAGGCGTCAGCAGCAGCCGTGCGTGCGTCCTTCGCTGCCTCGGACAGCGTGCCGGGCTGCGGATTGGCGTTCTCCCGAGTCTCCTTGATGGCGTCACGAATGTCGTCCTTGTCGCATGCACCAGCAGCCACGAGATCATCCACGCCGACGTTGTTGTCGAGCATCGGGCTCGGAAGGATGGTGTGCTGGCCGACTGCCTTCTGTGTGGTGTCGGCAACATGACTGCTCAGCATGTCGACCATGCGGAGCACCTCGGTCATCATGCTGTGTGCATCAGTGGCGCCCATGTAGCGGGTCACGATGCCCTCGTACTCCTTCACCAAGTCCTCGCCGTGGTGCAGTGCCGCCACCTCACGGGAGGTGGAGCGCACGTCGACCGGGAGGTACAGCCGTCCAGCCAGGAGCCAGTAGTCGTCGGCCTTGCCGTAGATGTACCGCAGCACGAGCGGTGTGTAGTACTTGATCAGGTTCGGGGAGCGGCCGACCATGGTCGCTTCCATGCGCTGGTCCTCCAGCACGTTCCACGCCCACTGGACATCCCCGGTGTTCCGCCCGGCTGTGATGGGCGTGGGCGCGTGCTTCTCAGCCTCAGCGATGAGGTCGGGCAGCGGCACCGTGACCAACAGGTGGCCCGCCTCGTGGTACGTCAGGCCGCGGATGATGCCGAAGTAGTCGGCCTCGTTCGCCACGTTCTCGGAGACCCGGATGTTGATCGACTTGAAGTCGGTGAAGGCCACAGGGTCGGGGCCATGTCCGGTCGTGAGGTAGAACGGCACCCGGCGGCGGACCCACGTGTCGACGGAAGCAGACAGCCGAGGGTGGAGTCCGCGGAGGATGGCGTGCGAGTGGGCGGGCGTCAAGTCCTTTCTCCACGAGCGCCACGAGTCGAAGCGCCGGAGGTCTTCCAGGATCTCGACGGCGTACCGCTTCTGCTGTCGGTTGCGGCGGGTGGCTGGCATGAGGGACAGCGTACACGGGTTCGGAACCCTTGCACAAGTCACCGGAACCAACGTCTTCTCAGAGGCTCCAGGATGCCCCAGGATCGATGAGACCCCACTTCCGCACCCAGCACCCCACCCGGCCTCTGTTGTCTCAACAGAGACGAATCGGGTGTTGTCAAGTTGTAGCCGGAAACAGCCTCTGACCTGCGTCAATGTCAATGCTGCTACATGAAACCCGCTTGCGACCAGGGTTTCAGAGATTTCCCTGCATTCATGCGGGTTTCAGCGAAAGTGGCCGATATGACTTGCATATGACCCCTCCATATCTGATATGGTTCCGAACCATGCGATCCCCCTCCACCACGGCGGCTGACCGATGAAGGCCTCAGACCTTCTCCCTGGCCGTGACTACCTGCTGGACGACAGCCGTGAGGCGACGGTGGTCAATGCGACCCCGGTGCCCGATGGCAGGCCGAACCAGCGCAAGGTGCTCGTCACCATCGACGGCGAGGAGGAGTACATCCTTCCCCGCCAGATCGCCACGGCCAAGCCGATTGTGACCAAGACGGTCAAGCCGCTCCCGACCAAGAAGGTCGTCCGCCGCTCGCTGGCGCTGGATGACCCCCGGCTCGACATGTTCCGCCCCGACCCCTCGGTGGTCGAGACCTACGTCAGCCGCAAGATGGCCAACGGCCAGCGCGACATCGACTACTTCCTGGAGTGCTGGAGGCGGAAGGAGAACGTCCTTCTCGTCGGTGACACGCAGGCGGGCAAGTCGCTGCTCGTGCGGGTGCTGGCCGTCCTTGCTGGCAACGTCATGGGCCTCGGCAAGCCGCTGCCCGTGTTCACCCTGTCGGGCTCGTCGGGCATCACCGACTTCGACCTGTTCGGCCAGCCGCAGTCGTGGACCGACGATGACGGCAAGGAGCGTCTGGTGTGGCTGCCCGGCGTCGTTGACCTTGCCTCCCGTGTCGGAGGGATCCTCGACCTGGACGAGATCGGCATGATGGGCGAGCGCGTCACGTCCTCGCTGCACCCGGTGTGCGATTGGCGGCGCATGTTCGTCAACCGCAACAAGCCGGTGCTCGTGCCCGGCGACGGCTTCATGCCCGAGCAGGTCAAGGTCTCCGATGACCTGTGGATCGTGGCCACCACGAACCCGAGCACGTACCGTGGTTCCGGAACCCTGAACGAGGCGTTCGCCAACCGGTTCCGCCACATCATGTGGGACTACGACGAGAGCGTGGAGAAGGTGCTGATCCGCAACGAGGGCGTGTTGGCCCTCGGTGAGGCGCTGCGCAACGCCCGAGCCGTCAACCACGTCCGCACGCCGATCGGCACCGCCGCCCTCATCCGCTGCGCCCAGGACGTCGAGCGCGATGGTGTGGACATGGCATTGTTCTGCCTCGTGTCCATGTTCACCTCCGACGAGCGGCCGGTGGTCAACGAGATCATCGAGTCCCGGTCGTACCGCGGCCTCATCTCCAAGGCGGCATCCGATGGTGGGTCGATCTTTGACCTGCCCGACGAGGACCAGCCGTTCTGATGCACAAGGCATCCGCATCCAGCGCATCAGTCGCCCGGCCTGATGACAAGATGGGCCGTCCCAAGCGCTCGTGGTACCAGTACATCGATCACGAGCGCGGCCCATACCCGACCAGCACGCAGCGCAAAGGCCAGCAGAAGAACGCCAACGCCAAGCGGCGGCGCCGTGACCGTCAGGTGGAGGACTGATGCGCGCCCGAGGTGTAGTCGGACACAAGATCGTCGCCATCAAGCAGGAGCGCTTCTACAACACGATGACCCAGCAGTGGACCTACGAGTTGCAGTCGATCACCCTGGACAACGGCCTGAGGATCATCCTCATGGCCCACGAGACAGAACAGGAGCCGTACGTGGAAGGTGTGGTGGCGTGATGCTCGGCCTTGCTGTCATCATCATCGTCTGTGGGCTTGTCGTCGTCGGCCTGCTGGTGTGGGTCACGGCGATCCTCGCCTACGACAAGGGGCGGCGGGACCGGGAGGCCGAGTTCGACACCTGGATCAAGCACCGCCCGTGGGTCCAGGTGGCGGAGAAGATGCTGGAATCAGACTACAAGGCCAGGGTCGTGACGGCCCGAGCCTTCAACCGCCAGCCGCCTCGGCCCTATGACTGGATGCACGAGGAAGGCCCGCTCAACTCGGTGTGACAACTGCCACACCACCTGACTTGCTTACACGCCAGTCGACCTGATAGACCAGCAGTGATCCCTCACCCACCACGGAAGGAACCATGGAAACCGCAGCCTCTGCGCCTGGCAAGGCGATGAACAGCATCACGCTCCAGTGGGGCCTGATCAGCCTGCCCCTCTCGATCTACAAGGCGACCGAGGACATCGCCATCGCCCGCAAGGAGTTCTACGGCGACGAGCCCGTGGGGCGTCAGTACATCGTCAAGCGCACCGGCGACGTCATCGAGTACTCCGACGTCGAGAAGCGGGCGCTCGCCAGCAATGGCACGTGGGTCGCGCTGTCGGACGATGAGATTGCCCAGGCGACCGGCAACCGTGAGCGCTGCGAGGTGATCACGTTCATCCCGATGTCGGCCATCGGCACGCAGTACGCCGCCGAGGGCATCGACTATGTCCGCCCCAAGCGCTACAAGGGTCGCAGCCTGTGCGACGAGCCCTTCGCCCTGCTGATGGCAGCAATGGCTCAGACCGGTACGGCGGCGCTTCTCCGGTTGGCCCTGCGTGGTCCGGCCCGCTTCGCTGCGCTCACCTCTGAGGGCACGCTGATCTACCTGGCGCCTGTCCAGGCGCTCCGGGAGGCCCCGCCCCTGCCGAGCGTTGCTGCCGACAGCAAGGTGCTGGCCGTCGCTGTCACCTTCATCGAGACGACGGGCATCACCACGCCGACGCTGAGCAACGACAACCCGGCCAAGGTCCAGGACTTCATCGACGCCAAGGCCGCTGGCAAGGCTCCCAGCGCTCTGGAGAAGGCTGCTCCTGTCAACAACGGTGCCGACATCATGGAGAGCCTGATGGCCTCCATCGCCCAGCAGGAAGCCAAGAAGATCGTCCGCAAGCGGACCACGAAGAAGGGAGCAGCGTGATGGCCAAGACACTCATCATCGACGCCAGCAACATCATCATCGACGGCATCTACGAGTTGGGGGACGGCCCTCATTCGATTGAGGTGACGTCGACACCGGATGGGCTCCACGCCTACGTCTACGACCTGCTGGACGAGGACGAGGAGAAGGAGCCGCTGTATGTCATCGACATCAGCGGCGACCGGCTCACACTGGACAAGCCCTGATGGCGTACCGAGGCCAGAAGTACATGACCTGTCCCTCCTGTGGCAAGCGCAGCGTCTACCTCAAACTCAGTAGGGAGGACGCCTACAAGTGCCGCACGACGGACTGCAACTGGTACGCCTTCTGCGACGGCAACGATCCTCAGGACGTCGAGGCGAGGGCTGCGCTGGAAGCCCTCAACCCCGGCCACGACATGGCTCCCCAAGTCGGTGGCCGGACCTACGGAGGCGAGGACTGATGGCCAGACCATCGTGCAAGAGGCTCGACGCATGAGCGAGCCCAGGATCACCCGGTACACGCTCGACGCCTTCCCGTACGGGGTGAACGCTGGCTTGTGGTGCATCAACGTCGAGGAGACCAGTGAGGGCATGTGGGCTGTTCGCTGGCACAGCATGTGCCTCAACCGGCGCACCAAGCAGTGGGACTACGAGCCCACGTCGTCCAACCGGAGCAAGCGGTTCCTCAGCACGCATCGCTTCCCGCTCGACCAGGCGCTGGCGTTGGCCAAGAACGCCTTTCCCAAGATCAAGGTCAACGGCCGCACCGCCGAGGAGGTGATGTCATGGGCACCCTCATCGAGGACATCCAAGAGGTGATGGAACCATGGGATCTGTGGGCACATCAGTGCCACGGAGCCTCGTTGCACCTGGTGCGCTCCGGCGTGCTCGGTGTGCCCGGCGAGGAGGCCCGCGTGGTGCGTGGCACCTGCCATGGCGTGGGTGGTCAGCACTCGTGGTGCATCGTGGGCGACATCGTGGAGCCCCGGATGATCGTGGATTCCACGTACTGGTCCTACATGAAGAGCGAGCGCCTGCCGCCGCGCCCCAAGGCGCGCATCATCAAAGGTGACTCCTCGGACTACGAGCCGAAGGGTGCCGGAAGCATCTTCTCCTACGGCAGGCCACCGGAGCCCTTTGGTGACATCATCGACCCGCCTGAGGGCCTGAGCGCCAGCGCCAAGGCGTTCCTCAGGCTCTGTGGCCCGCTCGATCAGAGGGGTTGGCACTTCCTGTTCCATGCACCATGTCAGGGCTGGCCGTCGAAGGAGATCCTGACGGCGTGGTATGAGTCCACGTCCTGGGCACGGGCGATGATCCCCATCGATCACGTCGGCAACTGGACCGACCTCAACCCACAGGAGTTGTACTGGTAATGGCAACAAGAGACGGTTGGTATCACATGTCGTGCTTCAACGGCCTGTCGCCAACACAGCAGGTGCGCGTGGTCGAGTGGGGCAACCTGCCGATTGGCTACATCCCCGAGGGCGAGTGCGAGAACGGCGCTGCTGTGGCCATCGAAGTATGGGGCGACGAGAAGCCCGGTCCCCGCTTCTACTGCTTGGGCTGCGCGGTGTCCTACCTCCAGAGCAACGAGGTGCGCGTGCAGGTACGCAACATCATCGACATGTACAAGGTGGCGCTGGAGGAAGTGCGCCAGAAGATGGAACGTGATGTGACAACTGTCACACCTGACTGACTGGATCTCAGGATACCGAACCTGATAGACCATGAGTACTCGCCCGGTGGAGTGTGCACCGGGGGCTCCCGGGGTCAGCCAACTCCCGGGCTCATCTGGGAGAGCAGGTCCCAGGGCTCACCGGAACAGGGCGTGATGTCCGGGGTAGGCAGTCCACCCTCACCATGGCGGGGTGGAGGGTCTGGTGGGTACCTCAGCCTCAAACGCACAACCCACCACCCAACGATCGAGAAGGGTGTCAATGTCAACAGCCAAGAACATCAACTTCACCGACGAGGACGTGTACCAGGCGCTCGGTCCCCATCAGCGCCATCCTCTCCAGCCTCTACTGGAACAAGACGGACGGCAAGTCCCTGTCCACCCAGTACGTCGCCATCAAGACCGCCGCCAGTCGAGGCGGGCTGAGCCCCACCGCCGTCGAGAAGGCGCTGGAGCGGCTGGTGGAAGCAGGCCGGGTGCACCTCATGCTCGGCAAGGATCTGCAAGCCAACGGCGTCAGTGCCTATGGCATGCAGAGCAACCACAAGGCCTACGTCCGGGACGACACCCTCAAAGAGGGACAGGCCAGGAAGGCGATCCAGGACAAGCAGTACCGCGAGGGGAGCGCACGGCTGGAGGCCGAGCGGCTGGTGCTGGGCAAGTACGCCGCCGAGGTGACCAGCGAGTACAACCGCTTGCTGGCCGAGACCGGGACCGAGTAGGGTTCCGAACCATGCGACAGATCACCCTCACCGAGGAGCAGACCGAGGCCATCGAAGCGTGGTGTGATGACAACGACGTCACACTGCGTCTCGGCTACAGCGGCCGTGGCATGAACGGCGAATCCTGCATCGGCATCGTCACCGACGAGGATCCTGTGCAGGCGTCGGTCAACCTCTCTACCTACCTGGCCAAGGCGTTCCCCGATGACGAGGCCTTCCTGGCCGAGATGCGGCGCATGGGCCGGGACAACATGGGCCAGTCCACCATCATCTACTGGCCGAGCGTCAAGGCGCCCTGATGTCAGAACGAGCATGCTCGTGGCGCTGGCAGGCGTCGCGCATCGATGTGTCCGAGCCCACCGTGCCCGTCAACCATGTGTGCGGCCTGGTGCTCGGCCACAGCGGTGACCACGTGTGCTCCTGTGGAGCCGTGAGAGGAGAGTGATGAGCGGCTACTACCACACCGACCCCACCGACCCCGAGGCGCCGGTCGAGTTGACCGAGTACAACGGCCTGCGTCCTGGCATGCGGGTCATCTACACCAACCCCGCCTTCCAGCAGCCTGATGGCACCTACAAGACGGCTGGCATGGACCCGCCTCTCATCCTCACGGCGCTCTACCGCATGGGTGACAGCGGCTACACCGAGGCCATCGTCAACGGCGGTGAGTGGGAGGTCAATGCTGACAACCTCAGCATCGACCCCGATGCCTGACTTGTAGTCAGCATCACCATCTGCTAGACTGGCTTTCCCGACCGAAAGGACACCACAAGATGGGTACCCGTATGAGTGTTTCCACCACCAAGTTCAAGGTGGAGGGCGTCGGTCCGTTCCCGCTGGACATGCTGCGCTACGACCAGTGCTGGCCCAAGGCGCAGGACGACGTGCACGAGATGGGCACCAACACGGCTCACCCCAAGCGCACGGTCACCCTGCTGACGCACACCAGGGTCACCGAGAAGCGCTGGGCCTCGTTCGGGTGGACCGTGACCAGCAAGGAGACGTTCTGATGGGCTTCAACGCGGTCGTCGGCATGCTGGAGATGTTGGACGAGGACACCACGCTCCGCTGGCACCTGGCCAACAACCTCTACCCGCCCGTTGGTGACGCCTTCAACCTTGCCAAGGCTGCCATCGAGGCCTGCGCGGACGAGGATGTTGACAGGATCATCGAGGACGGCGAGTTGCAGGCTCGGGCGTTCAAGATCGTGGAGTTGTTCCACTTGGAGGCCTTCGTGATGGCTCGCATCGCCAAGGCCTTGGAAGCCTTGGAAGGCTCGGAGCCCTGCAACTGCGGTGCGGCGTGGGCCGATGGTGTGCACGAGGCCGACTGCCCGCAGGCAACGGCGGCGGATCTCTGATGGCCAAGTACGCCGTGCGATCCACGGATGCGACGTTCGGGGAGGTGGAGGTGCCTGATGATGCCATCATCATCGACTACAAGTACCCTCGCATCACCTACCTCGTACCCTTGGAGACCGATGAGCAGCGCTGAGACGCCGCCCAAGTGCGACGTGCGTATCTTGGAGGACAACGGCAAGCCCACGATCTACCGCTGCCTGTGCGGCTGGAACGGCTCGGGGCGGCTGAGCGAGATCCTGCGGGTGGTCGAGGCGCATCTGGCCAGCAATCCACAGGGCGGGTACTACCGCTTCGGCAACGGTCGCAAGATCAGAGTCGAGGCCGAGTAGTGTTTCCCTGTGCGGAGGCGTGCCACTCCGTACGGGTGTGAGGGGAGTCCGGTTCCAGCCCCGGACTCCCCTCACTGCTTCCAGCGTCAATGTCAATGACGCTATGCCGTGAACTGCTGGGCTACCTCGCGGATCTTGGCTTCCACCTTGTCACGGGCCTCGCCCGTGCGCTGGGCGATGCGGTCGGACACCGAGGTGGAGTCCTGGAGGTCGTCGTCGGTCAGGCCCTGGAACTTGGCCTTGATCTGGCCCTTGGCCTGGTCCCAGTTCTGTTGGAGCGCATAGCGCTCCTGCTGTGTCATGGTCATGCGCGCTTCCATACCCCGCCGCGAACCCCTTGGAACACTTCTTGGAAGCCTTGGAACGATGTGACAACTGTCACGCTGATATGATTGGTTCCGACTACAACAGTGTGCTAGACCAGTGTCATGCCCTCCACCAACCAGGTCACGATGGCGACGGTGCTCAACACGCTGCCCTCGTATGTTGATGTCACCATCACCACTGAGCGCAACGGCAAGACCAGCGAGTACAAGTGCCTCACCCGTGACTTCCCGACCAACGATCCCAACCGCGAGCGCCGTCTGACCTGCCTCACCACCGGCTTCGAGTGGTTCATCACCGCTGAGGCCTTGGAACGGATGGACGTCGTCACGATGGTCATCGCTCCGCAGACGATCACGATGGTGGTCGGGTGATGGCAACACTCACCCGTCACCAGCGCATGGTCCTGCTCGACGTCTGCCGGGTGCTCACCCGTGACCGCTATCGGCCCCGAGCGGTCACGGCCAAGAACCTGCGCAACGCCGTCGCCTACGATCCCTCGCCCAGCGAGACCAAGGACTACCGGACGCTCCAGGTGTGGCCGGTGGGTGCTGCCATGGCGCTGGAGCACCTGGCCGACAAGGGCTACCTGCGTCGCATCAAGGGCCTGTCATCCCGGTCCACGTTCACGGCCTACGTCCTCACCGACCTGGGCTGGGGCTGGTGGAACGACCGTACTGATGTGACAACAGACACACCCGGGTGACTTGGTTCCGACTACAGGACCTGATAGACCAGTGTCATGGCAACGAACGTCATCCGCATCACCGAGTGCCCGGTCTGTGACATGGACGTCAAGGTGCTGATGCTCAACCTCCCAGGCCTCGATGGCATGGTGAGCCTGACGGGCGGGCCGATCGCGGAGATGACCAAGGTGTCGTTCATCCGCGACGGCGGCGCTGCCTGCCCCGGCTGCGGTGTCGGCCTGCTCGTCAGCACTGACGGCAGGCTGGCGCTGCGGTGACTGATGTCACAACAGCCTGACTGGCATCAGGGTACCGAACCCTGATAGACCAGTGTCCTCCCCACCACCACGAAAGGGAACCGCAGTGAGCATCCAAGACTTCGTCATCACCGTTCCGGACACCACCGGCGCCGAGGGCGGGCACTTCATCGAAGGCCTCGACCTCGTGAGCAAGCCGGGTCTCGGCTTCCGGGTGTGGCATTCCAGCCCCACCTCCGACGCCGAGGTGATGGTCCACTTCAACCTCACCGCCGACCAGGCCAGGTTCCTGGCCGAGCGTCTGGTGCAGGCCGCTGATGCCAACGACAAGCGTCACCAGGTGACGGCATGAGCAGCAAGCGTGCAGCAGCCCGCTGGCTCGACGCTCACGTCGGCCAGGTCATCAACACGGTGCAGACCGTGCGGGGCGAGGTGACGTGGGCTCCGGGCCCGCGCACCCTCGCCAAGGCCGGGAAGTCCCGCTGGACGCTCGATGGCTCCAGCGTGGTCATCACCGACTCGCACGGGATCGTCGCTATCACCGACGACATGTTCATGGTCGACTGGCTGGACGAGTCCGACGACCTGATCCACACCACGACCTACTCCGTGGTCCGACCACTGCCCATCGACAGCCACGAGTACGAGCCCGGTGAGCGCACGCACGCCATGCACACCGACCCCGATTGCCGCATCTGCGGCGGGAGGAAGCACTGATGAGCACCCGCTACGTCATCGAGGGCGCCTGGCGCACGGTCTCGGCCGTCCAGGTGGTCCGCAACTCGGACGGTGCCGTGCAGCGTGTCATCCGGGAGGTGGCCGACCTGCGGGACAGCCACTCCGGCCACACGTACGACAGCGGCGCCTACCGGGTGCGTGTCGACGGCACCAAGCCGGTGCCCCGCGCCAAGGTCTTCAAGGGCGAGACGGCCTGGTACAAGGCCGAGTCCTACGAGCGCGACGTCATCCACTCCATCCGCTTCGCAGTCAGGGTGATGTGACAACAGTCACGTCATCCTGATCTGTTTCCGGAACCACGACCTGATAGAACGGACACCATGCCTCTCACCACCGCAGACAAGCCCACTGACCTGATCCGCTACCGCATGCAGGACACCGAGGACGCGCTGCTGTTCGGACTTCCTCTCGCCAAGGGCGACGGCATCCGCACGGGCGGCTTCCTCGTGTCCTTCCGGCTCGCCATCGAGACCCTGATCGCTCAGTCCAAGGTTGTCAGCCAGGCTGCCGACGAAGGTGACCTGGTGCTCGTGCGAACCGTCCTCAACGGCATGACCCGCTCGATGCGTGAACTGCTCGACCAGCAGTCCAGCAAGCGCGCCCGCTACGAGTGGACACGAGCGCTCCAGGCCATCGAGCGCGCCGAGGGTGGCGCCGCCATGCTGGAGTGGGTCAACACGCCCCGAGTCTGATGTCAGCATCAGGTGGGTTGTGACATCAGTCACGCCCACCTGACTGGCGCCAAGGTTCCGAACCCTGATAGAACAGAGAGCGATGACCACCACACACGAGATCCTGAACGAGACGGCCCACACCCTGTGGAACACGGGCGGCTCGCACCGAGGCTTCATCCAGATCAGCCGCAGCGGCCGGGTCCAGATCCGAGGCGAGCAGCACCAGGAGGCCGAGGTGGTCCAGTTCACCGATTCGGTGCTGACCATCAAGATCGCCGGAGGCAAGTACTGGTCCGGTCGTGGCTCGCAGGGCTACTCCGGCGCCGAGGTGCGCACGTACCTCGTCCACGAGGTGGCGGTTGTCACCGGTGACAACGACAACTTCGACAACATCACGGTGAGCGGCGTGCAGATCAACTGGCACTACGTCACCGCCCAGTACACCAAGGCCGAGCGCGCCTCCCAGGCCATCGACCGCGCCATCGCCAACCAGGAGGCCAGCAAGTGACCACGTACAAGATCATCCGCTTCCGCTTCAACGGCAACAGCAAGGTCATCAAGCGTGGCCTGACGCTGGAGCAGGCGCAGGCGCACTGCCAGCGTGAGGACACGCACGGCGAGGGTTGGTTCGACGGCTACGAGGAGGAGAAGTGACCATCACCCTGACCACCCGCCCGAGCCGTGGCCAGTCGTACGTCGACTGGCGTGGCATCTGGGAGAACGCCCTGAACGCCCGCGTGGACTTCAACGCTGGCGCCCTCGCCGGTCGCCAGGAGTGGCACGACATCGGGCAACTTCCCGGTGACTGGGCTCGCACGTTCACCACCCGCACGAACGTCGGCGCCATCGTCTTCGTGGTGTGCTCGTACCGCACGCCCATCGCCTGGTTCGACGCCGAGGCTGGCCATTGGGTGATGCCCGAGGTCAAGTACTCCAACACGACCAGCAAGCACCAGTCCCTCGTGCGCTCGGCGCTCGGTGACCGTGAGGTGCTGTCATGAGCATCTTCGACGGTGAGCCTCCGCGCAAGCATCTCCCCATGCCTTCGGCCAAGGGCGCCGTGGCTGGTGGTCTCTTCGCCGTGGTGTTCATCCTCACCCTGCGCTGGCTCACCGATCCGTACGCGCCCAAGGGTGCGCTCACCAAGCGCTTCTTCATCGTCTGCGGTGTGCTCACCCTCTTCGTGGCGTTGTTCATCGGCACGTTGGCCGCAGTGTTCGGTCCGGCCTCGGCCTCGGTCGAGGCTGACCGGCGGGAGCACAACGAGGGCATGTACCAGTACTGCGTGGTCCAGAAGATCGACCTGCCCGGCTGCCAGCAGTGGATCGAGGAGCACCCCAACTGGTGATGTGACAACTGTCACGCTCACCTGACGTGTTTACACATCAACCGACCTGATAGAACGGAACCATGACCACCACCACCGTCGAGGACGCCAAGCGCCTCGCCGCCATCCTGGAGCGCATCGAGGTGCTGACCGCCAAGTTCGTGGCCGACGGCCAGGCGCAGCATCCCATCCTCTCGCCGGACCGGTACGAGACCGAGGTCGGCGCCAAGTTCATCCGCATCGTCTGCGTCCACGGTGGCAACGGCCAGCGCATGGTCCACGCCTTCGTTGACGTCAGCAACGGCAACCTCATCAAGGCCGCTGGCTGGAAGGCTCCGGCCAAGCGCAAGAACGGCCTGGCCGTGTGCTGCTCGCTTCTCGATGACGACAAGTTCGCCTGGCTGATGGCCGAGGCCGACCGCTTCGGCCACTACCTGTACGTCCGATGAGTCGGGCACGCGTCATGGTGACGCTGGACACACGCCACTCCTCCGACTGGGAGGACTTCCAGTCGGTGGTGGCGGTGCTGGCCGAGTACGGCGAGCCCGAGGAGGACCGCTCCGATCACTGGCAGTCGGTCGAGGTGGTTGTTGATGGTGACAGCCTGCCCGACATCTACGCCCATTTCGAGCGGCTGCACGTCCTGGGCCATGCGTTCGTGGAGTACATCTCTGCGGACCAGGACGCCGCACGGTTCGGGGGCATCCTCTACCTGGACGAGCACGACGACAAGGGGTGAACGGGTGTCACGTGTATCCAGGTACACCTGACTTGCTTCCGACTACACGACGTGATAGACCAGTGTCCTCCCCACTCCACCACCACGAAACGGGAACCACCACCATGGCCAAGCCAGCCTCCGACAAGCAGATCGCACTGATCAAGCGCCTCTTCAACGAGTTGTCCGCCCACAAGGGCGTGCCCGAGGTCGAGCGCACCCTGGCGCCGCACGCCGACATCCTGCGCAGCATCCTGGTCAACGGGACCGGCGACTCGTACTCGGCCAGCAAGGCCATCGATGCCATGATCAACCTCGTCCGCCGCATCGAGTCCGGCCTGGTCGACGGCGCCAAGCCCGTCTTCCGCGCTGCCAGCCCGGCTCAGCAGTCCTTCATCGCCAGCCTGCTGGCCGACCGCGTGGTGCCTGCCGACCTGGTCGGCACCGACCCGGCCAAGGTGCCCGCTGCCGATGCTTCCAGCATCATCACCCGCTTGAAGGCTGCGCCCAAGGTGTCCGGCAAGGCTGCTGTCAGCAACAACAACGGCGCCGAGCACGGTGACGTCTTCGTCACGGCTGACAAGGACCTGCTCCTCGTCCGCATGTCGCGGTCGAGCGGCAACCTCTACGCCTCCATCGCCCCGTGGCCGACGAGCCCCGGACGCATCCGGTGGGACTACTTGAAGAACGGCATGCCGCTCGTGCGCAAGGCCACCAAGATCACGGCCGAGGAGGCCGCGGCGCTCGGTCACGTGACGCATCACTGCTGCTTCTGCGGCATCGAGTTGAGTGACGAGGGCGAGGGCCGCTCGGTCGAGGTGGGCTACGGCCCGGTGTGCGCATCGAACCGAGGCCTGCCGTGGGGGTGACCTGGAGCAGCGGCCGCGATCGGGCGTGGAATCACGCCGATCGCCAGGCCTTCCGGGACGGTGTGAGGCTGCGAGCCTCCACCGTCCCCCGCAAGCACAAGCCAGACCCCAGCCCCAGCGAGTGGGCTGATGACGACGACAACGAGGAGACCGAGCAATGACCACACCCACCGTCCCAGAGCACACCAGCGAGACCCGCGTGCAGATCACGTTCGTCTTCGACCTGAGCGAGAACGACGAGGGTGGCGTCATCATCAAGCCTCGCCAGCGGGGGACCGGCTTCCTGGTCACCAGTGTCCATGTCACTGCCTCCTACGGCAGCGACTACGAGGGCAACGAGCCCATGGTGAGCGTCCGTGAGTACGGCTACAACCTGACCGCCAAGGGCACCGTCGACAAGCGCCGCACCCGCGCCGACTGGCTGGCTGCGTACGGCATCGTGGCAACCGGCGAGTGGGCTGGCTTCGACTGGCACGACGTCGAGCGAGCGTTTGAGGCGAACGCGGTCAAGCACTTCGGTGACCTGACCAACATCATCGAGGAGCCCGAGGCTCACGCATGCCCGGCCTGTGGCTCAACCGACACCTACGACACGTCAACCACGTACCAGTGGCGCTGCAACGCTTGCGGTGAGTACTTCACGGTCGGACAGGACCCTACCTTCCGACCTGCCGTCGAGACGTTCCTCGATGACGTGATGCCACACATCGAGGGCTGACAACAGCGGGGGTCACCTCAGGGTGCTGCGCCGCCCCACCGTCGTGGTGGTCGGTGGTGCTGGCAGCAGCGCTCTGAGGTGGCCCCTGCTGCATGCAGCACAGATCCCCGGATTGGCCTCTGTACGGCCCCAGGATCGACGGAAACTGTTTCCGGCACCAAGCACCCCACCCTGACCGTTCTGTCGCAGCCTGAGCGAATCGGCACTTGTCAAGTCGCTTCCGGAAACAAGGGCTGACCAGCGTCAATGTCAATGGTGACAACTCAGACCCGCATGACAACTGGCTCAATCACGAAACCCAGCATCCATGCGGGTTTGCGGGCATCGAGCCTCTGGTGTGACGACAGACACACCTTCCTGATGTGTCAACACACCACCGACCTGATAGACCAGCGGGATGACCTGCTTCGCCCTCCACTGCGACGCTGCGCCCACCGGCACCTCGGTGCACGGCAAGCCTGCGTGTGACCTCCACCTCACTGGTGGGCGGCGGTTCGTGCCCTCGCCCCGCCTGGCCAAGGCGCTCGCCATGCACGCTCGCACCACCACGCCCTTCCCCCCTGTCACGCTCGTGGCCGGTGGTGTGCTGGTCGACGGCGTGTTCCTCCGGACCGCGACTGCCTGAAAGGACCAGCCATGCCTGCACCTCATGACCTCGATCCCCTCGCCATGACCGATGACGAGCGGCGCGCCAAGCGTCGGTTTGAGGCGTTCTTCGCTTTCGAGACGATGCCTGACTTGCTTACACATCACCAGTCTGCTAGACCGGAGCACTCATGACCACCACACCCCAAGCCCAGCGCGTGATCGACGGCCTGCTGGCCATCGGCCTGCCCCGTGACACGTTCAAGGTGCAGACTGAGCGCACGCGCCGCAACGACCACGGCGTGCGCTACACCGAGTACGGCGACGCCTCCTCGTACTTCCGCGACCGGGCGGCGCATGCCACGACGCTGGCCGCTCGTGAGGTGCTGGCTGCTCGTGGCCTCACGCTGCGCTGCATCTGGCTGACCCACACCAACGCCTGGCATGTCTACGTCACCAGTGAGTACAACCCTCACGGCCTGGTGTTCTACACCGTAGGTGATGCCTACTACAGGCTGCCCGCCAGCGAGCCCACGCCGCTGGAGGTCATCGGCCTGGGCAAGCCCGAGGTGCAGGCATGACCCACTTCGCTGATGACAACACACCTGGTCGCACCCTGTGCGGCCAGGTGTGGGAGGGCTACGTCGGCAGCCCCAAGGCTCGCTGCACCGCGTGCGAGAACATCTGGGCCAAGCGCACCGGCTGGTCCTTCCCGCTGCCCGAGGTGGTGGCATGACTTGCTTCCAGCATCACGGGTGTGCTAGCACTGTGTCCATGACCACCACGCCCACCCGCAACCTCAGCGATCGCGAGGTCACCGCTCTCGGTGCTTCCGTCGTCAACATGGACGTCCTCGACTGGACGGCCATCGAGGACGCCACGCCCGCTGACCGTGCAGCGCTCGCTGCTCGCGTGGCCGAGCGCTCGGCGTTCTTCATCGCTCGCCTGCTGGAGGTGGCCCGATGAGTGATGCCATCTACACCAAGGACGAGGCCACCCGCCTGCTCGACGCCGAGGGCCTCGACTGGACGTCGGCTGCTGCCGACGTCTCCGACACGCTGATCCTCGCTGGCTGGCCCGAGCACGTGGTCGACCACGCCATGCGGTGGCTGGCATGAGCGGCACGTGCCCCGTGTGCAAGCGCACCGTCGAGGTCCACCGTGAGGGGTGGTCCTATGACCACACCGCCACGGGCAGCCTCGATGACGATCTCTGCCCCGGTTCAGGCCAGCCCGTCGAGCACCCATCAGCCTGACTTGCTTACACGCCACGGGCGTGCTAGACCAGTGTCCTCCCCTCCACCACCACAGGAGAATCCGTGAGCATCTTCGATCTGCTGAACGAGCCCGAGCGCCCCGCACACACCGCCACCGTCATGGGTGGCGCTGTGGTGGCCGCTGGCGCGTTCGAGTCCGCCCGCACCGAGCCCACGCCCGGCTTCGTGCTCCCGGTCGAGCCCGCCACCAAGACGCTGTTCGGCTACCAGGTGGCAGCGGCCGAGACGGCGCTGGTGCACGGCCGGGTGGTGCTCGGCTTCGCTCCGGGCATGGGCAAGACGGCCATCGCCCAGGCGGTCGTGGCTGCCAAGGCTGCCCAGGGCATCCGCTCCATCGTGGTGGTGCCGCCCACGCTGCGCCTCACCCCGTGGGCGCAGGACTTCGCCGCCGACTACCCGCACCTGCGGGTCGAGGTTGTCACCGGCACCAAGGCTGGCCTGATCCCGGCTGCTGACGTCGTCATCGTCGGTGACTCCACCATCCACGCCCGCCAGGGCGACCTGATCGCCTTCGGCGCCGGGCTCGTGATCGGTGACGAGGCCCACCGCTACAAGAGCCGCACGGCCAAGCGCTCGGTGGCCTTCACCAACATCGCTGACGCGGCTGCTGATGTCATCACCATGACCGGCACGCTCGCCGTCAACCGCCCCGACGAGGTGTACCAGCCCCTCCGGGCCACGGGCACCCGCCGCGCCACACAGGTCAGCGGTGGCGCCTCGTGGACGGCGTTCCGTTCGGCGTGGTGCATCACCGAGCCCCTCTACATTCCCTCGCTCGGCCGGACCATCGAGAAGGTCGTGGGCTGCAAGGACGCCCAGGGCCTGAACCGCAAGATGGCCGAGACGTGCTACGTGCGCATCGAGCGCGAGGACGTGCTGGACCTGCCCAACAAGGGCTGGTCCGTGCGCTCGCTGGTGCTGAACGGCGCCATGAAGGACTACCGCCGGGCTGAGCGTGACTTCATCGCCCACATCCGCGACACCAAGGGCGGCGCCGCTGCCCGCAAGGCTGCCAAGGCCGAGGCCATCGTGGAGATGATGGGCCTGTGGAAGATGGCGGGCGAGGCCAAGGTCGCCGCCACGGTCGAGTACGTGGTCGACTTCACTGACCAGGGCGAGCAGGTCGTCGTGATGGCCTGGCACACCGAGGTCATCGATGCCATCGTGGCCGGGCTCACCAAGGAGGGCGTGTCGTCGGTAGCAGTCAAGGGCGGCATGGGCGACGTCAAGAAGGCCGCAGCGCAGGCTGCCTTCCAGTCCGGACAGGTGCCCGTGCTCGTCGGCCAGATCGAGGCGGCTGGTGTCGGCATCACCCTCCACAAGGCAGCCAACCTGGTGTTCGCCCAGTTGCCCTGGTCGCCTGGTTCCCTCCAGCAGGCCGCTGACCGGATCTACCGCATCGGCCAGCACCGGGACGTGGTGCTCCACGTGCTCAACGCCGACGCCTCGATCGATGAGGTGATGTGGGCGGTGCTCATCGAGAAGGCCAAGGTCGTTGATGCCATCAACGCCGGTCAGCCCGTGACCATCGATGAGGAGACCGTGACCGAGGCGGTGCTGGCCCACTATGGCTGGTAGGCGCAAGGCCCTGCGGGTGGGCGCCCTGGTGCGCCCACTCGCCACCGACGCAGGCTTCGAGGTAGCGCTGGAGCGCATCGCTGCTGCTGGTGACAATCGGCGGCGCAAGGGCAAGCCGTACACCGACGCCGAGCGCCTGACGCTGGTGACAGAGGCGGCGTACTGGGCACGCTGGCTGCCCAACGAGGTCGGCGTGGTGACCGAGGTGTACCCCCGCACTGAGAAGTACCAGGCGCTGGTGCGGTTCGGCGCCCAGTGCAGCATCGAGCACGGCGACCGCTGGATCTGGACCCGTGAGTACCTGTTCGCCCGGGACGAGTTGAGCGTCCTGTAACCGCAGGTCAGACATGATGTGTCACCAGAGGCCCCTACGGGGGCCTCTGTTGCGTCAACAGGTGCTTCCGCCATCACCCTAGCCAACCCCTCCCCCTAGCCCCACACAGAGCCATACAGGGCCATATCCGGGCCTGTTGAGACAACAGACGCAGGAAGACCCGGCCCCCGTGATGTCCTGAGAGGACAGCACTGAGTAGTAGCAGCCCATAGCACAGTGAGTGGTGTGTAAGCAAGTCATGGTGTGCGTGGGTACAGTGCGTGGGTACATGTGGGCGTGCGTGTGGATTGACAACACACTGCACCCCCAGCCCTGTGGTTTGACAACACACACCACACCTCCACACGCAGCCTACCCACCCTCTCGACGCATGCGGTGCTGCGCGCCGCATCATACAGGCAAATGCCCTGGTCACAGGGCATGTTACATGCAGCAAATCACGTGCCACGGGCACGTGATTTGACTACAAATACGGGCGCTGCGCACCCGTGATTTGTCAACATAAAGGGCCGGACCCCCGGCCCTTTATCAGAGCAAAGCCCCCCACCGGGGGGCTAATCCATGAGTGTGGAGACGTGTTTGTCACCGCTAACATCTCACAGATTTCCACTGATTTGTAAGCACTTGCTGTATCAACAGTTCGCGCAAAGTGCCACCGAGTCCTCACCACCACTGATGTGGAAGCAATGTTGCACCTGTCACACCTGTTGTCACAACACAAGAAGGTGGGAAAGCGACCGGGAGGGGACACAGGGGACACTTCAGAGTATTCGGTGTACTGGGGGGACTTCGGGGACACCTCGGATATGACCCCCTATACCTCCTCAGGTCCGGCCAGATGTCACACCTGGTTCCACATCACTTACCCCGAACCTGTCATCGGTGCCACCTACGGAGATCCGCATCCCCTCGCTATGCCCAGGTATGGCTTCCACAGGCCCGGAAACGCCCCTGGAACGCCGCAGGACGGCCCCGGAGGGCCGTCCTGGGTCCTGGGAGGCCGGAGGTGGGTGTACGGCGTCTCAGGCGGTCTTGGGGCTACTCGCAGCCGATGCCGTCCCGGTCCCGGTCGAGTTTGGTCGAGTAGCCCGGGTCTCCGATGTGGATCGGGGCCGCTCCGGCCGCTCGAACGGCGTCGCAGTTGGCGTAGGAGACACTGGGTGCAGGGGCCGGTGTCACAACAGGGGCCGGTGCAGCGGTAGGAGCCGGAGTGGGGACCGGACGGGGCGCTGCTGTGACGACAGGGGCCGGGGTGGTCGGCGGAGCGCACTCGTAGTTCGGAGTGGCCTCGTCCAGGGCCACGTAGTCGGCTTCCCTCGGATGTCCGCCATAGCCGTCGCGGCTGTCGTAGCGGGCGATGGCGTAGCCCTCACCGATCAGGTAGCGCCCGGCGTCCCCGGCTGATGTGTCGACATAGCGCAGGATGCGCCCGTAGCGGTCGACGTCGTCCCGTGCACCGCCTGTCACGACAACAGGCTGGTTGAGGACGAGTTCGGTCAGGCGGGCTGCTGCCACATCAGCGCCGCAGTCGCCCACCTCGGGGGTGTCGATGCCGATGATGCGGACACGCTCTCCCGTTGAGAGGTCGACGGTGTCGCCGTCGATCACGTTGATGACGGTGACAGTGGCGACGGTGGGCACCGGGAGGGTGACGGATTCGGGCTTGGCCAGCGTTGTCGTCACCTCAGTCACGGGAGCCGCCGTTGTTGCAGGAACGGTTGTGTCAGATGTCACAGCCTCGCTGCTTTCACAGGCAGCCAGGGCTATGAGTGGGAGGAGCAGGAGCGCCTTGTTCATCCTGACAGTTTAGCAGGGTTCGGAACCCTTGTCAGATCGACCCGGGCAGTAGGGCCACTCGCACCTGTCGGTCTGGGTGCGGCAGCCGTCCCAGCGCCACCACTCGCAGCCGAGCACCGGCCCGATGAACCCGGCGCAGGAGCCGACGTAGTCGTAGCGGCCGTAGGTGAAGAGATGCGGGAGGTGAGGTCCTGTGAAGACGGGCGTGCCGTTGTGGCGGGAGGCGAGGCAGATCCGTTGTGCCATCAGATCTTCCCGGTGCCGTAGCAGGTACGGCACTCGTGGGGCGAGCGGAACTGGTAGCCGTCAGGGGTGACGCCCTTGCCGTGACAGACCGGGCAGGTGTTGACATCACGCTCCAGCACCTCGTTGAGGTTGCGGACGGCGGCTGCGGTCAGGTCGGTGTTCCAGGTGACGACCCGTGGTGTGTAGTCGGGATGCTCTGTACTGACGACAGGGCGGCGCTTGGGCTTGCCGCCGTCCTCCAGGTCGGCCGGTGTCATGTCAACAGACTCCAGGAGGTGCACCAGGCGGCGGTGGAGGGTCTCGACCATGCGCTCCTGGGCATTGCCATTGCCATCGGCCGGGACGAATGTTGACTTGGCAAGGCGCCGCTCCTCCTTGCGGAGACGGTTGCGGACCGTGCGGGCGATGGAGATCACCTCGGCCACGGTGAGGGTGACGGTGACCTCTTGATGGAGCGGCTTCACTCTGCCTCCAGGTGGACTTGGCCGTTCAGGATGCCGAACGACCAGCGGAGGACACGCCGCTCTTCCTCTTCGATGTCGTGCAGGCACTCCAGGAGGTTGTAGCCCTTGTAGTCACAACTGTGGCTGGTGGTGACCCGGCCGTCGTCTTGGACGTAGACGTAGATCACTTGATCCCCTTGTTGGCTTCGTTGGCAGCGCGCCAGATGGTCATGGCCTTGCGGACATCGAGAGGAGGAGTACCAGGTGCGGGAGTGGGCACGGGATGGCAGGGGCAGGCGCACCACCAGTGCCAGCCTGTTGCCGTCAGCAGGGTGCCGTCGCAACGCTCGTGCTCGCCCCGCTCGCAGTGGCCGGTTGCGTCAGTCATCTTCCACCAGTTCCATCTCGACGTCGTCAAGATAGACGTTGGACTGCATGAAGGCCTTCCAGTAGCCCTCGGTGAGGGGACCGTTGGGGCCGGGGTCGTAGTCGTGGTCCTCGATGTCCATGTAGCCGGTGACACGGATGCGCTTCACGACTCCACCTTGAAGAAGGCGAGGACGAGGGTGGCCAGCACCTGACCGCCGATGTAGTTGTCATCACCGTCGTACTGGATGACCGTGCGGGCCTCGCTGATGAGATCATCAGCGGTGACCTGGTGAGGCTTCTGGCGCCGCTCGGCCTGGCAGTCCCGGCACTCGGTGCCGCGGTGCCAGCGGTGGTCGGTGGGGTCCTGGGAGTGCCCTCCAGCGTTGGTGACGGTGGGGAAGGCCTGCACGTTCTTGGACTTGCGGCAGGTCCGGCAGACCATGGTGGTCGTGTCGAGATCGAGGTGCTCGTTGAGGTGCAGGACGTACGCTCCAGGCATGGCGACAAGTGTAGCAGGGTTCGGAACAACAAGAAAGCCGCCCGAAGGGCGGCTCCTTGCCTCCTGGTTGTTGCCACTACTCCCAGGAGAGTTCCCGGCCGACGATCCGAGGCATGCCCTCGGGGTTGGCGACCCCCAGTTCGGTCAGGAGCCGGTTGAGGGCGTTGATGGTCTCCAGGATGATCGCTCGGGCCTCGCCGTCTTCCGTGCTGACGTAGTCGTCCCGCAGGAGGACGGCGCCTGCCAGCGCAGCGTGGAGGTCCTTGGTAATGGAAGTGTCCATCACGGGATCCAGACTTGTGATGACGGTTGCACGTTGCTATAGGCCTTCCAGGTATGCCCGACGACGGTCACGGCGTAGGAGCAGTCCCAGAACCCGCCGATCGAGACGCTCTGCCCGGAGTAGGAGACGTAGCGGCTGGTCCGGTAGTGGCCTACCAGGGCCATGTTCGAGGCCGAGTAGATGTGTGCTTCCAGCCACACCGTCGAGCCTGCTGGGTAGTTCATGCCGATGACACGCCAGTCGATGTCGCCCTCGGAGTTGATGAGACGGGCGCCGGTCTGCGTGCAGACCTGGCGGGATGATGTCAGCCACCCACAGCGGGTGTTGTTGACCCACACACCAATGGATGCCTTCGGCATCGCTCCCACGGTGGACGCTTGGCTCGGTGCTGCCATGAACAACACCGCCAAGGACGCGGCAAGGACGAATAGGACTTTCCTCAATGGACCCCTCCCCGTTCAGGCTTCGGTACCCGAAGACTAGAGGGACGGAGAGTGGTCTGTCAACTACGGTACCGTTTCATATCAGCCACGGCAGGCCTCTCGCTGGTTATCGACGTGGACCCAATGGGGGATGTCAGTGGTCTTGATGTCAGGGACATAGGCGACGGTACGGCCACAGTGAGCGCAGAGGGAGAGCCCGGAGGAGTTGCGCTCCGTCGGTGTGGCGATGTTCTGGATCTCTAGCACGGTGCGGGGCTGGTCCCAGAAGTTGAATGGATTGTAGTCAGCATCAGTAGGTGACCCGATGACCAGGATGCCAAGAGGTTCCAGGGCCTCGGCTAGGGCGGCGATGCGGTCCTCCCACTCGTCTGGTTCCACATCAAGGAAACCACGGAGTTCGACCTGCTGCGGCGGGTCGCTGCGGAGGGTGATGCGCCACCTCATCAGTGCACCTGTCCCGGGAACCACTCACGCTGGATCTTCCAGCCCACGCTGATCAACTTCTTCCGCTCGGTGCCCGCGGGCATCAGCGAGGGGAACTTCTTGGTGTCGAACTTCTCGGCGTAGGAGTAGTTGGTCGTCCCCAGGACGTGGTAGCCCCACTTGCTGCCCACGTGGTCGTAGGGCAGGTAGCACAGGTCTTCCGGGCACAGCGGGTTGACGAAGGTGCACAGTGGTTCCGGAAACGGAGGCATTTGGTACGCCGCGGTGACGCCGTGCTCGGCCATGTGGTTCTCGACCAGGCGCTCGATCGAGCGCTGGATCCTGTTCTGGTCCTTGCTCACAGGTTGACCGGCTTTCCTCGGTGGGTGACGAAGTAGGTGGTGAGGGCGCCCAGGAACAACCCGGCCAGGAAGGCGGCGAATCCGAGGGGCACCAGACGGAGATCATGGCTGGTAGCAGCAACAAGAACAACGCCAGCAGCCAGAATGTTGATAGATACAACAATGCCGATGCCGAGAATGATGGCCAAGGCACCGCGCCAGTCAGTGGGCCAGAAACTCATGATGTCACCAGCAGATCGAGCACGACGTCGAGGCTGAAGCGGTGGACCGCACCGGGCAGCCGGACTTGGAGCCCGGGATCCATGTCGAGCATTGTGCTGTCGCTGATCCAGCGGACCGACTCCACGTGGTCGAAGGTCTGGGTGAACGGTTCGGGATGCTCCGGTGTTGAGACGACCAGGGTGACGTTCATCGCTGGGGTTCCCAGGGCCATGCGGGCTCGGTGGCGCCGTACTTGGCCTTCAGGCGCTCGTACTCGGCCCGCTCCTTCATCTCCTCGGTCGCCTTGCGCTGGCGCTTGTCCTCGGCCTCCTGGCGCTTCATCTCGGCCTGGACTGCCTTGTGCTTCTCTTCTGCTTCCGCTACCAGCACATCGGTCCGGGCCTTGTAGGCCTCGGGATCGAACGGCCACTCCTCGTAGCCGACCCACATCTCCCACGAGTCACGCTCGTAGTCCTCGACGCTCCAGTAGACGCCGTCCCCGCTGATGACCACCTCGGGCTCGCAGAAGTCGTTCCTGCCGCGGGTCTTCGGGAACCTTTCGGAGAGGTTGGCGGGCTTCCCGTACAGGGCGAGGTGGGTCCGAGCATGGCGGTCGTTGTACGCAGCGGCGATGTCACTGATCAGCGTTGGGTCGAGTAGGTGCTGCTCGATCTGCTGGCGGGCGTCGTAGAAGTGCTTCAGTTCGAGCACGGTGGGGAGCGGCATGCCCGGAAGTGTAGCAGGGTTCCGAACCCTTGTCATCTCACGTCAACGGAACGTCCAGAGGAGGATCAGCATTGTTGCTATTATCAATGCCATGGTGCCCATCAGCCGACCATACCCAGCCATATCAGGCCCTCAAACCGCCACGCTGTGTGAGCGGTCTCACGCCGCGGTGAAACCGCTTTATCCACATTTGTAGTCATTGACATTGACGTGCTACGGGGTGATCCCCTTGCACGGGTGGCACCATGGCTTCGGGTTGCGGGTGGCGCTGGCGCCCTCGGCAGTACCGACGACGCAGGCGGCAGTCAGGGCCAGGATGCTGAGTGCAGCACACAGACGCTTCTTCATGAGGTCTCCTATCGGGTTGGGCATTCCGGGTGTACCGGAGAGCGGTCGGCTTGCGGCTGTCGTTCCCCACAGCGGTAGGGCGGTTGCGATCCGCCTCTCCGACTACGGGCCGATCGTCTCCCCCGGAGGTCATGGCTGCGCCGCCAGTAGGTCACACAGTTCATCCATCAGGTCCCTCGCCTTGTTGCGTACAGCAGCGTCCAGTTCGTGCCACTCGGTGAGGCCATCCCACGACAGTCGGATCTCGGCCTTGTGGGTAGCGCGCCGGATCTCGTTCCTCACAGGATCTCCCCCAAGATGTCGGGCAGCCGCTTCTCCCAGCCGTCTGTCATCTCGATGATGTGCTTTGCCACTCGCACGAGGTTGTCGGATACAACAGTGCCGGGGGTCACGCAGAGGATGATCGGCTTGTCGAGCAGTAGGGAGGCTCCCAACTCGACGGCCAACTTCACGTCGACCTTGCCGGTGTAGATGCCGATGACCATCTTGGAGTCTGACATCGGCTTGACGACCTGCTCCTCGACCCACTTCGCGAAGGCCTCGTCATCCTTCTTGCTCATGACGACAAGCCGATCTGCTTGGCGCGCAGGATCGTCATGACTGCTTCACCGATGGCGTTGGCCTGCTCGGCGTCGAAGATCCCGGCCCGCTCGGGATGCTCCCAGCACATCGAAGCGGCACCGAGCGCCTCGTAGATCAACTCGTGCAGTGGTGTGTCAACAGTCCACTCCGAGTAGGGGGCGGTGGGAATCACGGGCGGCATTACTGGGCTTCTCTCTTCTCGACCCATGCTGTGAGGGTGTCAACAAGACGCTGAGCGGTCTCGGCATCTTTGGAGTAGGCGAAGAAGCAGGACTCCTCGCAGTCGAACTCTACGTCGGGGAACTGCGACTTGAACGTGTCTTGCGCCTCGTAGTTTGCATCGTCACTGAAGCCAGAGCCGGGCTTCCGCAGATCGCTGGAGACTGTCCAGTGATCGAAGTCGTCGTCGGGTGGGTCGATGCCCAGGATGGCTCGCATCTCTTTATGATACCGTACCTTTACTCGGATTCCAACTCGGCGCCAGGGTATCGGCCTTCCAGGGCAGCCAGCAGGCGGCAGCGATCCTGGGCGCTCAGGTGCTCCCACGGCACGTACTCCTCTACGTCCTCGGGAAAGGTGATCATGAGTTGCTTGTAGCAATGGGCAGCCAGGCACCGGTCACCGTGCTCTGTCAACAGAACACGGTGTGACACGTGGCCCTTGGTGCAGCGGAAGTACGGTCCGGGCTCCTCGAACCAGCGGTCCGGGTAGCCCAGGAAGAAGGCGCCGCCGCACAGCATCTCGATGAAGGATGCCTGGCGCTGGCGTGTAACCAGAGCGGCGTACTCATGTGTGATCATCGTGCGCCTTCCGGATCTCGGCCAGCATGACGTCCTTCTCGTCCAGGAACTTGTTGTAGTCGATATCGAAGTACACAGCGATCAACTTGGCCAGGCCAGTCTCGCCCAAGGCTTTCCACTCCGACCCGCTCCAATGGCAGATGGAGTGTGTGTCACTGTCATCAAGGAACGAGACGAACGAGACGATGGCCTCGTGCTCGTCCCGATGGCGGGCGATCTTGGCGTGCTCGGGGTAGGTCCCGGCCTCGTTTCGCAATGCCACGGTGATCTCGTGTGCCTTCGCCCCGTAGTTGGCGATGTTGAACAACTCCTCGTCGGTGAGGGAGATGAACATCTCCGGCGAGAGCCGGGAGCGCCGGATCAAGGCCATGTAGCGGTTCGCCATGTTCTCCTTCACCCCGACGATCCGCTGGATGCTGGCACTGTTGATGGTCACACCGGCTCCTTGTCGAGGTAGGTGAAGTACGGCATTCCGCCGGGAGCGACGTCCCACAGTTCGCGGGGTAGGGGGTACTCTCCGAGACCCAGCCCGATGGCCATCGTGATCAGTTGTTCACACGCTAAGTGTAAGCCGGTCCACTGGGTGCCGTTGCGGTCCTCGCAGAGGTTGAGGAACGACCACCCGCCTCCGCTGCTGGCTCGGAACTTCACGGGAAGGTCATCGAGCCAGCCCTTGACCTCGGCCCGGTGAGACTCCAGGCGCTGCGGGTGGAAGCCGAAGGTGTGCATCACGCCCTGCACGATGACGGCATCCTCGGGCGACTTCTTGTCGACCGACACTTCCTCGGGCTGGTACAGGCAGTCGTGGAACACGTGGTCCACGGCGATTTGGTCGATCAGTGGTGCAGGCATGGGAACGGTACCCTAACAGGTTCTCGACCAAGGTGCTACCAGGACGTACGCTGGTGCGGTGGACATGGGCAGGCAGTTCCCCAAGGTGCAGGTCACTCGGAAATCCGGTGGCCTCATCGGTGGTCCCACGACTGACTACACGGCCTACACCGATCTGGAGCAGAGCGATCGGGGGGACGTGTTCGGCATGCGGGCGGCGCATCTTCAGGTGCACCATGGTGATGACGTCACACAGATCCAGTACCCCCAGCACCAGGCCGAGGAGATCTACGGATACGGCGGTCGTCGCTCGAAGGAGCATCCGATGGGGAGCAACGTCTATCGTTCGCACACCCATCAGGATCCGCACGAGAGCGGCCGGTTGTTCAACCTGGAGCACACCCAGGGGAACGATGTGGTGTACTCGCTGTTCTCCACCAAGGAGGGGCGCATCCACGCGCCGACGTTGCTCGGTGTTGCTGCCAACGACTCACGCATGCGCGGGCGGGAACTCCAGCCACCGGACGATCTCAGTGAACACTCGTCCCGGATGGTGCAGCACTTCCAACGCAAGGGTGTGGTTCCGGCATCAGCACCTACTGCTGTCACCAACGAGCACGAGTTTGTGAAGTCGGAGTACCAACGGCCGGAGGCGCTGTACGTCTGGGGTGCTACCGACATCACGCCGCACGAGCACAAGGCTGGGCGGAACCTCGTGCGCTCTGTGCTCCGTGGCAAGCAGACGACCAGGTACGTCGACCAGATCGAGCAGCCGCACCTGCCGGGGATGGAGCCGCCACAGCGCTCACGGTCGCAGTGGTTGTCCGATTGGGGTGCCCGACAGGTGCGGCATTGACACTCTTCATGGTCGAGATGGATATGGTGTTGCTTCCGACAACATCACCTTGTTTCCGGACGCATTGACATTGACAGCAGGCTCTGGTGCTGGCTCAAATCGTCAATGTCAATGATGTTAGCGGAATCAATCACGGGTGTCCCAGTCCCGTGGAGGATGGCGCACGAGGGCGCGGGCCGGGTAGGTGAGGGACCGGAAGACGTCCCCTCGGGAGAGCATGCGGCTCTTCCCCTTGGTGAGTACTACACCGCCCCACAGGCCGTTCTCACCATGGAGGACGGCCCATGACAGGCATGGGTTGACAGATGCCTGTGTCCAGTAGCACGTGGCACAGGCGCTGAAGGCGGCGGGATCCGGCATGATCCCGCGACCGTCAGTCTCGTCAGGGAAGTCTGGGATGAAGAGGACTGGATCCATGCCGATGCAAGCGGCCTTCTCGGTCCACTCCCGCTTCTCCAGGTCGAACGGTGGCTTGACATACATGCAACCTTCTACGAAAGGTCATGGAGGCCGGGGTCTGGAGCCGCCGGGTGGGTTGGGTCCTTCAGCGACCCTCATCGAATCCTTCCTCGAACGGGAGTCGCAACTGCTCTGCTGATACAGCAACTGGCTCCCCGAAGCACGCTTGCAGGGCTGCCTGCACGAGAGCGCGCAGTTGGCCACTGGCCTCGGGGTTGGTGAGCACGATCCGCCTGGCCTCGTACGTGGGGATGCCACGTACCTGGGCGAGGATGTCGGTCAAGGCATCTTCCAGGCGCTGTTGGGTGACCTCCAGGAAGTAGTCGATGTTGATACCGGCAGCACGGGCTGCGACGGCGATGTTGTGCCAGGTGGGATCTTGCTTGCTCATGAGTTGGTGATGTCCTTCAGGCTGATGGGCTTGTCGAGGCTCTTCTTGGCGACCATCTTCTTCAGGTTCTCCAGCACCTGTGGGTCCAGCGTTGCCAACTCGTCGTACATGATGGTGATGGGCTCGTTGTTGACGACACCACCGCCACCACCGCCTATCGGTCCGAACTTGACAGGAGCGCCGTTCCACACGAAGCCGTTGGCACTACCACCGCTGGCCGCGAAGGAGTAGCCACTGCCACCGCCTCCGGCTCGAACACCACTGTGGCCGACACCACCACTCGCCATCCCACGAGGCGGCGGTACGGAACGGTCCACCCAGGGCGGGGTACCTGTTGCGTTCCTCGTGGTGTAGTACCAGAGATCCTTGGCCTGTCGTAGGTAGCAGTCTGGGATACGGCTCGTCTCAGCGATGTGGAGTGCTCTGGCCACAAAGTCACGTCCCGGCTTCTCCGGCGGCAGTATCGGGACGATGACGTAGTTGGCTGTTGCTGGAACCAATCTCGGGATGTCGGGCTGGGGACGGCTGGAGTAGATCATCCGTGACCCGGTCGAGGTGCGGATGGACATGGTCTCGTACTCGATGGTGGCGAAGAGGGTGCTCTCTTCGTACAGGTGGCTGTTGGCGTAGACAAACGAGGCGATCAGGTTGGGCTCGCCCAAGAAGCACCATTGCGTGGTGACCTCAGGCTCGCAGATGCAGTTGATGTTGTGGTTGCCACAGGTCTTACAGCGGGCCAGTGGATCAGGTGTGTTGGGCAAGAGCGATCTCCTTCAGGAAGTCACTGACGGCTGTCTCCAGGTGCATGATGGCCCGGAGGTGCTTGATCGGGAAATCGCCGTCGAACAATGAGCGGACGATGGCGATGGTGACGTCTTCTGATGTCGGAATCACGTCATGCTGCACCTTGGGAGGTGCGGGGGTCTTGGCCGGTGCCGCCACCTTGGCCGGAGGGGCCTTGCGGGGGCCATCCTTGTAGGCGTCCTGCTCTTTGATCCAGTTCGCCGCCCACTCGTGAGCGTCGCGCTGGCGGGCGGGCACCGGGATCTTGTGAACCTGCCGGAGGTGGTTGCCCATGTCCCGGGTGTACTGCGGCTTCTTGCAGACCGGGCACCGGGCCTTCTTGGTCTGCGAGGGGTACGTCTTCTTGGGCTGGGAGATCTGCTCAGCCATCTCCTGTGCCCTGGTTGGTTCCGTCAACACACCGTTGTCACTGGTATCTGTCATGATGCCGCCCGTCGCTTGTTCCTGCGTGTGAGCGCAGCCATCTCCTGCTCCAGAAGCCACAGCCGGTACTGGGGCTTCTTCATGCCGACGTGGTCACCACGCCATTCCTTGTAGCCGTCCGGATAGATGTAGCGACGGCTTGACAGGTTGCCCTGGGCATCGATGATGTCCCGGCGCTCGGCGCTGCAACGCATGCAGCGCACGGTTAGCGGTATGCCCCATCGTGGCGTCCAGTCGCTGGGCACGTGGTCCATGGCGTGGCCGATGGCTTTGCACTCGTCGTACATTGCCGCACATCGTAGGGTTCCGATGCCTTGCGTTGCAAGTCACAACATTGGTAATCTTTGTCGGTGCCCGAAGAAGACTTCCACACCCGGCTGGATGTGGTAGGAGACAACCTCGTCATCTACCCCATTCCTGATCGGGACCCGTTGGTCATCGATCTGGACCGGCCGCGGCCCAAGCCCATCCGATCGCCGGGGCAGGCGCTGGAAGCGCACCTGAAGATGTACAACTGGCTGCTCTCACCCCACGGCGAGGACCACGTGGCTCGGTTGTACCGGGCCTACACGGATCCTGAGCGCAACCCTCGGAAGTCATACAACGAAGAGGAGCGCATGGCGGTCCGGGCGACTCAGATCTCCCTCTTTGCCCACAACTCCACCACCTATGTTTCCAGCGACATGCTGCACATCGTGGACAACCTCTCCAAGACGGAGTTCGGCGCCGACTTCTTCCACCTGACGGACGTGCCGGACAACGGCGGCGTCATCCTGTTCGAGCACACCCTTCAGGACGACCTGTTCGAGGTGGGTGACCCGATGCGCGAGATGATGCAGATCGCCGGGTTCGCCTATGCGTTCATGGGTCGGGATGGCACCTATGTCACCGACTACAAGAAGATTGTTGCCGAATACAAACTGGTTGATGACAGTCCGGAGAAAGTCGAGACGGTCACCAAGCAGACCAAGGAGCACGGTGCTCTGGTAGTTGTGCCGCTCTATGACGCTGGGATGTACTTGGTCGAGGAAGGCGCTTGGCTCAATCGGGGCAGGCCGCAGGTGCTTCCCATGGCGCTCATGGCGGTCCCATTCGGGCCGATGTTGCATTACACCGAGGGCACCAATGCTGAGCGGGTCCGGCGCATCCTGCTGTCGCTGTTCCGGTTGATGTGGCAGCGGATCCTCCCCCGTGACCCGTGGATCCCCAAGCGGCACGAGCGGCGCCAGTTCGACCGCTTACGGAAGCACCCGCTGGAGGGCGAGCAGTACAAGGTCATCCACGTCCGCCGTTACGAGGGGCGCCAGCGCTTCGATGACCGTCATCCCATGGAGTCGGACGGCCTCCGCTGGAGCCGCCCGGCCGTGATCGTGCGGGGACACCCGAAGATGCAGTGGTACTCGTCCCTCGGTCCCGCCTATAACGAGGACGGGTCCTGGAACCTGGAGAGCCACCGGAAGATCTGGGTTGATGCCTACATCCGGGGTGATGGTGAGCCGGTGTGGAAGCACAACGTGACGGCCGTGATAAGGTAGTGCGATGGCACCACCTGTAAGGCCGGTTGAAGACCGAATCATCAAAGGACGGGGTTGCTGGCTTTGGGATGGTGCTAAGTCTGTTACTGGTTACAGCATGTGCTACGTCGGGCGTGGTCCGAACAAGGAGAACCTGTACCGAATGGCACATCGTGTGGTGTATGAACATCTGGTGGGACCGATCCCTGAAGGACAAGATCTCCACCACACCTGCGGCAACAAGTGGTGTGTAAACCTAAGACATCTGGTACCGGTTACAGATTCTGAGCACCGGACGATTCATCATGCTGCCAATGCGCTGTGTGCCAATGGACTGCACCCGAAGGTCCCAGGAGAGATGTGCAGCGCTTGTCGTCAAGCGAAGTACCGCCGGAACAATCAGCAGCGGCCATCGAGGGCAAGAGTGACAACACCTTGTCCTCGTTGTGGCCGCTCTGTGGGGGTTGGGTATCTGAGTCGGCATCTCCGCGGATGCCTGAGGTGACGCGCAAGAAGAAGCACCAGATCTTCGACGGCACCAAGGTCCACGTTCGGCGCAAGCAGTGTGCTACATGCATCTTTGGTAACAAGAGTCCAGTCGATGCTGAGCGAGTTGCTTCCATGATCAAGGAGTGTGGAGATATGGGTGCCATCCCTTGTCACCATCATCTTGGTGAGAAGATCAACCCGGTGTGCTTCGGCTTCTACTCGCTGGGCAACAACGTCTTGCTGCGGCTTGCTACGGCGATGGACGTCATCGAGTGGCACGGTGAAGATCCGCTCGTGACTTGACCTTCAAGATTCCGAACCCGTAGAGTGTTGCGATCCCGTGACGAAACGGGTTTGTCAACACAACAAGGAGAACCGTCGTGAGGCGACTGCTAATCCTCGCTGTGCTCATGAGTGCAGCCTTTGCCGCCAATCTTGTTGACGACAGCAACCCTGCTGCCGCACAAGAGACGTCACCTGAGCAACCGACCACGATGATCGGTGAGGCACCCCAACCACCCTCATCCGAGGCGACTCCTGTGGTCGCCGCGGCTCCGGAGGTAGCCGATCCCTTCGGGACTGGCATGCCGCTCTATGGCACACGGAACAACCCGTGGACGGCGATCATGCAGACCTGGCTCCGGGAGAACGGGTTCCGGCCCGGCCCATCGGATGCCTGGTTCGGTCTCCAGACCGAGAACGCTGTCAAGCGCTTCCAGCAGGCGGCGATCGATCAGGGTTTGTACTCTGGACCGGTCGACGGGGTCTGGTGGTGGGACGTCTCGCAGGCTCAGAAGGCCTACGTCGCTCCCGCAGCACCGGCTCCAGCGCCCGAGCCCGAGCAGGTGTCCGCTCCAACGCTGAGCGGGCGTTGCTCACAGTGGTCTGACAACGCACTCCGAGCGGGCTTCACGGCTTCTCAGTGGCCAACTGTTGATCGCCTCATGTGGCGAGAGTCCAACTGCCAGCCCGGTGCCTACAACCGTTCGGGTGCTTCCGGACTCATGCAGATCATGCCTATGTGGGCCGACGACTGTGGGGGGAGCCGGTCGGACCTGTTCGATCCGGATTTCAACCTCCGCTGTGCGGTGCACATCTACCACGTGTCGGGTTGGGGGGCCTGGAGCACCTACTGATCCTACTGATTCTTCGGGTACCGTATTGACAGACGGTCCGTCGACCTGTTAGCCACTGCGCACATGGCTACTAGGCGGCGGGCCGTCGCCGCGCAACCCAAGCAACCTCCCAAGACCGCCGCTCAACCTTCCAAGACCATCGAGCAACTGATCGAGGAGTATCAGGCGCTCGATGAGGAGTTGCGAGCACTGCGGGAGCGACATGACGGCCTGCGCCAAGAGATCGTGGCCCGTCTGAAGGACGCCGGACTGAGAGGGTTCGTACTGTGACGGTTGATGACAACACCGAAGAGAACCGTTCCTGGGCTCAGATGTTGATGGACACAGCCACCACCGTGGTGGTCCTCCAGGAGGAGTCCCAGAAGATCATCGAGATCATCATGACGCAGCACTGGGACATGCAGGCCTGCCCGTGCTGGATCTGCAAGGCTGGCCGGGATCTCGGCTTCCACCCGCGGCAGGACTACCAGGCGTGGAGTCATCCGGAGATGGCCAGGCCGAAAGTGATGGTTGACATGTGCATGTGTCGTAACATCAAGGCGCCGGTCGTTTACACCCACGTGAAAGGCTGTCCCCATTTCCCGACTGGAGGGGCCGCTTGATGGGCACACTGGATGGGTGAGGTGGGAAGATCCGAACCGTGACGAAGGAAGCGTGCTCATCCGGATGGCGGCGACGCTCGGCCTTGCTGCGTACTGCCTGGTCGTCGCCCTGCTGGTGGCAGTCCTCGTCGTCATCGGGATCTTCTGGATCGGCCTGCTGCTGGACTAGGCCATGATCCGGCCGGATGGGTTCTCCCTCACGCTGTCGTTCGCTGACGACGGCGAGATCTTCATCGGCATCGAGATCAAGACGGCCGAGCCACACGATGTGGCCCTGCTGACTGAGGACGAGGCGCAGCACCTGGTAACGCTGCTACAGGAAACAGTAAACCGGACGGCTATCATCCGGGAGATGACCACGATGTTCCCGGAGCAGCGAGACTCCATCCTGGAGAACATCGTCTTCCGCTGGGGAGGTGGGTTCATTGGCGAGGGCACGTAACTATGCCGCTGAGTACGCCCGGCGCTCGCAGCGAGCCGTGGCGCAGGGGTATCAGGGCTATGGCCACTACCGACGCTCGGCGCACGGTGCCAAGGGGAAGTCGTCGCCCGGAGTTGTTGACATTGACAGGACGAGCACCCGCAAGCGCATCCACGAGCAGGTCGCCATCTACGATGCCGACTTCGAGGACGACTGGCAGCGGGCTTCCTTCGGTTCCAGCCGGGTGAATGCTGCCATGTACAGCCCGAGCCGACAGGAACTGCGAGTCGAGTGGGTCAACGGCCCTGGTGGTGTGCCTTACCCGCCCTACGTCTACGACGCCGTGGGCTTCGCTGTGTGGGAGGAGTTCCGCTCGGCGGGCTCGCCGGGCCGATTTGTCAACAGCACGCTCAACTCGTTCCCGTACCGCCCGGCCCCTGAGTTCGCCAGTGAGTTCGGATGAGGACGCGCATCTACGGGCTCTGGCGGCTCTACATCGCCTTCGAGCGGCCCACGACCGAGAAGATGCTGCTCTCGGCGGCATGGATCCGTGAGTTGGCCCCGCCCTACCGCCGAGGCCGTGGTATCCGAATGCGCTGTGGTCACAACGCCGTGCAGGTCGGTTGGTGCAAGTCGAACCCCAACTCCGATGCTATGAAGCAGTTGGGTGGTTACAACATCAAGGCCAAGGCTGCTGAGATCGGAGGATGGGGTGCCCGACGTCATGCACCTGCTGAGGAAGACGGACGCCAAGGTGACGGTGACACGGTGCGGGCTGAGCATTCCGACGAAGACGGCTAAGGACTGCACCACCATCTGGTGGGATGAGCGGGTCACCTGTGACCAGTGCAACCCCTACACGTGGGTTGATGCCGAGCCGGTCGGCAAGAAGATGGTCCTGAAGTCCGAGGTCGACATGGAGGCCCGTGTCGTCATCTACGAGCCCAAGAAGGCCGAGGTCGAGGCGCCCAAGAAGATCCTCCGGCGTCGAACCACGCCTGAGCCTGAAACCAAGGTCGTCCGACGCCGGAGGATGACGTGATCTTCAAGCGCCGTGATGTCAGTGTCAATGGCGACTTTGACAAACGTCTTCTCCGGCTGAGCGACACGGACCTGCGAACGGCTGCTGACACTGCTCTGATGACAGCGTCGAACGGCATCTACAAGGGTGAAGTCCCCCTGGAGGAGGTGCTGCGAAACATCGAGCACGCTGGGGAGATCGTGCGGGCGCTGCTCTACCGTGCAGGCCTGTGACAGTTTCTTAGCAACCTGCTTCCCCTAACGCCTTAGGATTCGCTACACTGAGAATCATGAGCAAGACGTTGGAACAGCGTGTGAAGGCACTGGAAGATCAGGTGAAGACCCTCAACCTGGAGCGCCCCGGCCGCAAGGCCAAGCCGATGCTGGTGCTCCGGCAGAAGGGCGTGTGCGCGATCGACCCCGAGCGCAACTCGGCCACGTGCCCCGACTCCTCGATCTTCCGGTACCAGAACGGCTGCCACGGCACGGCTTGCATGCAGGAGCAGCAGAACGCCTACCAGCGCCGCAAGGACAAGAAGGAAGCCGAAGCGGTCGCTGTCTCGGTGCGCAGCAGGCGCTCGTCCAACGGCCGCATCTCCAAGGCCCCCGTCGCTACCAAGGCTCGGAAGACCACGGCTAAGCGGTGACGACGGAACCACGTCGGCACTGGGACAGCCCGCTGTTCCCCTACTTCGTGGTGGATCTCGACAATGGCGTGTTCGGTTTCCTGGAGGAGATCCTGGAGGCCAAGTTGGCCCACTCCAGAGGCCGCTACGGCGATGCATATGACGACATGCTGGAGCGAGGCGTGAAGGCGTTCCGCCTGGCCAGGGAGGGTCGCACGGCCGAGATCGAGGCTGCCATCGCTCCCAAGCGGGTCATCAAGCGCAAGCCTCTTGCCAAGGCTCCCAAGAAGCGGTAACCTGCGAATCAACGCCGAGAAAGTGGGATCCGCCGCCCGCCTCGGTTGTTGAGAAGCCCCCCGGGTCGTTGGCCTCCCCCATCTGATGAGGGTCGGTCTCCCTCCCCGGGGGGCTTCTCCCATGTAGTCTCCGGCAACATGCCGCCCCCTTTGTACGAGGTCGTAGAGGATCCGCCTGAGGAGATCTATGACGAGGATTTCGAGGGCGAAGAGAACTATGACGAAGAGCCGGTCCTTGAACTGGACGAGGAGTCGACGGCCTTCGTCCACCAGTTGGTGACGAAGGTTCTCATCTTCAACGAGGAGTTCACCGGGATGCGGTTGCATCCCTACCAGAACGAGTTCGCCTACCGGATCGTTGAGTCCCTGATCCTCAACGACGCTGAGGAACTGAGCGGCTTGTTGTCACGTCAGTCGGGCAAGACCGAGACGTTGGCGGACACGCTGTCGGGCTGCATGGTGCTGTTCCCCAAGTTGGCCCTGTCGTTCGAGATCATGAAGCGCTTCGCCAAGGGCCTGTGGGTGGGCTGCTTCGCGCCGAGCGATGATCAGTCAACACTGCTCCACGGGCGCATCGTGGACCGCCTCTCCAGCGAGCGGGCGCAGCAGTTCATGCTCGACCCCGAGATCGATGACAAGGTCGACGGCCGCGGCAAGATGATCCGGCTGAAGAACGGCTCCTTCGCCCGGCGGCAGACAGCCAACCCAAAGGCCAAGATCGAGGGCTCGTCGTACCACATCATCGTGGTGGATGAAGCACAGGATGTTGATGACGTCGTGGTGCGCAAGTCGATCCACCCGATGCTCGCTGCCTACGCTGGTACCATCGTCAAGATCGGTACGCCCGGCTACGTCAAGGGCGACTTCTTCCGCTCGATCCAACTGAACAAGCGCCGGGGCACGCGACGGGGCGTCCGCCAGAACCACTTCGAGTACGACTGGAAGATCGTCGCCAAGTACAACCCGTCCTACGGGAAGTTCGTGGCCAAGGAGAAGTTGCGCCTCGGTGAGGACTCCGACGAGTTCCAGATGTCGTACTGCATCAAGTGGCTTCTGGAGCGGGGCCAGTTCGTCACCGAGGATGTGCTGGAGTCGATGGCCGACCGATCCATGCCACTGGTCAAGTCGTGGTACCGCTCGCCGTGTGTTGCCGGAATCGACGTGGCGCGCATCAAGGACTCCACCGTGGTCACGGTGTGCTGGGTCGACTGGGAGTATCCGGATCCCTTCGGGTTGCGGGAGCACCGGATCCTCAACTGGCTGGAGTTGACCAATGTCCCGTGGGAGGAGCAGTACTTCACCATCGCTGAGTTCCTGAGCCACTACGCCATCGCCCGGTGCGGTGTGGACGCCCAGGGCATGGGCTCGGCGGTGGCCGAGCGCCTGGCTGCCTTGCTCGGTAGTCACATGGAAGTGGTTCCGGTACCAAGCGACCTGAAGGCCCAGGGGACTCGCTGGAAGTTCCTCCAGAACATGGTCGACCGGCGCATGCTGGTCTTCCCCGGCCACTCCAAGGCCCGCCGGACCAGGGCACATCGCCGGTTCACGCAGCAGATGACCGACGTGGTGAAGGAGTACAAGCAGGGTCACATGCTGGTTACAGCACCAGATGAGACCGAGGCGCACGATGATTTCCCCGACTCGCTGGCCATCGCCGTGTCGATGAGTCAGGTCGAAGAGGTGGATTCTGTTGAGGTATTCAACAACCCCTTCTACGCCGCTCAGCAGCGGTAGGTGTATCATCCGCCCCGATCGGCCGAACAAGGAGAACGCTGATGGGCTACCCCGATCCTGAGGTCCAGTACGAGTACGACCTTGCTGACAACCAGCGTCGGCGCGGTCCGCTGCGTTTCGAGGAAGGCATCGCCACCGACACCGATGTCCCCCGTGACTTCCAGCAGGGCGCCTACGGCGACACGCAGGGCACGGAGTACGGCGGCTGGGCGACGGTCACCAAGTCGCCCGCCGAGACCATGAAGGAGCGGGCTCACCTCGGCTCCTCGACGTGGATCGAGGCACCGAGCCTCCTGGCCGAGTTCGTCCAGGGTGCTCACACCGGCATGATGCCGCCGTCGTTCGAGCGCGAGTACGGCTCCGAGGGCCGCATCCACCGCATCAACCGGGCCAACGTGCCTGACTGATCATGGCAACAGCCAAGACCGGTTCGGTGGCGAAGCCCGCGACGGTCGCCAAGACAGCAGGAGGGGCGCCCGGGCCGGGGCGCCCTACTGTTGTCCCCTACAAGTTCGGGGTCCGGCGTCCGCAGCCGTACAGCGACAACAGGTGGGTCCCGGTCAACCCGTTCATCCAGATGAAGCCCAAGCCCCAGGCGATGCAGGCGGCTGAGGCCAAGATGGACACTTTCATGCCCGCCCGGTTGATGCCGGATGCAATGCGGGCGGTGAACGCTCGCAAGCGCCAGATCGAACGGAAGGTCTGATGCTCTCCGACGCGCAGTTCGAGGGCCTCGCGGCCAAACTCAACGACCCCGACATCGGCGGGTTCACGGCGAACATGCGCCGCGGCGGGGAGCAGCCCAGGAACGTCTTCATGGTCGGCCAGCGGGACGTCCAGGAGGGCACCCATGCGCTGCCGTCGACCGGGTCCTCGATCCGGACCTACGCCGAGGCGAACCAGACGACGTTGATGCAGCCTGGTCGGCACCTCGGTGGCTGGGCGGCGAACGAGGGCAACCTTGATGTGCCAGCAGCGTTCCCCCGCACACCGAGGGGTGAGGTTGCCGCCCGGCGCTCGACGCTGGCCAACGAGCAGATGGCCTACGGGGAGATCAGTCGCAAGGGCGCCTATGTCGGGGACCGCAACAACCCGTACCACCCGGGCAACCGCCGGGGCGACATCATGGCCGAGGACACGCCGGAGCAGCGTGAGGTATGGTCTGCCATGCCCCAGTACTCGGCGCAGTTCAAGAAGAGGGGTCGGAGGATCAGCCCTCAGTCCTCGTTCTCGTGACCCAGTAGGTACTGCTCGGTCTTGCCTTGGCTGTCGGTGTCAACAACGACCAGTTCCCAGTCCGAGTGCTCGGCGCAGGTGTGGGGCGGATCACCGGGGACCAGTGTCTTGTCGCACACGACACAGGTCTCCGAGTGCCCGGACATCAGCCGGTGCTTGCTCACGCCGACCCGCTTCAGTGCTTCGTTCTTGTACCCGATCATGAGTGCCACTGTAGCAGGGTTCGGAACCCTAGTGTCAATGTCAGTGGTTTGGGGCGCGTTGTCGCTGGGGTAGCGTGTCGGAGACGTGAGCAGGTAGATGGAACACGCTACGGTTGTAGTCATCGACTTCCAGTCGAACTACCAGGAGGAATGACATGGCCGACAGCGAGGATCGCACTCCCGCTCAACGCAAGAAGGACCTCGAAGCGGACGCCACCGTCGCTCAGGCCGTCAACTCTGGCGACAAGCGCTCGCTGGCTGATGTGGAGGCCGAGGTCGAGGCGAGGGTCTGGCAGGCGCAGACCGGTGGGGCGGCGTTCCCGCCCAACCCGATGCCCAACCAGCCGGAGCCGACGCCGGAAGCGGCGAAGGAGAAGTACCTGGAGTCCCAGGCTGAGCACATGAGCGACCGCCAGCGCAAGGCGCAGGAGCAGCGCGACAAGGAGGCTCAGCAGGTTCGGGAGGCCGGAGAACGCGAGATCGAAGAGTGGAAGAAGGCCAACCCCGACAAGGTGAAGGAAGCCGAGGAGCGGCAGGCCGAGCGCCAGCAGACCCAGACGGCTCGTCGGTAGGCACTACTCTGGTTGCGGCCCGGACCGCACGAGGATGGTGTCATGAGCATGATCAGTTTCGCACCAGCCTCGTACCGGGCCGCAGCCAGCGATCTCACTGTTGCCGTAAGCCCCCTGGGGCTCGTGGAGTTGGCCGATGAGGAGTTCGAGGTCCATGGGCCTCGTCTGACCCGCTACGCCAGCAACTGGGCGTGGTACCTCGGTCACCACTGGGCCTACCGGCGGGAGATCGGTGACTCGCAGTTGACGTTCAACTACGTCAAGGCGTTCGCTGATTACATCAACAACTTCTGCTTTGGCCAAGGGGTCGAGTTCGCCTCCCCCGAGGCCACGTCGGCCATCCTGCCCCCGCTGCTGAAGCGGGTCTGGGAGGTCGACAACAACAAGCACAACATCCTGTGGGAGATGGCGCAGCAGGGTGGTGTCTCCGGCGACGTGTTCGTCAAGACCGCCTATGAGGAACCCTTCGTGGACGCCGCGGGCCTGCCGCATCCCGGCCGGGTGCGCATCCTGCCGCTGAACCCGGCGTTCTGCTTCCCGGAGTTCCACCCGCACGACCGGGAGCGGATGATCCGCTTCAAGTTGAAGTACAAGTTCTGGGCGACCGCTGCTGATGGAACCAGGGCGGTCAACACCTACGTCGAGTTGATCACGGACTCCATGATCGAGGAGTACGTCAACGACGAGTTGATCGACCGGCGCCCGAACCCCCTGGGCGAGATCCCGGTGGCGTTCATCCCGAACTACCCGGTGGCATCGAGCCCGTGGGGCCTCTCGGACATCCAGGACATCATCAGCCTGAACCGGGAGTACAACGAGAAGGCCACCGAGATCTCCGACATCATCAACTACCATGGCTCGCCTGTCACCGTCATCATCGGGGCCAAGGCTTCGGGCCTGGAGAAGGGCGCCAAGAAGGTCTGGGCCATCGGCAACAAGGACGCCCAGATCCAGAACCTGGAGATGCGGACGGACTTCACCGGGATGCTCGGCTTCCTGGAGGTGCTGAAGCAGGCGATGCACGAGTCGACTGGTGTGCCTGCCGGTGCGCTCGGCCAGCAGCAGCCGATCTCCAACACCACCGGCACGGCGCTCACCATCCAGTACCAGCCGCTGATGATGCGTCGTCACATCAAGGTGGTGCAGTACACCCGGGGCCTGAAGGACATCAACCGCCATGTGATCAAGACGCTCGCCATCTTCGAGCCCGAGGCGCTGGTGTTCAACCCGATCCTGTCGGGCGTGCCGCCCAAGCCGGATCAGATGCTGGAACTGGATCCGACCGACGCGCTGACCTACAAGACCGAGGTCAACTGGATCTCGCCGCTGCCGATGGATCTCTTGGTCAAGATCAACGAGATCCAGGCGAAGATGGCGCTCGGCCTGGAGTCCAAGCGTGGCGCTCTGCGGGACCTGGGTGAGCAGTTCCCCGACCAGAAGGTCCAGGAGATCTTTGAGGAACTGCTGGAGGACACCAAGGAGCAGGCGGCGCTTGATCTCATCCGGGCGCAACTGACCCAGTTCCAGATCGCTGCTACCGGCATCATGCCGGACGGCACGCCGATGATGATGGAGGACGGTTCGATGCCGGGTGGACCGGTCGACCCGGTCCTGGCTCAGCAGATCATGCAACTTGCTTACGGAATCGCCCCGCCGCAGACGTTGGACTATGACAACACCAACAAGTGACGGGGTATAGCCCTCATCAGCGACGTTGTGGCATCCTTCGCGTATACGGACAACTCGACGGAGGACATGATGTCAGGTACTGCTGCGGAAGGCGCCGGTGGCTTGCCCCCTGAAACCCCTGCTCAGGGCGTACTTGTGGGCACGGATCCCCGCCAGCCACCGGTCACCTATGCCGATCTCCAGCCAGGCCAAGTTGCAAATAGTAACAGCGGCCTGATCAACCCTGGGCAGGGCGTTGGGGCCGGGACGGCTGCTGGTGGCGGTTACACCGCCGGAGGTCAGCGTCTCTTCACCGAGGAGGATGTGGCTCGCATCCGCCGGGAGGAGAAGGACAAGTTGTACGGGCGCATCGATGAGATGGACACCCAACTGAAGACCCTCCAGCAGGAGCGGGAGGCCCGGGAAGCCGCCATCGCTGACGAACTTCGAGCCCGCGAGGAGGCTGATCGCAAGAAGCGTGAGGAGGAGATGGACGTCCGCTCGCTCCTGGAGACCAAGGAGCATGAGTGGTCGCAACGCTTCCAGTCGTTGGAAGCAGAGCGTGAGCGTGACCGGGCCGTGCTGGAGCAGGAGCGCCGCTTCAACGAGTTGGTGAACTACCAGCGGGCTCGGGTCGACCAGGAAGCCGAGTGGATCATGCCCGAACTGCGGGATCTGATCACCGGCAACAACGAAGCGGAGATCGACGCCAGCATCGAGTTGATGAAGGCGCGGACGGCGCAGATCCTCGCGTCCGTTCAAGGTGCTGTAACCTCGCAGCGCCAGCAGTACCGGGGGACCGCCGTCACGGCGCCACCTTCGGGGCCTATGGAGCAACAGACGACGTTCGAGACGTTGACGCCGGATGACATCCGGTCGATGGATATGGCGACGTACACGAAGTACCGGGACCGGCTGATGCAGTCAGCGTCGCAAGCGCGACGCCGGTAGTAACCGTCAACAACGAACGTCCCTTAGGAGGGCTCCATGGCCGGACCGGCCCCGCTCGGTTCCCCATTCCCGCAGAACACTGCGATCACCGGTACCCCGCAGGTGGCAGCCGGTGCGACCAACTCCATCTACCAGCCTGCTGCTGGCTACGACGCAGCCGCGGCGGTTGGTGCCAACCAGACGGGCCTTGGGTACGGCGTCGCTCCGGCGACTGGTGCCACCAACCCTTCGACCATGCTCGGGCCAGCGATCCAGACGATCTGGAGCAAGGAGATCTTGTTCCAGGCGATGCCGGTGCTGCGGTTCGAGCAGTTCGCGGTGAAGAAGACTGAACTCGGCGTCATGCCGGGTCTGACCGTCAACTTCATGCGTTACAACAACCTCCCGGTCCCGGCGGGACCGCTGGTGGAGGGTGTGCGCATGCGGACCCACGGTCTGTCCGCCCAGCAGTACAACATCAAGGTGGCCGAGCAGGGCTTCGCTGTTGCCGTCAGCGAACTGCTCCTCAACGCTTCCTTCGATGATGTGATGGCATCAGCATCTCGGCTCCTCGGGCGCAACATGGCGCTCTACCTCGACACGCAGGCGCGCACGACGCTCCAGCGGTCGACGTCGGAGGTCTACGGCTACGCCAAGCCTGCTGCCATCAACGCCGGGTACGGCGTGTACGAGCCCGGCACGGTCGGCACGTGGGCCACGGTGGCCGGGACGGCGCCCTCGGGTGGGCCGTTCTACCTCCACCCGCACTCGGTGAAGGATGCCGTGGAGGCCCTGGCCTCCAAGAACATCCCTCGCCTCGGTGAGACCTACGTCTGCTTCGTGCACCCGCACCAGGCACGGCGCCTTCGGGACACCCCGGAGTGGATCGAGGTCACCAAGTACGCGGCGCCGGGCAACTTCATGCTGGGCGAGATCGGCCGGATCAACGACGTGGTCTTCATCGAGACCACCCAGATCGGCGCTCCGGTCGGCATCGGCACCGGCACCTCGACCAACCTCACCCCGACCGGCGACGACCCCTCGGTGCTCCAGACCTTCTGGCGTGACACCTTCGGGAAGACCGGTGAGGGCGGGGCTGGTGACGACATCGAGCAAGTTGCCGGTTCGTCGTACCAGGATCTCGGTCCTGGTGATGTGGCAACACCGGGCTGGGGCCAGACCTGGCCGACGCCACTCCCCGGCGCCTTCGAGGCGCTGATGGTCGGTGACAACGCCTTCGGGCATGCCATCAGCCTCCCCGTCGAACTGCGTGACGGCGGCGTGCTCGACTTCGGTCGTGAGCACGCCCTGGCGTGGTACGGCATCTGGGGCTTTGGCACCGTGACCGACGCGGCGGTGGTTCGGATCATCACCAACTGAGCGGGTACGATCCGCTCTATGGCGCATGGACCGGGGAGGCTTTCGGGCCTCCCCGGTTCTCGTAACAAGGAGAATGTTGATGGCGACAGCACGGCAGCAACCGCAGCAGCAGACCGAGCCTGACGAAGAGCCCACCCTGGGCACGCTGAACGGCATCTTCGAGAAGCCGCTGATCGTGGACGAGGTGCACGAGGTGCCACTTCAGGCACCGCAGGGTGCTGTCGGCTACATCATCCGGCCGAACATCACCATCGAGCAGATGACGATCGGTGAGGACTCGTTCGACTTCAAGGCAGGGACGCGCTACCGGGTGCCCGAGCGGGTGGCCCAGATCTTGTTCGACCGGGATCTCCTGATGGAGATGCCCTTCAGGGGCTAGGAGGCCCAATGAGCATCATCGCTGTCCACGGTCCCAACACCTGGGGCTCGAAGGGCACTGTTGCCACATCAACCGTCAATGCCGACGCCGCAGCCAACAACGGGTTGAAATGGACCTTCAGCCTCAACTCGACGTCCACACGTGCCGATCAGGACTTCTCGTGGGCGTTCCCGCCCAACGGCACGCCGACGCCCCAGACCGTGAAGGCACCGACGCAGGTCACCTACGCCACGGCGGGGTCCAAGACGGCGACGCTCACAGTCACCGACACGCAGCGCACCATCTCCAACAAGGCGCTGACGAGCAACGTCGCCACCCTCACCACAACGGTGGCCCACGGCTTCGCCATCGGTCAGCAGGTCATCGTGGCCGGTGTTGGCGCTCCGTTCGACGGCACCTGGGTCGTTGCCAGCACGCCCTCGGGCACGACGTTCACCTTCGCTGACACGGCGGCGAACGTCACGTCGGCTGCTTCCGGTGGCACGGCGACCTCGACCGGTACTCCGGCAGCGGGTTCGTACCCGATCACCATCACCGCTGTTGCCACCACCAGCCCGATGATGGTCGAGGAAGGTGGCGGTGGCGAGGAGACCATGGCTCTTGATGAGTCAACAGGGCCGTTCGATCCTGCTGACCACACGGTGCCTGAGGTGGTGGAGTACGTCGAAGCGCATCCGGATGAGGTGGAGGACATCTATGCCGCCGAGACGGCGGGCAAGAACCGCACCACCTTGCTCAACCAACTGGAGGCGTACCGGGTCTTCGATCCGGCTGACTACACCGTGTCCGAGATCACCGACTACATCGAGGCCAACCCGGAGGAGTACGACGCCGTCCTGGAAGCCGAGGCGGCGGGTAAGAACCGTGCTGGTGTCATGAACTATCCGCGTCCGGCCTGAAGGAGCCCCCGTGGTCGCCCTGCTTGGGTTCACCGTCAAGAACACACCGGACGTTGCCGGGAACCTCGATGTTGCCGAGCCTGATTCCGGTGACTTCACCATCCTCGGCAACCATCGGTACGGTGTCATCACCGGCTGCCAGGTCACCGATGGTGGTGTGGCATCACAGGTCAATGTGACCACGGGTGTTGTCGTCGTCAACGGTGTCATCGTGCCTGTGGCGGCGACGATCGCCCTCATCGGCTCGGTGACCGCCGAGGCGCGCTTCGACCTGGTGACGGTGAACCAGAGCGGTGTCGTGGGAGTCCTTCAGGGCACGGCCAACCCCAACCCGGTCTTCCCGGCGATCCCGGATGACCGGATGGTGTTGGCGGCAGTGTACGTCGGTGCCGGTGTGTCAGTCATCACCGACAAGCGGATCATGCTTCCGCTGAAGTTGGCCACTGCCATTGACAACGGCACGATTGTGTCCGTCTACAACACTGCCGGGACCACGTTCAAGTTCAGCATCAGCCACGATGGATCGCTCAACTGGCCTCTGGTCGGGGTGACTGCTTCCGGAACCTGGCTCACCGTGCTCGGTGATCTGGCCGTCCGGAACTTCCAGGCCGAGACGGTCGAAGCCGACAACAGCATCGTCTCCCGTGGCACTGTTGTCGGCACCAATCTGCTCCGAGGGCACACGCTCCCGATTGGCGGTGTGGCTGGAGGCCTCTTCCAGCGCAGTGATGGCACGCTCTGGCTGTGGAGCGGTACGGAATGGGGGAACATCGCAGCCGACCCAACGCCAGCCGGTGTTGTCGTTGCCACCATGGCGGCGGAAGCAGACCCCGGCTGGCTCATCCTCGACGGGCGAGTGGTCTCCCAGGCTGTCTCAGGAAGGCTGTGGGACAAGTTCCCGCAGTGGAGAGAAGGTTCCAACTTCAGGCTTCCTGATGCTCGTAACAGCGTGTTGATGCAAGCACCGGTAGGGAACCGTGGTGGATCCTCGACGGTCACGCTTGGCACGAACAACATGCCGCCGCATCGCCACAACGTGGCGGCAAACCCTCTCACCGGGCACACGCACGCCGCCACGGCGATTGCCGTGCCCGACCATTCCCATGACGTCTTGTCAGGAGGTGCTCATGAGCATCACGTGGCAGACGGTGGACATGCACACGTCTGGGCAGACGGTGCCGGTGGTGGGGCGTTCATCGCCAAGTACTTCGGCGGCACACGCCGCCTCGATGGTCCATTCAACGACGCGAGTCACCCGGTGGCAGTTCAGGAGGTGGATGCAACAACACGAGCCGCCACTGGAGTAGAAGTCACATCAGGGAGGAGCGAGCACACCCATGTGACGGCGGTCGGTGGTGGCCACAGCCACACCGTGCACGTCGAACCAAGCACGGGTTCGCTCGTCGGTCTGACCGAGCAGGTCGTCGGCGGCGGGGCGCCCATCAGCACCCTGCCGCCGTTCCTCGGTGTGAACTGGATGATCCGTACCTAGAGGAGGGTCTGTGACCGACATCAACGCACTCGGAACCGGTGTTGTCACATCAGGAGAGACGACACTGATCGCACTGTCGAGCGCCGTCCAGATGGAAGGTGTCGAGCACTCCCCCTACGCCAATGCGTTCGTGACGCCCGGCATCCCGGGCAGCGGCTTCGTCGCCCCTGGAGGCTCGGGGGGTTCTTCGGGGGGCGACGGAGGCGTCTCGTCACTGCTCCCGGGCTCCCGGGACCTGGCGTATACCGCTGGTGACTGGGCCGTGTTCGCCTTCTTGTTCCAGGGCATGGCCTATGTCGAGGAGCAGCCGGTCGGTGCCGGGTGGGCTGATGACGGCAACGGACAGTGGACCTACACCGATGTTGATGACAGCGAGCCGCCTGTCACCACCCAGATCCCCTGGGTCCAAGCCACCTGGGCCTCGCAGGTCCGCACCAAGTACTGGCAGCGCTACGGCTACTGGTGGCCCCCGGTGCGGCCGATTGGCATCCTGATGACTGACTTCCTGGTGACGGCAACATTCATGCCGCGCACGGCCACCATGCCGCCGGGCACCATGGTGACGCTCTCGGGCACGACGTTCTACCCCGGCGAGTACTTCTGGGACCTCCAGACCAACACCGACGACGGCACGCTGTACTACGCCTATCCCAGGACGATGCTCTCGGGGAAGGCTCGGGTTGGTCAGCAGGTGACGCTGTGATCCCCGCTCCACCGCCCACTGTTGTGGTAACAGCCATGACGCCTGCTGTTGCGCAGGTCGTGGCCAACACCGGGACCACGCAGGTCGTGTCGGCGCCCGGTGGCATTCCCGGTCCTCCGGGGAAGCCTGGTGTCACACCAGAGTGGTGGTCTGGCACGCAGACTGAATACAACAACCTCGACACCTACGACGCCGAAACGTTGTACGTCATCACAGCCCCATGAGGAGCCTTCAATGCCTTTGACCTCTGCTGGCCTCAACACCGCCTGCGACGCCTGGAAGAGCGCCTACACCTGGCTCGCCCTTTACAACGGCGACCCCACTGGTGCCGGGTCCGAGATCGCCGGAGGGTCACCGGCCTACGCCCGCAAGCAGGTCACCTTCGGCGCCTCGGCCAACGGTGATGCATCCATCTCGGCGGCGCAGACCTTTGACATCCCCGCCGGTGCCACGGTCTCGCACTATGCCTTCATGACCGCCTCGACGGCGGGCACCCGTGGTGGTTCCGGAGCCTTCGCCGCCTCCGAGGGACCGTACGGCGCGCAGGGCACGTATCAGGTGACTTCCGCCACAGTCGCCTTCGACTGATTGGTGCGACGGTGGCCGTCGCCTTCGTCAAGAACCACACAGCCGCCACGCCGATCAAGGCGGCGGGCACGACGATCGCCGTCAACCTGTCAACGATCGTCCCGGCGGGGAACACGATCATCGCCGGGATCCTGTTCGACAACGCTGCCGTAGCGAGCAAGCCTGTTGTCAGCAGCATCGGTGTCGCCGCTGGTGAGACGGCCTCGTGGGTGTTCCTGGGTGCGGCCCGTTCGACGTCGACATCGGCGGGGGCGTTCGCCTCCGGTGAGTTGTGGGCCATCCGGACGACGGTCGCCTGGCCGGTGGCTGG